>OGKX01001371.1_pt1 | contig 10659 bp, 9 predicted proteins | sample 1572541 | NCBI WGS metagenome assembly OGKX01 (sample SAMEA2581982, study PRJEB24529) | metagenome | biome: Human gut stool | place: China | collected 2011
TTTGGCGCTTTTGCTTCTTTTTTTGTCTTTCCACATCCCGCCATAAGGATTCCTGCAAGCAGAACCAGTCCCAGCTTTCCTATCTGCCATTTTTTCATAGACGATTACCAGAGATTTCTGTAAATCTGTTTTACCTGTTCTTCGCTTACTTCACGCATAGTGTTCTGTGGGCTTCCACTATCCATAGCGTCGTAAGCCATTTTATCAATTACTTTAAAGAACTCTTCTTTATCAATTCCAAACTCTGCAAGAGTTGGTGTCTCTAATTCTTTTACAATTCCTTCGATTGCTGAAAGGAATTTTTCCGCTGCTGCTTTGTCTTCATCTGTCGCATCTGCAACACCAATTGCACGACCAAGGTCTGCAAATCTGTCATAAGCACCTTCTAATGCAAAGCCTAAACATTCTTTCATAAGCATTGCGTTAGAAAGACCATGTGCTACATGGAACAGTGCACCGATTGGACGACTCATTCCATGAATAATGGTAACAGATGCGTTGTTAAATGCGATACCAGCTTCTAATGCAGCAACAGACATCTGGATACGTGCCTCTTCATTTTTTCCATCTTTAAATGCAACCGGAAGGGACTTGAAAATTCGTTTTACAGCTGACATTGCAAAGCTGTCAGAAAGTGTCTGTGCTTTTCTTGATGTGTAAGCTTCTACTGCATGACAGAGTGCATCAAGACCGGTAGCTGCCGTAATTTTAGGCGGTGCTGTCATTGTAAACTGAGGGTCAATGATTGCAAGTTTTGGCATTAATACTTTACCTTTTAAGAGCATTTTGATATCTTTTTTGGTATCTGTGATAATCGTAAACTGAGTTGCTTCAGAACCGGTACCTGCTGTTGTTGGAATTGCAACAAGCGGCGGCATTTCTACATCAATTACTTTTCCCATGTAATCGGAGATATTTCCACCATTTACAACTAAAGAACCAATAGCTTTCATAGAGTCGATTGGACTTCCTCCGCCTAATGCAACTAAGAAATCACATCCATTTTCTTTGTATACTTTCAGACCATTTTCAATCATAGTATCCGTTGGCTCACCAACGATTTCAGAATAAATTGCATAGTCGATTCCCTGATTTTTTAAAGCTGTTTCTACTTTTGCACAGTTTCCTAACTGAATCATTACTTTATCTGTTACGATAAGAGCTTTTTTCCCAAGTCCTTTTAAAGTTTCCTCCGCCATTGTTAAAGCCCCTGAACCTGTGATAATCTGTCCCGGTACGATAAATTCTCTTGCCATAATAACACGCATCCTTTCTAAACTTAGTTTCTTGATTTTCCTTTACTTTATTTTAACGTTCTTTTTTTTCTTAAATTATCAAATAAATCTATTATTCATTCTTAGATTTCGGCATCATGCAGCCATGTATATCTTTCATCTTCACAACGATCTGTCTGTAACCATGGATTTCCGTCAATGTGGCGAATCATCCAACAAGTATACATCTGGAATCCCGGCGCAACTGCCTGAGGATGTAACTCTCCTCCCGGAATTGCGGAAAAGCTTCCGTCTGTGCTCTTAAATACCTGGTCTCCTACGAAACTTGCACCAAATCCTTCCGGTCGGTCAAATTTGAAATAATAAGTTTCCGGCTGTGGATGTCTGTGTGGAAGATATCCGGACCAGTTTCCTTTGTCATTTAATACTTCTCCGAGTACCATATTGGAATACGGAGCAATATCATGATCTAAAATGGTATTAACTCTTCTCTTTGCAACATTTCCAAATTTGCCAACACAGGAGTAGCCCCATGGAGCATCCTCCGGTTTATATAATTTTCCTGCAAAGTCTGCATCATTTTTCGTGCACTGTACAAGAATTTCTGCATCGGTCTCTGCTGTTACTTTTATTTCTTTTCCGGTACATACATGAACACACCAAGGGCCTTCGGTAAACACATCTTTTCTGCTTACTGTTTCTGTATTGCCTTCCCATTCATAAGTGATTTTTCCAGAGAGAAGCAGAACTGCAGTCTCCTCACCTGTTCTTAAGAAGGTTCTTGTCTGACCGGCTTTCATGCGATACACACGAATGTCCATCATCATTTCTTTATAGTCATTGTCATAAGTTGTTAAAATTTTCTCGCCGTTTTCGTCAAATTCTGGATAGCCAAATACTTTACCCATTGTCTTTACCTCCTAATTGTACTTAATTGTACTTCTGTACGCTTAAACTTTTTTGTTCAAGCGTACATGACTCCTGAAATCTTAGTAAGCTCTGGATTCTCTACGTCCTTCCATTACACCTTCGCAAGCTTTTCTTACGCTTTCTTTTTCAGAAGTTGTTGCGATTCCTACGTTCCACCAGGATTCATATCCGTCTGTCATTGTCTTTGGAATTACTTTCAGGTCAAACAGGCAGGCAACTTCCTGTTTCTTTGCGTCCTTTAATGCTGCCACAAGTTCTGCGATTGTTTTGCATGTATAAGTTTTTAATCCGTATCCTTCGCCAATCTTTGCGTAGTCTACCGGAATTAAATCTCCTGTCGGTTTCTTTCCATCTGTGTAACGGAATTCTGTTGCGATGCTTCCGATACCATGGTTCATTTCCAGATTGTTGATGCATCCAAATCCACAGTTATCGAAGATTAAAATATTTACTTTCTTTCTCTCCTGCATAATCGTCATGATTTCGCTGTGAAGCATCTGGAAACTGGAGTCTCCGACAACACAGTAAACTTCATTGTCCGGCTCTGCGAATTTTACACCAAGAGTTGCTGCCACTTCGTATCCCATGCAGGAATAACCATATTCTGCATGATATCCGCCTCTCTTGTCTGTTCTCCACATACGCTGCATACAACTTGGAAGAGAACCTCCTGCTGTGATAATGGTTGCATCTTTATCAATTGTTTTATTGATTGCTGCAAGTGCAGCAGTCTGTGTAATTTTTCCGTTCGTTAATTTTACAAATTCCGGAACTGTTCTCGGGTCTCTTGCCTTGATAATCGGTTCAAAGTCATCTCCTGTATACTCGATTCCTGCAAGGCGATCCCACTCTTTGTCCCATGCAGCTTTTGCTGCTTCTATTTCTCCATTATAACCTGAAACATAACCTTTTGCACGCAGTTTTTCGGCAAGTGCCTCTACCGTTGCTTTTGCATCGCCCACCGCCTTTACAGCGTCCATCTTGTATGCATGATAACGGTTGTTATTAATTGTAACAAATTTTACATCTGCATTCTGAAAAAGATGTTTTGAGCTTGTTGTAAAGTCAGACAGTCTGGAACCGATTGCGATAACTACATCTGCATCTTTTGCAATCACATTGGATGCCAGTGTTCCTGTTACACCAATTCCACCAAGACAGTATGGGTGACTGGATTTGCAGGCACTCTTTCCGGCCTGGCTTTCACCAAACGGAATATGGAATTCTTCACAGAAGTTTTCAACGGTTTCTCCGGCTTCAGAATATTTTACACCGCCACCTACAATAACAAGTGGTTTCTTTGCCTGAGAAATAATTTCTACAAGATCTTCTAACTCTTCTTCTACGGCAACCGGTCTTGTGATTCTGTGTACACGTTTCTTAAAGAAATAATTCGGATAATCATAAGATTCACCTTCTACATCCTGCGGAAGTGCGATACAGCAGGCACCGGTATCTGTCGGGTCTGTCAGAACTCTCATGGCACTGACTAAAGCAGTCATCAGCTGTTCCGGACGTGTGATTCTGTCCCAATATTTGCAAACCGGTTTAAATGCATCATTTGTAGTAGTTGCAAGGCTATTGCTCTGCTCTAACTGCTGAAGTACCGGGTCCGGCTGTCTGGAAGCGAAGGTATCTGCCGGAAATACTAACAGCGGAATGTTGTTTACCGTCGCTGTTGCACATGCGGTTACCATATTTGCTGCTCCAGGTCCTACAGAAGAAGCACATGGAATAATGGTTTTTCTGTTGTTCTGCTTTGCAAATGCAGTTGCTACATGGCACATACCCTGTTCATTTCTGCCCTGCATCACTCTTAACTGTCCCGGGTTGGTATCCAGTGCTTCACCAAGTCCAACTGCAATACCATGTCCAAAGATTGTGAAAAATCCTTCTACAAACTTTGTTTCTACCCCGTCCATGGATACATACTGATTATCTAAAAATTTTACAATTGCCTGTGCAACTGTCATTCTTGTTGTCTCTGCCATTTCCTCTAATCTCCTTTCTACGCTTCGTCCCTTATACTCTTGCAATCATTTCGCCGTACTGTTCTTTTTCTTCTTTAATAAATGCGTGTACTGCATCCGGTCCCGGAAGGGAATCGGAACAGTTGTTGCTTCTTACCATCATGGATGCTTCTGCTGAACCAAATTCCAGACAATCGATAACCTGCCATCCCTGATATAATCCATATAAGAATCCGGAACCATATCCGTCTCCACCGCCAAATCCTTTTCTTGCCTGTACCGGGAATGGTTTAATGGAGAATTTCTGTCCGTCACATGTATAAGCGGTAGAACCTTTCATACCATGTTTGATTACTACGATTTTTGCATTGTAACCCTGCCACAAAGCTGCGGATTCTTCATCACTCATACCTGGCTGAATCAGTTTCTCAGTTAAATCAAATTCTTCTCTTGAACCCATGATGATGTCTGCTTCTTTTGCAATGATGGAATAGTAAATGGAAATCTCATCACTGTTCTTCCAGTTATATTCTCTGTAGTCGATATCAAAAATAACTTTTGTATTGTTTTTCTTTGCCAGCATTACTGCTTTGATTGCTGCCTCTCTTGAAGGACTTTCTGCAAGTGCTGTTCCGGAAATTAAAATTGCTTTTGTCTGTTTGATGTATTCTTCATCAATGTCATCTACGCTTAACTGTAAGTCTGCAATACAGTTTCGATACATCAGGATACTGCTTTCCTTTGGAGAAAGCATTTCTGTAAAGGTCAGTCCTAACTTTTCTCCATTTGTACATTTTGAAATGTGGGAAGTATCAATTCCCTGCTCATTGAAGTAGTCCACTACGAATTCTCCGAACTGGTCATCTGATACCTTTGCAAAAAATCCTGCTTTCAGTCCATGTCTTGTAACTCCGACTGCGATGTTTGCAGGAGAACCACCTACAAATTTCTCAAACATATGCACTTTTTTCAGTGGTTTAAATTCTTCTTTCACCTGATCGTTATAAGCTGGATTAAAATCAATTGCGACACGTCCCAGTAAAACCAAATCCATTGGTCTTGTTTCATCAAATTCTACATACTTCATAAAAGTGTCCTCCCAAATTCCTTTTTTACTATTTTTACTATGTGTGTGCGTGCTTTATTTTTATTTGTGTGCTTCACATGTTTTCTTTCTGGCTTTATAGTAGCACTTGCACACGCTTTTTGCAAGTGCTTTTTGGATCTTTGCACACTTTCGATATTCTGCACAATTTAAAGGCTTGATTTTATAACAATTTCACCAGTTTCTTGTGTGCTTTTTATGCGTGTTTTTTGATTCATAACAAAAAAAGAACCCTTTTTTATGAATCAAAAAGAGTTCTTTGCTTATTTCTATTTTCTTTATTGCACATTATACTTTGTTTTAATACTGATTTCCGTATACTGATACTCTTCCTCCGGCAGACTGCCGTGTTTCAGACATTCTTCTAAGATAGATACTGCCCGATAACCCTGCTCGTATCCTTCCTGATCAATCAGGAAATCCACGGTATCTTCATTTAATGCTTTTACATTTTCCGGTGTCACATCATAGATAATCACATAAGGGCGTTTTTCCAGATTCAATTCATCAAATGCAGCTTTAACACCTTCCTGTCCGCCGGATGCCACAAAGATTCCCTTCAAATCCGGGAATATCTTCATTGCATTTACAATAATCTGCTCTACTTCTTTTGCATCGTCCTGACTGCTTTGCACGCCAATCAGGTTCATCTCCGGAAACTGTTTTCTGGTTTCCTCTATAAATCCATCAATTCTTCTACTGCCGGCACGGTTCGAAAAATATCCGGTAATTCCAAGAACTTTTCCCTTTCCATGCATCATAAGCCCCATCAGTCCCGCTGCGGTCTGCCCACTCTTCCAGTTATCCAGTCCCACAAAACAATTCCGTTTTGTTCCAATGATATCGGTATTAAATGCCACAACCGGAATTTGTTTTTCTTCGATTAAGTCATTTAACTTTTCCCGAATCCGGTCACAGTCTACCGGCATGATTGCCAGTGCCTGAATCCCTGCTTCTTCCAGTTCCAGAATGGATTTCAACTGTGCTTCTTCGTCGACAGAAGGATTTTCCTTTACAATCACCTGAACTCCTGTCTCCAAAAGCCGTTCTGCTGCATCATAAATTCCCTTATTTACCTGAATCATAAATGGAGAATTGGAAAGCTGTGTTACCACACCAATCCGATACGTCTCCTCAATTTTCTTTTGTTCCTGTTCTTTTTTTCTCTGATGTTTCGGAACATATCCGATTTCGTCTGCAATCTGCCAAATCTGCTTTGCAACTTCCGGATTAATTCTTCCTCTGTTATTCAATGCCCTGTCCACAGTTCCCCTTGAAACTCCGGCCAGTTCCGCAATCTGCTGAATCGTTCCCGCCATAAATTTTGCCTCCGGTGCTCTAAATTTTACACATTGCACACAAATCTATTTGATTTTTGGAATAAAAAGCACACATTTTTGTTTTATTATATACTCATAGTGTGCATTTGACAAGAGGAGAAATGAAAAAGATGAAGTGCTTTGTACAGCGGACATTCGCAATCCGCTTTGCGATCTGTCATTGGAAGCTTTCAACTCCCACTGACATAAGCCTCCCCTCACCCGCTGCTTAGTGCTCCGCGCACTTGAAGCGGAGGAATGCTTATCTGCGTTCAAAAAACACCCCATCTTTTTCTATTGAATCATTTAAGAATACACTTTTTAAAATTAAAACAACACTTTCTTCGCATCTTCTGCCTGTGCAAATGGTCCAGGAATGACATCCATGCCACGGTGTCCGCCAAAATAGTCTTTATCAAACTGAATGGCTGTTCCATCCGGATTTTCAAATCTCTGTTCCGGCTCAAATGCTTTTCCAAGTATATCGGAATGAATCATGCGGTCTTTAAACTCACCGACTAAATCATATACATTCGTATCTAAGTAATAGCTTCCCTCTTTTTCTACAAGATCCACTTTTGCTTCTTTATCTGAAATAACCAGTCCATTCACTTCATTTTTGCACGCTTCTGCGCCATTTAAGTATACATTTCCCTCAATCCATACCGGAAGATGCCCAAAGTGTACCGGCTCTAATTTCTTCATATCAACCGGTTTTGTGAAATCAAACTGAGAAATCCATTCGTCATAAGTCGGATATTCATCAAACATCCAGGTTCCTGCTTTTCTATTTTCAGAATCAAATCCTTCATCAGAATCGTGTGGAATAATCACATCTTCTGACGGCCATTTCTGAACAAAGATATTGTTGTAAATTCTGTCATCCCCATGAAGAATGGTCATAAATCCCATTACTTCTGTGCGGTGTGGCATATGATATGGCGTATAACGCCATCCGGTTCCATCACCAACGCAAGTCAGCGCACCACAGATTAAGTTATGTACCAGTGCAACACCCTCTGTTGCAAATCTTAAACTTGCATCGGAAAGCATTACGTTATTATCAATCAAAGTCGGACCATGTCCTACTTCAACAAAGATATCCTGAGACATCATACCGCCTTCTAAGCTCTTTGCATAAGCCGGTTTCTGGTTGTCATGTAACAGGTTCTGAGTCAGTCTTGTACCCTGAGCTTCCCAGTCACACCAGATACCCATTGTACAATGATGAATGTGATTACGGCGCATTGTTACGTCGATTGCAGCGTGCATCTTAATGCCCGCAATTTCAGCTCCACCCTGTTCCATCATGTTATTGATATGATGAATATGGTTGTCCTCGATTATGCTGAATACACCGCCCATACGACCGATAATACCGCCCTGTTCGCAGTGATGAATATTATTACGGCGAATAATATGTCCACCGATGTTTTCCTTTAACCAGCCATGATACTGTCCTCTGCAGACTGCATCACGTTCCATCTGAGTCGGACTCTTTACATATTTATAAGTAAAATAATGGTCATTTTCAGGGTCTAAATATTTTCCTACGGAAATTCCGGCACATTTACTGTTTGAAATATCACAGTCCTCGATAATCCAGCCCTTGCTCCAGTGTGGTCCAATCATACCATCCTGAAATGCTGCTGGAGGAGCCCATGTTGTTGCTGCTTTATTAATATTAAATCCGCTTACTGTAATATAGTTTACTCCGGTTTTTTCCGGCATAAAGCACTCACGTCTTACGTTGATTTCTACATTTTCTTCATTCGGATTTTTACCCTGGAAATTTGCATAGATAATAGTTTCATCTTTTTCTTCATCCTGCTCGGTGTACCATTTATAAATAGAATCTTCCGGTACCCAGCTGCACTCATACACTTCACCTTTAATGCACTCTTCTAAAGAAACTGCCTCATAAAGTGCTTTATCATTTAAATAAACACAGCCTGTGTGCTTGTCTGCCTTTGCAAAGTACCAGTCACCATAAACAACCGTAGTATATGGATTATAATTTCCAAAAATGCTGTTTGCAATTCGGCATACCCATACATTTCCTTCATACTTCTGCCAGCTCTTTACCTGCTCTGCACCGGTGATAACAGCCCCAAGCGGCTGGGTGCTTCGATAAGAAATACGTGCATCCTCTTCTCCTGCATGAATTGGGTTAACATATTCACGATAAACACCAGGAGAAACTAAAACTTCATCTCCTGCCTTTGCTACTTTTGCTGCATCATTGATATGACGAAACGGCATATTTGCAGTACCGTTTCCGTCACGACCTGCATTTGCATTTACATAAATTCTCATGATTCAAACTCCTCCCAAAATAATAGTTTCAGTTTCTATTCGCATACTTATTTTTCTGAAATGAAGTATAGCACCGGATAATTGAAAATACAATTTATTTTTGTTTGAAAAATCTTGAATCTTGTGTGGAGATTTAAATTCAATTTGATACTTAACAAAAATAACTAATTTTTCCAAAGTGTTATATCCATTCGTAAATAATATCAGAACTATTGGCTTCAACCACTCGTACTAATTTTTTTAATATCTTCTCTGGTATTTTTGAATTGTTATTACAAATAAGAACCTTTCCGGTACTGGTAATCCAAAGTTTTGTAGCATGAGCAGTGGCACGTCCTTCAGAAATATGGACATGAACAGGTTCAAGAGGAGCATTTTCATTAGACCAAAAATAAATACTATACGGACCAATTCTAAGAATTTGCGGCATTTAAAAGCCCTCCTTCTTGAGAAAATTCAATAATCAGATGAGCATTATTTCTAAGCAAATGTTTGAAATACTCTATTTGGCTCTCTGAATATCCGCTAATATTCTCCCATTTATATTCAGGAAGCCAGCAGGTTGCATTAGAGAAACCACCATCATCATTTGGCGTTTCAATATACACTTTAACTGTTCCATTTGCTTTCATCTCTGAATGGGTAATCTCTGTATCATCGTTTAAAGTTAAGAATGGATACATCATTATCAAAGCCTCCTTTTAATTTTTATATTTCTTTTAATCTATTATAGCACTAAGAAAATAAAAATAATAATAAAATTAAGTATCTATTTCTATTCAGTTTGTTTATCCCTTTACACTTCTGCCTGCATTTTCTCCTGCCACTTTTCCAACCTCATTATATGCTGTCTGAAAATAATGATAGCTGTCTTTCATGAGTTCACGTGCTTTCATCGTATGAAATTCATCACATACCAGTATGATATCTTCCACTTTCTCTGCCAGTTCCAGCTGGGTATGCCGAATCTTCTTATACGCTTCTTCAAATCCATCTTTGCCATTGTATTCCCCGATTGTAACCAAAAAACATTTCTCAATTCCCGCTTTTCTTAGTCTTTCAAGCATATTTTTAAATTTCTTTTTGTAATCGTCTGCTAAAGTACCTCTATCCCCATCGGTTTCTCCCTGACACCAAGCTACATATTTATACCGAATTTCTATTTGATTCTTTTTTGCATACAAAACTGCTTTTTCCAATCTTTCGATGGCATCTGATAAATAATCCTCATTTCCCTGCCATTCACAGATAGCTGAACCACCTTTACTTGCGGATACTGCCAATACTGGAACTTTTGTTTCTTTATAATATGCATTTACAAAAGCTGTCACCATAGAACCTGTTTTCATTCCTGGTTCATAGATACCATTTGGATTATTTTCATTCACACCAAATGGCTCTTCTATTTTATGTATATGCTCTGGGTCGCTGACTGCCCGATACTCCATTCCAGCACCATCTAAGAGTAAAGGTGCTGGCTCGTTCCATTTTTCTGTTGAAATTCCTCTTCCTGCCATGTTTGACTGTCCGGCAAATAAAATTAAATCGTAAGTTTTCATATTTATCATTCCCTCTGTCATCTAAGTAATATAACTCTTTATTATCTTATACGAAACTTAGCAAATTTGAAATGAATAAGTCCTGTTTTTTATTTGAACAAACTATACATTTTTATTTTAGATACAAAAAAGACCATCACATTTTTAAATGCAATAGCCTTTTTTCATGCGGGCAACAGGACTTGAACCTGCACGGTCTCCCACTAGAACCTAAATCTAGCGCGT
>OGKX01001373.1_pt1 | contig 10645 bp, 6 predicted proteins | sample 1572541 | NCBI WGS metagenome assembly OGKX01 (sample SAMEA2581982, study PRJEB24529) | metagenome | biome: Human gut stool | place: China | collected 2011
CGAAGCATTGATGGCTGTTTATAAATTATTCTGGGATGAATTCTCTTCCTGGTATCTGGAAATGATTAAACCGGCTTACGGACAGGGAATTGACCGTACCACTTATAGCGCTACTCTCTGCTTCCTCGATAACCTGTTGCATCTGCTTCATCCGTTTATGCCGTTCATCACAGAAGAATTGTGGCAACAGATGTACGAACGTAATGCGGAAGAAGGAGAAAGTCTGATGGTAAGTGCATTGAGCATGGATACTTATGTAGACACCGCATTCGTTGCACAGTTTGAAGTGGTCAAGGGAGTTATCAGTAATATCCGCAGCATCCGTCTGCAAAAGAACATAGCTCAGAAAGAACCGCTTGACTTGCAGGTGCTGGGCGAAAATCCGGTTGCAGAGTTCAATGCGGTGATCCAGAAGATGTGTAACCTTTCTTCCATTACAGTGGTAGAGAGCAAGGCGGAAGGCGCTTCTTCCTTCATGGTAGGAACTACCGAATACGCTGTGCCATTGGGCAACATGATTGATGTAGAAGCCGAAATCGCCCGTATGGAAGCTGAACTGAAACATAAGGAAGGATTCCTGCAAGGCGTATTGAAGAAACTCAGCAATGAGAAATTTGTCAATAACGCCCCCGCAGCCGTTCTCGAAATGGAACGTAAGAAGCAGGCCGATGCGGAAAGTATCATCAGCTCTTTGAAAGAAAGCATCGCAGCTTTAAAAAAGGCATAATGAACTGATACATAAAAATATGTAATGGAGAGGCATCCCGATAGATTTGGGATGCCTTTCTTTTTAAAAGATAAAAATAATACTATCTTTGCTTCCACTTTTAATCACACAGCAAAATGAAACAATTACTGCGAATATGCTTAACAGGTGCGTTCTTTCTTCTTTTCGAAGGACTCCTTTCCCCTATGTTGGCAGATAATGGGAAATCAGATAAAGAAATATTAGTTTTGAATTCTATTAACTTCAACCTTCCCTGGGCCAGAAACTTCTATTGGTATGTGCACGATGTTCTTCAGGAACAGGGAATAACTGCCAGAGCGGAATCATTGTCTGTCCCGGCCTTGCAGGATACGATGGAGGTAAATGCAGTCATCGAGCATCTGCGTCAGAAATATCCGCTTCCTCCTGCCGCTATTGTGATAATTGGTGATCCGGGCTGGATTGTCTGTCGTCCTTTATTTGATGACCTATGGAAAGATGTTCCAGTGATCATAACGAACTCCCGTGACCGCCTGCCTGCTACCTTGGATATTCTGCTCTCTCATGCCTCGTTGAATGAGACCAACAGCGTCCCCGCCCAAGAGTGGAGAAAAGGCTACAACCTGACTACCCTGAAACAGCATTACTATGTGAAGGAAACCGTTGAACTGATCTATAGCCTGATACCTGATATGGATCGCCTGGCATTTATCTCGGACGATCGCTACATCAGTGAAGAAACCCGCGGAGACGTGAAAGAAGCTGTTGAAAAGCATTTTCCAAACCTGCCTTTAGAATTGCTTTCTACCACTCACTTGTCAACAGAAATGCTTCTGGACACCTTGCGCAGCTATAAAGCAAACACCGGAATTATTTATTATTCCTGGTTTGAGTCGCATAATAAAGAAGATAATAATTATCTTTTTGATCATATTCAGGAGATTATCACCAATTTTACGTCCTCTCCCTTGTTCCTGCTTTCTTCCGAAGACCTGTCCAATAATACTTTTGCAGGAGGCTATTACGTTTCTGCAGAATCATTCGGCGATTCCTTACTTGAAATTATTGACCGTGTGTTGCATGGAGAACAGGCGGAGGACATTTCCGAAAGTATAGGAGGGAAGGCGAGTGCCTACCTCTGTTATCCGGTGCTGGAATCCTACAATATTCCCTATCACCTTTATCCTGAACGAGCTGTTTATGTCAACGAACCTAAAAGTATATTTCATCAATACTGTGTTGAAATCCTTTCCTGTTCCATTTTCCTTCTTATTTTGATAGCAGCGATCGCCTATTATATACGTATTCTTCGCAAGGCATACACTCGTCTGAGTGAGGCAATGGAAAAGGCGGAGCAGGCGAATCAGTTGAAATCCGCCTTTCTGGCTAATATGAGTCATGAAATCCGCACTCCGTTGAATGCGATTGTCGGCTTCTCGAATATGTTGCCGGATATAGAAGATCGTAAGGAGATGCGCGAATATGCAGACATCATCGAAACAAATACCGACTTGCTTCTTCAACTGATCAATGATATTCTGGACATGTCCAAGATCGAAGCCGGCACTTTTGACTTCTGTCCGTCATTGATAGATGTCAACCAGACGATGGAAGAAATCGAACAGAGTATGAGGCTTCGCTTGAAAAAAGAAACTGTCACTCTTACTTTTACCGAACGTCTGCCGGAATGTACCCTTTATACAGATAAGAATCGTTTGATACAACTGATTTCCAATTTTGTCATCAATGCTATTAAATTTACTCAGACAGGTTCTATCAGAATGGGATATCGTCTGAAGGATGCCGATACAATTTGCTTTTATGTCTCGGATACAGGCTGCGGCATGTCAGAAGAGCAATGCAAGCATGTATTCGAAAGGTTTGTGAAATACAATCCTTTTGTTCAGGGAACAGGTTTGGGACTTTCCATTTGTCAGATGATTATCGATCGCTTAGGAGGGACGATTGGAGTTGAATCAGAGGAAAACAAAGGTTCTACTTTCTGGTTTACGCTGCCTTATCGGCAAGAATAGGATTGTATCTGTCTTCTTATCCTTTATGATTGTTTGTTTTATGTATTGCAGACTTCCAAGACTTTGGTCAGCTTATTACGATGAGACAATATTCTCACCACAATGAGAAAAAATTCTCAATGCAATGAGAAAAGATTCTCACTGCGATGAGAAAAAGTTCTCACTGTGGTGAGAAATAATTCTCATCATGATGAGAATGGTTGAGAATTTATGATCTGTATCAGCTTGTACTATAGATAAATACAGATTTACTATTTTCTGTTTTATAGCTTTAATTGATAGAGCAAAAAAGAACTTTACCTAAAAAGAGACCGTTTTTCTCTATTTAGTTGAAGGATGGTATAGATTTAATAGGTACGAATCCAATTTATTGGAAGGAGTCACTTATATTAAGGAAACAGTAAAGGAAGCAGCAATGGCAGATAATCTTTTAAATCGATGCGTAATTGTTTGAGTGCTTGCTGAATACGATAATCTACAGTCTTTGGAGACACTTCCAATGTTTCTGCAATTTCTTTGTAGCTCATATCCCGGAAACGATGCATAACAAATGCTTGCCGATAACTTTCCGGTAATGCAGTAACCGCCTCTTCAATACGCTTGGTTAGCTCTTTAATTTGATAGAAGTCCATATCCTGTATCATCTCTTGCATTTCTTCATAGAAACGCGTATCAGCACGTTTGATGGCATCAATGTGTGCAAGCTTATTTAAAGCCTTGTGATGTACCATTTTAAAGAGATAAGAACTTAATGATGATTCAATAATTAGGTTTTCCCGGTTTTCCCATATCCATAGAAGGGAGTCTTGCACAATTTCTTCTGCATCGTGAAAGTCAACATATTTATGACCATAGGCACATAGCACTGCATAGTATTGCCTGAATAGCATTTCAAAGGCTTTTAGGCCTCCACGCTGTATTTCAGATAATTGAGGGTCATTCCTCTTTATGCGTAGTTCCTTCATTTATTAAATTCTAATTTGCTGCAAATATAGCTTTTTTATAATAAAATAAAGATTTTCTGAAAAAAATAAGGTTTTCGTTTAGGAATGTCATGGTTTGGTCTTGTCATATAATAAAAGGTAGAATAAAGGATGAAAGAATTAGATAATAATAGAATAGAAGAATTGCTTCCTCGTTATTGTGAGGGGAGATTGAGCGAGGGGGAACGTCTGGAAGTGGAAGCGTGGATAGATGAGTCGGAGGAGAATAAACGAGTTGCTACTCAGACTTTTGCCCTTTATTTGGCTGTGGACACGGTTCAGGTAATGAAGAAAGTTGATACGGAGAAAGCTTTACTGAAAGTAAAGGGAAAAATGTCGGACCGTGAAGTGAGAAGGATAGTGTGGTGGGAGTGGGCACAACGTGCTGCTGCAATTCTATTTATTCCGCTTCTTACCTTATTTATATGGCAGAATTGGAAAGGGGATACTGGTGAGGTAGCGGAGATGATGGAAGTTAAGACTAGTCCTGGAATGACCACTTCGTTGACATTACCCGATGGTACAATTGTTTATTTGAATTCGGAATCTTCTTTGTCTTATCCTTCTCGCTTTAATGGAGATTTCCGTAGAGTGACGTTAAGTGGTGAAGCATACTTTGAAGTGGCCAAAGATCCGGAAAAGAAATTTATCCTTTCTACTACACATCAATCACAGATAGAAGTATTGGGTACATGTTTCAATGTGGAAGCATATGAACAGAATACAGAGGTTATTACAACTTTGATTGAAGGAAAAGTAGATTTTATGTTCGAGAAAGACGCTGGGGTGAAACATGTGTTATCTCCAAGAGAGAAGCTGGTGTATGATTCGGAGACTGATAAAGTCCACCTTTATAAAACTTCGGGAAAATCAGAATTGGCTTGGAAAGATGGAGAAGTTGTTCTTGATAATACACCTTTGGAAGAAGCATTATGGATGCTGGAAAAAAGATATAGTGTGAAATTTGTTATTAAGAACGAAAAACTGAAGAATAGTTCGTTTACGGGAACCTTTACAAATCAACGTTTGGAGAAGATTCTGGAATATTTTAAAGTATCCTCTAAAATACGTTGGCAACATATCAATGATGATAAGGATGGAAGTGACAGAAAAAAAGAGATAATAGAAATTTATTGATTAACCTTTAACAATTTAGTAGTATGAAAGCAAAACCCACTTAGAAAAAAGTATGGGAAGATTTTGGCAGATCTCCCCATACTAAAATGAATCAATTGAAAATGCTTGTTGGCAGACAAGCATAGTTAACTCATTTTCAACTTAAATCAATACAAAATTATGCAAAACAATTTTAGCATCCAAGTTTTAAGGGTGGTAAAGTCTTTTTGGCTAACCTCGAAAAAAATCCCACGTACTATGAGACTGGTTATTTTATTCTTATTTTGTTTTGTCGGATTAACTAATGCGACAGATAGTTATGCCCAATCTGCAAAGGTTACGATGAATGTACGTAATCAGACAGTTGAGGATGTATTAAGAGCGATAGAGAAGCAAACAGAATTTAGTTTCTTCTACAACAATGCTCATATAAATTTGAAACGGTTGGTGACAATCTCCGCTAACCGTAATGATATCTTTAAAGTTCTTGACGAAGTATTTAAAAATACGAATGTAGAATATAAGGTAATAGATAAAAAGATCATTCTGTACACGGAGTTGGCATCTGTCGAACAGGCGCATCAGGAAAAGGTAAAAGTAAGCGGACGAGTTGTGGATGCGGCAGGTGAACCGGTAATCGGTGCCAGTGTGATAGAAAAAGGCTCCTCCAATGGCACGATCACTGATATGGACGGTAATTTTATCCTGAATGTCGGTTCAAAAGACGCCATTCTTGAAATTTCTTATATTGGTTATCAAGGACAGTCCCTGAAAGTAACTCCGGGAAAGACGCTGTCGGTAGTATTGAAAGAAGACACACAGAGTCTGGACGAAGTGGTAGTAGTTGGTTTTGGCGTACAGAAGAAAGCGAACCTGACCGGCGCGGTATCTCAGGTAAAGATGGATGATGTACTGGGGAGTCGTCCTGTTGTAAATGCCATGAGTGCTTTGCAGGGTGCGATGCCGGGACTTCAGATTACTCCTAATAATGATGCTGCCGGTCCGGGACAGAGCAAATCATTCAATATTCGTGGTACGACTTCCATCAATGGCGGTGGTCCGTTGGTGTTGATAGATAATGTTCCGGGGGATATCGATATGTTGAATCCCGAAGATATCGAAAGTGTTTCTGTGTTGAAAGATGCTGCTTCGGCCGCTATCTATGGTGCGCGTGCCGCTTTCGGTGTAATACTTGTGACTACAAAGAAGGCGAAGAAAGGCGACGGGTTTCATGTCAATTATAATAATAATTTTGGTTTCCAGAGTTCTATCAATCGTCCGGAACAGGCTGACGGGCTGGAGTGGATGCAGGCTTACCTGGACGGCGAGTTCAATGCCGGTAAATACTACACCGGGCAAGATATCAAAACATGGATGAACTACCTGACCGAATATCGTAAGAATCCGGGTAAATTCCAGACTACCGGAGACGGGGTATATGTAGACCCGGAAACAGGATTGAATTATTATCTGAATGAGAAAGACCTGTATGCCAATATGCTTGATGATTACGGTTTTCTGCAAGCACATAATGTGTCATTGAGTGGTGGTACTGATAAGCTGGCTTATCGTCTGTCCCTTGGTTATAATAGCGAGCAAGGTATTTTGATCACCGATAAAGACCGCTACAAACGTTTGTCGGGTAGTGCCTATATTTCTGCCGAAATCACCTCGTGGCTGACTCAGTCTGTAGATATACGCTATGCTCAGAGTGACAAGAATATGCCTGTGACTTCGGATAAGACCGGATTGTATGATATGCGTTTGCCGGTTGTATATCCCGAAGGCTCCCTGACTTTGCCTGACGGCACCAGCCTGATGACGAATACGCCTTCCAACGTTTTGAGAATGGCAACGGATAACAATACAATCAGAGACAATGCCCGTATCCTGTCAAAAACGGTATTGAAACCATTGAAAGGGCTTGAAGTGGCATTTGAATATACATTTGACAAGACATGGAGTAATCAGAATGTGAATAAGGCTTCCATTGATTATACAACGGTTGAGCTGGCAAAAATACAGACTGCCACTACTTCTTCTCTGGAGACGACTCACCAAAGTACTGATTATAATGCCATCAACCTGTATGCTAATTATAGATATTCATGGAATGATACGCATAACTTGTCATTAATGGGCGGCTTCAACCAGGAATCCAGTGACTGGAAGAAATTGTATACTTATTCTTATGATATGATTAACGAGAAGTATCCGTCACATAGTACGGCTACCGGTGAGAATAAGGTTATTACAGACGATCATCGTGTGTATACTGTGCGTGGCGCTTTCTATCGTATTAATTATGATTATAAAGGCAAATATCTGTTTGAGACCAATGGTCGTTATGACGGCTCGTCTAAATTCCCGAAGAAAAATCGTTTCGGTTTCTTCCCTTCTGTATCTGTGGGTTGGAACATTGCCCGCGAGAACTTTATGAAACCGGTTGCAGGTGACTGGCTAAGCGATCTGAAACTTCGCGGAACCTGGGGACAAATAGGTAATCAAGGCATTGATCCTTATAAATTCGTTCCGACCATGTCGCAAGTGGAAAAGAAGGATGTGGCGTGGCTGGTGAATGGAGCGAAGCCGCTGACTTTGAATGCTCCGGGACTGGTCAGTGATAGTTTTACTTGGGAAACGGTAGAAACATTGGACTTTGGTTTTGATATAACTGCCTTGAACGGACGTCTGCAAAGTACTTTCGACTGGTATCGGCGTGATACGAAAGATATGCTTGCTCCGGGAGCTGAGCTGCCGTCAGTAGTAGGTGCTTCCGCACCTTTGCAGAATACCGCCGACTTGCGTACGAAAGGCTGGGAATTGTCATTGACCTGGAGAGATAGAATCGGTGCATGGGGCTATAATGTAGGCTTCAATCTTTATGACTCTAAAACAGTCGTTACCAAATACCATAATGAATCCAAGATTATCCTGAAAAGTGATGGCACGAATAATTATTATGAAGGATATGAAATCGGTTCTATCTGGGGTTATGTAACGGATGGTTACTATACAGCCGATGACTTTGAAGATACAAATACCTGGAAACTGAAAGAAGGAGTGGTGACAGTGGATGGAGTAAGTCCGCGTCCCGGCGACATCAAGTACCAGAATTTGCGCGATGATGGATCGAGTACGAATCGCATTGATACGGGAGACGGAACCTTTGACAATCCGGGAGACCGCAAGATAATCGGTAATAACTCTTTGCGTTTGCAGTATGGTATAAATCTGGGAGTCAATTACAAAGGATTTGATCTGAGTGTTTTGCTGCAAGGAGTAGGTAAGCGTGATGTATGGATCAGTGATGCACGCCGCTGGCCGTTTAATTCCGGACAGTTTGGTTCACTCTTTAAAGACCAGCTGGATTATTGGAAACCGGTAGATTCTGCCAATGGCGACTGGACGGCAGCCAATCCGAATGCGGAATACTTCCGTATTTACGGGCAAGGAAACAATTCCAGTTACAATACACGTGCGCAAACGAAGTATTTGATGAATGGCTCTTATCTGCGTGTCAAGAATGTGACTTTGAGTTATAATTTCCCGAAGAGCTGGTTGGCACCTATTACATTAACGAGTTTGAAAGCGTTCGTAAGTTGTGAGAACCTTCACACATTTACTAAGCTGATGAAGGGTTATGACCCGGAACGCCTGTCTTGGGGATATCCTTTCTATCGTACGATTTCTTTTGGTTTTAATGTTACTCTTTAATTTTGAATTGGTTATGAAAAAAATAATATATACTATGCTTGCGGCAGCAGCTATCGGATTTACTTCATGCAACGATAGTTTTATGGAACGCTATCCGGATACTTCGTTGACGGAGCAGACAGTGTTCAGTAATTATAATACTTTCAAGACCTATGCCTGGGGATTGTACGGAGTATTTACAAATACTAATATCCTGCGTATTCCCGGTACAAACGGAGCCTATGCCAGTGCCACATCCTATACAAGCGATATTTATGCAGGTTATCTGATGCGTCGTCAGGGTGACGGTAATCCGTATGCTTTTCAGAATGTATCCAGTTCGTCATCAGGCAATGGATGGGCATTCAGCTTTATCTATCGGGTCAATGTCATGTTGGCAAATATCGATCACTCAGGGATGACGGATGCGGACAAGGAGCATTGGCGTTCGGTAGGATATTTTTTCCGTGCCTATTATTATTCAGAACTGATAGCTCGTTTTGGCGATGTGCCTTGGGTAGATCGTGTACTGGGTGATTCGGATAAGGAAATAGCATATGGTCCCCGTACACCTCGCAAAGAAGTTGCCGATCATGTATTGAACGATTTGATATATGCTGAAGAGCATATAAAAGAAGAAGGTGACGGTGAAAATACGATCAATGTGCATGTTGTCCGTGCTCTTCTTTCCCGTTTCTGCCTTTTTGAAGGTACATGGCGTAAATATCATGCTTTGGGGGACGAAGATAAGTACTTTGATGCTTGTATCACTTATTCCAAGAAACTGATGGATTCTTATCCCGAACTGAACAGTGATTGGGGAGAGATGCTGACATCTGACCTGAAAGGAATGAAAGGCATCATTCTGTATAAGGAATATGTAGAAAAAGAACTGACTAATTATGTACTGACTCATGTTGAACGGACATCCACCCATAATGTGGAAATGCCGCAACACATCATCGATATGTATCTTTGTAAAGATGGTAAAACGATTCATAACAGCTCGGAATATGAATGGTCGCAGGACGGGGATAATAGTATGAATGCTACTTTCCGCAATCGTGACCTTCGTCTGCTGGAGACTGTAGCTCCCCCTTATAAGGTGATCCCAAGTGCCGATAATACCAGTTGGGAGTATACTTCTGATCCCAAGGACCGTGAGTTTATGGATATCATGGGCATTACCCGTTACACAGGTTTCGGGGGCGGAAATGGGGAAGCCGGTAAACATAAAGTGTTCCCATTGATGAACTGGTCTGCTGCTATATTGAAAGGAATGCCTCACTTCTTCACCAACAATGGCGGACAAGGTTTCCTCGTAGCCCGTAGCGGTAACTATGTGTACAGATACTATAATGTATGGGACAATTCGAAAGAGAATGAAGGGACCTCAGATGTACCTTTGTTCAAGATTGATGAAGTGATGTTGAATTATGCTGAGGCTAAATTTGAAAAAGGTGGTACAGGTGCCGAGGGCTTCAATCAGACTGTTGCTACTATCAATAAGTTACGCGATCGGGTGGGAGTTGCCCATATGAAAGTGGCCGAGATAAATGCCGGATTTGATCCGAAGCGCGACCAGACCGTAGACCCTGTATTGTGGGAGATTCGTCGCGAGCGCATAGTAGAATTGATGGGTGAAGGATTTGGATTCTACGATGTGCGCCGCTGGAAAAAGGCACCTTGGTTTATCAATAAGATACAGTATGGTCAATGGGCTACTAAAGAGCAGATTGGCGATTCCGGACAGTTTGTTGATCTTGAAAAAGGATACGCTGATACAACAGGAAAGAAAGAAGGTTTTATCTATATGTATAATGATCCTTTGGTAGCAGGTAAAGGTTGGTTAGATAAGTATTATTTGTATCAGGTGCCTACTAATGAAATCGCATTAAACCCAGAACTGGCCCCCAATAATCCGGGATGGGAGTAATAATTAACTGAAACACAAATTGAAAGAAGATGTGCAAATAACTGTTTGACACATCTTCTTTCTTTATTAGAGCCAATGCTATATCTTTCCGACTCTTCATATATTGGAGGTTATTTAATGTGTATCAGTATAAAAGAACTACATTTTATTTTCAGTAATCGGAAATTTGAAATAT
>OGKX01001376.1_pt1 | contig 10610 bp, 7 predicted proteins | sample 1572541 | NCBI WGS metagenome assembly OGKX01 (sample SAMEA2581982, study PRJEB24529) | metagenome | biome: Human gut stool | place: China | collected 2011
ACGGCGCTGGCACCCAGGTGCTCCTCGATGCGGAGCAGCTGGTTGTACTTGGCCACACGCTCGGTGCGGCTGGGCGCACCGGTCTTGATCTGGCAGGTGTTCAAGGCCACGGCCAGGTCGGCGATGGTGGTGTCCTCGGTCTCACCGGAGCGGTGCGAGCTGATGGCGGTGTAACCGGCCTTGTGGGCCATCTTGATGGCCTCCAGCGTCTCGGAGACCGAACCGATCTGGTTCAGCTTGATCAGGATGGCGTTTCCGGCACCCAGCTGGATGCCCTTGGCCAGGCGCTCGGTGTTGGTGACGAACAGGTCGTCGCCCACCAGCTGAACCTTGCCGCCCAGCTCGCGGGTCATCTCCTGCCAGCCCTCCCAGTCCTCTTCGTCCAGACCGTCCTCGATGGAAATGATGGGGTACTTCTCCACCAGACTCTTCCAGTGGGCGATCAGCTCGCTGGAGGTGTACTCTGTGCCCGCCTTGGGCAGCTTGTAGAAACCCTTGCCCTTGGGGCTCTTCCACTCGGAGGAAGCGGCATCCATGGCCAGCATGAAGTCCTTGCCGGGCTGATAACCGGCTTTCTCGATGGCGGCCAGAATGGTCTCGATGGTCTCCTCGTCACTGGACAGGTTGGGCGCAAACCCGCCCTCGTCGCCGACGGAGGTGGCCAGACCTTTGGCCTTCAGGATGGAGGCCAGAGCGTGGAAGACCTCGGCGCACCAGCGCAGCGCCTCTTTGAAGGAGGGGGCACCCACGGGCATGATCATGAACTCCTGGGTATCCACGGTGTTGGTGGCGTGTGCGCCGCCGTTCAGGATGTTCATCATCGGGACGGGCAGGCGGTTGCCGTTCACGCCGCCCAGAAAACGATACAGCGGCATCTCCAGCGAAGCGGCGGCTGCGCGGCAGGCGGCGATGGACACGGCCAGAATGGCGTTTGCGCCCAGATTGGACTTGTCCTTGGTGCCGTCGGCTTTGCGCATGGCGGCATCGACTGCATAGATGTCGGAGGCATCCAGCCCCACGACAGCATCGGCGATGACGGTGTTGATGTTCTCAACGGCTTTGGTCACGCCCTTGCCCAGATAACGGCTCTTGTCGCCGTCGCGCAGTTCCAGAGCCTCGAACTCGCCGGTGGATGCGCCGGAGGGGGCACAGCCGCGGGCGACAGTGCCGTCGGCGAGCGTGATCTCAGCTTCGACGGTGGGGTTCCCGCGGGAGTCTAAGATCTCGCGGCCGACAACGGATTCGATTTCCAGATAATTCATAAGAAAGACCTCCCGGTAATGATTTGAGATAGTGGATAGTCAATACTAACTAACTGCCTTTATCCTACCACGTCCTGTGCCTGGTTGCAAGAGGGGATTGCGATGTTTGCGGCTGTAAACATCATCAGTCTGCCCGGAGGCGGGGGCGGATATGCCGGGAGGTGGGAAGGCGGCCGCCGCCGCACCTGCCCGGAACCGACCGGACGGCAATGTGTAACCTTTTTGACATTCGTGAAAACCGTTCATTTTAGGGTGAAACAAAGTGAATGATTTAGAAAAACAGCCAAAAGTGATATGGAAATTTTGTGTATTTTAACATGATTTGACGGAAAAGGCCCGGAAAAGTATGGACGGTTTGTGAATTGCGAACGGCCCCGAAGGGGGCTATAATGAAACTACCGAGAGCAGAGCCGCTTTGAGGGAAAGGGCTCTGCTTTCTGCATTTTGCAAATACTTCCAAACAGGAGGATAACGATTATGAAAAAGATGATCACCCGTCGTAACTTTCTGGCGGCTGCCGGTGTCGTGGCTGCTGCCGGTGTCCTGACCGCCTGCGGTGGTTCTTCTTCCAGCACGGCTGCTTCCGGTTCTGCGGCTGGTTCCGCAGCCGGTTCCGCTGCTTCCGGTGAGACCATCAAGGTGGGCGTCATGGGCCCCCTGAGCGGCAATGTTTCCGTTTACGGCCAGGCCGTTGTCAACGGTGCGAGCCTGTACCTGAAGCAGGTCAACGCCGATGGCGGCATCAACGGCAAGCAGATCGAGATCCTGACCGAGGATGAGCAGGGCGACGCCACCCAGGCCGTCAACTGCTTCACCAAGATGGTGGACGAGGGCATCACGGCACTGGTCGGCGATGTCACCACCACCCCCACGCTGGCCGTGGCTGCTGAGAGCGCCGACTACAACATGCCCATGGTCACTGCTTCTGCGACCGCAGAGGCCGTTACCTACGATGCCGAGACCGACACCGTGAACGCCAACGTCTTCCGTGCCACCTTCACCGACCCGTTCCAGGGCATCAAGATGGCTGACTACGCATACCAGAAGCTGGGCTACACCAAGGCAGCCGTCATCTTCAAGAAGGGCGCAGACTACAACGAGGGCCTGGCTGAGAACTTCGTCAACGAGTTCGAGAGCTTGGGCGGCACCATCGTCGATCAGGAGAGCTACTCCGACGGCGACGTGGACTTCAAGACCCAGCTGACCAGCATCCTGGGCAAGGCTCCGGAGACGGTCTTCTGCCCCAACTACTATGAGGAAGTGGGCCAGATCCTGTCGCAGGCTGAGAGCATCGGCCTGACCGTTCCGTTCCTGGGCGGCGACGGCTGGGACGGCCTGGAGGGCTATGCGACCGCTGACCAGCTGAAGGACAGCTACTTCTGCGCCAACTACGCAAAGGGCGCTTCTCCGGAGTTCGAGGAGGCCTACAAGGCAGAGTACGGCGAGGAGTACCCCAACGGCTTCGCACCTCTGGGCTACGACGCTGCCAAGACCGTGGTCTACGGCCTGCAGGCTGCGGAGGACGCCGGTCTGGAAGCAGGCAGCGACGAGTACAAGCAGGCTGTCATTGACGCCATCGCTTCCGGCTCCATCGACGGCATCACCGGCACCTTCACCTTCGACGAGCACCACAACCCCGTCAAGGAGACTGCGATCCTGACCTATGTGGATGGCAAGCCCGAACTGAAGGAAATGTTCTAATCTCTCGTATCAGAACCACTTGCGGAGACCGCCGAAACGGGTTGTCTCCGCTTTTTTGGTAAACAAGTGTCTCCCAAAAGGCGTGGCAAAACGCCGCAAAGAAAGGAAGTATCCATCCATGACAGTGTTTTTTAGTCAGCTGATCAACGGTCTTTCCCTGGGCAGCATCTATGCACTGATCGCACTGGGCTACAGCATGGTGTACGGCATCATCCTGCTGCTGAACTTTGCCCACGGCGATGTCATTATGGTGGGCGCGTACATGTCCTGGTTCGTGATGAACCAGCTGGGCCTTGGCCCGGTGACGGCTGTCTGCGCCACCGTCGTTACCTGCACCCTGCTGGGCGTGGTGATCGAAAAGGTCGCCTACACCCCGCTGCGCAGTGCGCCCCGCATCTCGCTGCTGATCACGGCCATCGGCGTGTCCTTCTTCCTGGAGTATACGGCGGAGCTGCTGATGGGCTCCGGTGCAAAGGTCATCCCGTCCTACTTTGAAGCCAGGACCTTCTACTTCGGCAAAGTGCCGGTGGGCCTGACCTCCGTGATCACGCTGGTGGTCACTGTGCTGTCCATGCTCGTGCTGACCTTCCTGGTCCAGAAGACCAAGCTCGGCAAGGCCATGCGCGCCGTCTCCGAGGATATGGATGCGGCCCGCCTGATGGGCATCAACGTCAACAGCACCATCTCCTTCACCTTTGCGGTGGGTTCTGCGCTGGCCGGTATCGGCGCAGTGCTGTACTGCTGCTCCTACCCGCAGGCAACGCCCACCATGGGCTCCATGCTGGGCCTGAAAGCCTTCGTTGCCGCAGTTCTGGGCGGCATCGGTTCCATTCCGGGCGCGATGATCGGCGGCATCGCCATCGGCCTGTGCGAGTGCTTCGTTTCCGCCATCGGCCTTTCCGCCTGGAAGGACGCTGTTACGTTTGCGATCCTGATCATCGTGCTGCTGTTCAAGCCCACCGGCTTCCTTGGCCGCAAGGTGCAGGAAAAGGTGTAAGGAGGGCATGAAGATGAATAAGAATCGCAAAACGCTCAAAATGCCCGTGCGCTACCTCATGAACGCCGTGCTGGTGGTGCTGCTGTTCCTGGCCCTTTCCTACATGACCGGCAGCATGCTCTCCACTTACCAGAACAAGGTGCTCATGACCGTGGGCATCAACATCATCCTGGCCGTGTCCCTGAACGTGGCCACCGGCTATCTGGGCCAGCTGCCGCTGGGCCACGCCGGTTTCATGGCCGTGGGTGCTTACACCTGCGCCCTCTTCACCAAGTACAGCCCTCTGCCTGATGGCGTTTCCTTTGCCATCGGCCTTGCACTGGGCGCTGTGATGGCCGGCCTGTTTGGCGTCCTCATCGGCGTCCCGGCCCTCCGTCTGACCGGTGACTATCTGGCCATCCTGACCCTGGGCTTCGGCGAGATCATCCGCATCACCCTGAACAACATCGACGATGTGCTGGGCTACAGCCTGTTCTACGGCTCCAAGGGCCTCAAGAACATCCCCAAGTACTCCAACTTCGCCAATGTCTTCCTCTGTGTGGTCATCACCTGCTTCCTCATCCATGCCATGATGAAGAGCCGCCACGGCCGTGCCGTCCTCGCCATCCGTGACAACGAGATCGCTGCCGAGAGCTGCGGCATCCAGACTACTTATTATAAGGTCATGGCCTTCGCTTTCTCCGCTGCCTTTGCCGGTTTGGCCGGTGGTCTGTACGCCTGCTACATCGGCGTTCTGAACCCCTCCACCTTCGGCTTCATGAAGTCCATCGAGATCCTGGTCATGGTGGTTCTGGGCGGCATGGGCTCCATGCTGGGTTCCATTCTCTCCGCTACCGTCCTGACCATCCTGCCCGAGGCTACCCGCAGCTTCGACAGCTACCGCATGGTCATCTACTCGCTGGTACTCATCCTCATGATGATCTTCCGTCCGGGCGGACTGCTGGGCGGCTACGATTTCTCCATGAGCCGCATCGTGGAAAAGGTCATGAACGGCGAGCTGTTCCACAAGAAGAATGCTGACAAGGAGGGCGCAGACCATGAATGAGTTCCAGACGAAGTTACACAGCGTCCCTTCCGGCGGCTTCCTGACCGACCGCGACAAGGATAAAAAGCCCATCCTCGACGTCCGTGAACTGGGCATCGACTTCGGCGGCCTGACCGCCGTGGACGGCTTCAACCTGATGATCGGCCGCAACGAGATCACCGGCCTCATCGGCCCCAACGGCGCCGGTAAGACCACCGTCTTCAACCTGCTGACCAACGTCTACCAGCCCACTCGCGGCTCCATCCTCATCGATGGGATGCCCACCGCCGGCAAAAAGACCTATCAGGTCAACCGGATGGGCGTGGCTCGTACTTTCCAGAATATCCGCCTGTTCAAGGACCTGTCCGTCATCGACAACATCAAGGTGGGCCTCCACGAGTCCATGAAGTACAATCTGGGCTCCTCTCTCATCCGCCTGCCCAACTACTGGAAGGAAGAGAAGCGCTGCACCGAACGTGCCTTCGAGCTGCTGGACATCTTCCACATGGCCGACCTCGCCGATGCACAGGCCGGCAGCCTGCCCTACGGCGCACAGCGCCGTCTGGAGATCATGCGCGCGCTGGCTACCAGCCCGAAGCTGCTGCTTCTGGACGAGCCGGCCGCCGGCATGAACCCCTCCGAGACCGCAGAGCTGACGGAGACCATCCGCCGCATCCGCGACGAGTTCAACATTGCTGTCCTTCTCATCGAGCATGATATGAGCCTTGTCATGGGCATCTGCGAGGGCATCGCCGTGCTGAATTTTGGCCGCATCATCGCCAAGGGTACGCCGGACGAGATCCGCAACAATCCCCAGGTCATCGAAGCCTACCTGGGCAAGAAGGAGGGCTGAACGATGGCACAGACTTTGCTGAAAGTTGATAATATCAACGTCTTTTATGGCAACATCCACGCAGTCAAGGATGTCTCCTTCGAGGTGAACGAGGGCGAGATCGTCACCCTCATCGGTGCCAACGGTGCCGGTAAATCCACCACCCTGAAGACCATCTCCGGCCTGCTCCACCCGAAGACCGGCGACGTCCTCTACAAGGGCAAGAGCATCAAGGGCGTCCGCGCTCATAAAATCGTCGAGGCCGGTCTGGCACAGGTGCCGGAAGGCCGTCATGTCTTCCTGCATATGACCGTGGAAGAGAATCTGGACATGGGCGCTTATACCCAGCCTGCTTCCACCATCGCTCCCAACAAGGAGAAGGTCTTTGAGCTCTTCCCCCGCCTGAAGGAGCGCCGCAAGCAGCTGGCCGGCACCATGTCCGGCGGCGAACAGCAGATGCTGGCCATGGGCCGTGCGCTCATGAGCAACGCTTCCATGCTGATGCTGGACGAGCCCTCCATGGGCCTGTCGCCCCTGCTGGTGCAGGAGATCTTTGACATCATCCGCAACATCCACAAGGAGGGCATGACCATCCTGCTGGTGGAGCAGAACGCACAGATGGCCCTTTCCGTGGCCGACCGCGCCTATGTTCTGGAGACCGGCCGCGTGGTCATGGAGGGCACCGGTGCCGAGCTGCTGACCAACGAGCGGGTGCGCAGCGCGTACCTGGGCGGCTGAGCCTTTTTCAAGACACGACGCGATGCGGGAGCCGCTGCACAAAACAAGGTGTGGCGGCTCCTGTTTTTTCGGGCATGCACTTTACTTTCGTAAAAGAATGTGCGATAATTTAACCAGTGTTTTTTGGTTTCTGGAACCGCCGCCTGTTGGGAAAGCAGGTGAGCTGACAACACAAAGAGGGGTACTATCTATGAGCAAGATCATCATCCCGGAAAACTACACGCCCGCGCTGAACCTGTACGACACCCAGCGCGCCATCGGCACGGTGAAGCGGCTGTTTGCCGACACCCTGTGTGCCACGCTGAACCTGTACCGCGTGTCTGCGCCGCTGTTCCTGGAGGCCTCCACCGGCCTGAACGACGACCTGAACGGCGTGGAGCGCAAGGTCACCTTTGACATCAAGGACAGCGGCACCGAAGCACAGGTGGTGCAGTCGCTGGCCAAGTGGAAGCGCAAGGCCCTGAAGGACTACGGCTTCCGTGTGGGCAAGGGCCTGTACTGCGACATGAACGCCATCCGCCGTGATGAGGAACTGGACAACCTCCACTCCGTGTATGTGGACCAGTGGGACTGGGAAAAGGTCATCCGGGAGGAGGACCGCAATGAGGCCTACCTGAAGAGCGTGGTGCGCTCCATCGTGTCGGCCGTCTGCGCCACTGAGATGAACCTGCACGCCATGTTCCCGCAGCTGCAGGACCTGCCCCTGCACACCCCCAACGTGATCTTCATCACCACCCAGGAGCTGGAGGACAAGTACCCGGACCTGACCCCGAAGGAGCGCGAGAATGCCTTCGTGAAGGAGAACGGCACCACCTTCCTGATGAAGATCGGTGCCCCGCTGAAGAGCGGCAAGCCCCACGACGGCCGCGCTCCGGACTACGACGACTGGGATCTGAACGGCGACCTGCTGTTCTGGAACGATCCGCTGCAGTGCAGCTATGAGCTGAGCAGCATGGGCATCCGCGTGAGCCCGGAAAGCATGGACAAGCAGCTGACCATGGCCGGCTGTGACGACCGCCGCGCCCTGCCCTTCCACAAGGCCGTGCTGAACGGCGAGCTGCCCTACTCCATCGGCGGCGGCATCGGCCAGAGCCGCCTGTGCATGCTGCTGCTGGGCAGTGTGCACATCGGTGAAGTGCAGGCCAGCGTGTGGGATGAAGTCACCCGCGAAGCCTGTGCCAAGGCCGGTATCCCCCTGCTGTGATCGCCTGTAGATAAAAGCAAAGGGCCTTGCAGGCCCAGCAATCACAAGAGCCGCTGCACCCTGTGTGCAGCGGCTCTTGTGGTTATTTAGAAGTCATGCGGCCGTAGTGGCTCTTTTCGTCGTCGTCCTTTTCCGGTTCCGGTTTTTCGGCCGGGGTCAGGCGCACTTCGGTCACGCGGCGCTTGGCCGTGCGGGTGACCACGCCGTCGTAGCCGCCCAGTGTAAAGCGGTCGCCCACCTTGGGCAGGTGGCAGGTCTTTTCCTGCACCAGGCCGTTGACCGTGTTGGAGTCGATGTCCTCGTCCTCCGGCAGACCCAGCCGCTCGTACAGGTCGTCCACACCGGCGCTGCCCAGCACGATCCAGCTGCCGTCAGACTGCTTGTGAAAGTCCTCGGTCTCCTCGTCGTGTTCGTCCCAGATCTCGCCCACAAGCTCTTCCAGAATGTCCTCAAGGGTGATGATGCCCTCGGTGCCGCCGTATTCGTCCACGACGACTGCCATGTGATGGTGCTGCTCCCGCAGGGTGCGCAGCAGCTGGGAGATCTGGGTGGAACCGGTGGTGTACAGGGTGGGCTTGACCAGCTCTTCCAGCGAGGTCTCCTTTTTCAGGCGTGCCAGATAAAAGTCCTTTTCGTGCACCACGCCGATGATGTTGTCAATGGTGTCGTGGTACACCGGCAGGCGGGAATAGCCCGATTCGGCAAAGGTCTGTGCCACCTCATCCAGCGAGGTGTTGTCCTCCACAGCCACCACGTCCACGCGGGGGGTCAGGATCTCCTCCACCTCCACGTCATCGAATTCGATGGCGCTGCGGATCAGTTCGCTTTCCCGGTCGGTGAGTTCACCGTCGTTTTCGGCTTCACTCACCATGGTCATCAGCTCACCCTCGGTGATGGTGTCCTCCTCACTGCTGTGGACAAAATGGCCCAGCAGCTTTTTCCACTGGGTGAACAGCCAGTTCAAAGGGGTGAACAGCACTATCAGCAGGCTCAGCACCGGGGACACTGCGGTGGCCACGGTCTCCGGCATCTCCTTGGCCAGGCTCTTGGGGGTCACCTCGCCAAAGATCAGCACCACCACTGTCAGCACCAGGGTGGACATGGTGGCACCACGCTCCTGGCCCAGCCAATGGGTAAAAAGGATGGTGCCGATAGAGGCGGCGCCGATGTTCACGATGTTGTTGCCGATGAGGATGGTGGAAAGCAGCTTGTCGTATTTTTCCGACAAGGCCAGCACCCGGGCGGCAGAGCCGTCGCCGTCCTCGGCACGGCTTTTCAGGCGGATCTGATTCAGGGAAGAAAAAGCGGTCTCGGAGGCGGAGAAAAAGGCGGAAAAGGCCACCAGGATCACCAGCGCTACAATGAGCGTCATACTGCCATCGTCCATAAAGAGGAAAATCACACTCAACTTTCTGTTATTTTTAGATTTGGCTGTCACCACAGGTGACAGAAGGGGGCCTTGCGCCAGCAATGACGGAGAGAGCAAGCGAGTGCGCCTTGCTTTAACACCCTCGCCCTCTCAGCTTCGCTTACGCTCAGCAGCTCCCCCAAAGGGGGAGCCAAGGCCCTGACGAAAGAATACAAAAATGTGCTTTCCATCGTTGCCATTCTGCGATGAAAAGCACATCAATGTTATTTCTTATAATACCATATTCCTTACGGTGGTGCAAGCATCCGGCCTGCACACCGGGTTAAAACCTGGTAAAATCCCTTTAACGGAGCACCAGGGTGCCGTTTTCGCAGTCCACCGTCAGGGTGTTGCCCTCGGCATAGCTGCCCTGAATGATGGCCTTGGCGATCAGGGTCTCCACACGGCTCTGGATGAACCGCTTGATGGGACGTGCACCGTAGACGCTGTCGTAGGCAGAGTCGATGATGAAGTCCTTGGCGGCGGTGGTGACCTCCAGCTTGAGGTGCTTGCCCTCGTCCATGCGCTTGCGCAGGTCGTTCAGCTGCAGATCCACGATCTTGCGCATCTCGTCCTTGGTCAGGCTCTTGTAGTACACGATCTCGTCCAGACGGTTCAGGAACTCGGGGCGGAACTTGCTCTTCAGCAGCAGGTCGATCTGCTTGCGGGCCTCGTCGCTCAGCTCATTGGAGCCCTGTGCGCGGCGCTGCTCCAGATCGTTCAGGATGATGTCACTGCCCAGGTTGGAAGTCAGGATGATGACCGTGTTCTTGAAGTCCACGGTGCGGCCTTGACTGTCGGTGATGCGGCCGTCGTCCAGCACCTGCAGCAGGATGTTGAACACGTCGGGGTGGGCCTTTTCCACCTCATCGAACAGCACCACGCTGTAGGGCTTGCGGCGCACAGCCTCGGTCAGCTGGCCGCCCTCTTCATAACCGACATATCCCGGAGGCGCACCGATCAGACGGCTGACGCTGAACTTCTCCATATATTCGGTCATATCGATACGCACCATGTTGCGCTCGTCGTCAAACAGTGCCTGTGCCAGTGCCTTAGCCAGCTCGGTCTTGCCCACGCCGGTGGGGCCGAGGAACAGGAAGCTGCCGATAGGCCGCTTTGGGTCCTTCAGGCCCACACGGCCGCGGCGGATGGCCCGGGCCACGGCCTTCACAGCCTCGTCCTGACCCACAACACGCTCATGGAGCACATCCTCCATATGCAGCAGCCGTTGGCCCTCGTCCTCCGTCATCCGGGTGACGGGGATGCCGGTCCAGCCAGATACCACAGCGGCAATGTCCTCCGCCGTTACGTCCCGGTGCTCCTGATTTGCCTTGCGGCGCTTGTCGCGCTGAATCTCCACCTGCTCCCGGTAGTCCTTTTCAATGTCCCGAAGCTGGGCGGCCTTTTCAAAGTCCTGTGCGGCGATGGCGGAATCCTTGTCCTT
>OGKX01001379.1_pt1 | contig 10598 bp, 11 predicted proteins | sample 1572541 | NCBI WGS metagenome assembly OGKX01 (sample SAMEA2581982, study PRJEB24529) | metagenome | biome: Human gut stool | place: China | collected 2011
AATCGCAGCGTCGCTCTCCGCCCATGAAAGCCAGGACGCGGGATCCGCGAACCCAGGCGCTGCCGCGGTCCACGAGAGAATCGAGAACCCCCGTTCACTCATGACTTGTCACCCCGGGTGAGCGTGATCAGCGTGTGCCCAATGCCGAGTCCGTTTTCGACCGATTCGACTTCAAGCCCCGCGTCAAGCGCGAACCGTCTGAAGTCCGCTTCGGAATAGAACCGGCTGCAGCCATTCGCGATCGCGGTGAAATAGAGCGAAAACGCGGCGAGACACCGGTCCCCGATCGGGAACTTCTGATTCCCGATCAGCGGCTCCAGAATCAGAATCCGGCTTCCGGGTCTCATGGCGTTCCGGACTTTCTTCAGAATCCGTACGACATCGGCTTCACCGAAGCAGTCGAGAAACTGGCTCATCCACCAGATGTCGGGGTCGCCCGGGAGATTCGTACCCGACATCACGTCGTCCGGAAAACAGGCCACCCTGCTGCTGAGACCGGCTGCCGCGATATTGGCTGCCGCGGTTTCCCACTGCTCCGGGAGGTCGACTATCCGGATCCGGATCGAGGGGTCCGCTTTCGCGAGCCGGATCGCCCACTTTCCGGTGTTTCCGCCGATATCGCAGAGCAGCGTCGGGTGAAGCGCGGTGACGCGGGATACCGTATCTGAAAAAGCGTTGTCAGAGAAAAATTGGTCGTACCCGAACCAGCTCTCGCGGGCGGGTTGAGAGAGCTCCCGGAGGTGCGGGTATAGCGTTCCGTCCCAGGGGCCAAGCGTGCTGAGGCCCGTGGGACGCCCTTCCCTGAGGGAGTCAGAGAGCCTCGCGACTCCGGGAATGCAGACATCCGCCGCGAAGTCAAAGTTGGCCTTCGTCATCGGGTCATTCAGGAGAAACCAGCCGGTTTTCGTGAGTGACGTTCTGCCGGACTCCGTTTTCAGGATTCCGGCGCCTTCAGCGGCGTTGAGGAGTACGCGGACTGCGTAGTCCGAAAGCCCTGAAACGGCTTTGATTTCCTCATCTGTCAGGCCCGGGTCTCCCGCTTTATCGAGAGCCGCGAGAATTCCAAAATCCCGGAGCGATCTCGCCGCCTCAAACTCAAACGGCGCGCAGGCAATTCTCTGCGCGTTGCAGATCGCGCTGAATGCGGACTCTTCGTCGCGTTTCTTCATACTGGCAAAGCCTCGGGTCTCGGAATAAACATGCAGGGGAAAGATTACCTGATTTTCGGTCGTGAATCACATGAAAAGGGCTTTCTCCCTAGAGGAAAAAGCCCTTTTGTGTTCCGATACGGATCAGTGATTGGGATTCGGATCCCCCGGGCCGCCCTGGCCATTAGGTCCTTTCTGACCATCAGGCGCGTTCCGGTTACCGGGCTGCGGGCCATTCGGCGCCTTGGGCGCGTTGCCCGGAGTGCCATTACTCGCGCGATTGGCGGGGCCGCCCGGCTGATTGCCGTAATGGTTGCCGGGATTATTCGGGCCGTTTACGGACCGGTTATTGGGATTCCCTGGGTTCTCACGGTAGCCGGGACCCTCGGGGCGGGGCTTCGGACCAGGTCCAGGACCAAAATCATCAGGCGGAATGACGCAGCCTGAGAGGAGAGCGGCTGGAAGCCCGGCCGCAAGCGTGAGCAGAGTTCTTCTTTTCATACGCACCTCATCAAGCGATTCAGAAGGTATCGCTGTAAGGCTATTGTAGAATCAGTTCTCCGTTATGGCTCGTGCCGCACACGGTATCCTTCTTTGGGGGGACCACTCGCCTCCCCTCGTTGCCGGAGTCACAAAAGACACCGCGGTTCCCGCTTTCACAAGGCGAAAAGAAGCGTTTAGACTCGAGCCACACTGATTCATTCATTTGTATTCCCCGTTCATCTGATGCATTTCGAAACTTGGCTCTCGTTTTTTGCCCTCTGCTGGGGGATCAGTCTCTCACCTGGTCCCGCGCAGCTCGCGTCGCTCTCCGCGGCTCTGAATTACGGCTGGAAGAAATGCGTTCCGCAGAGTCTCGGGCTGGGTCTGGGGGTTCTCGGCCTCGTTATGGTTGTCGGAGTTGGAATCGGGGCCATCCTTGCGGCGTCACCTTCCCTCTTCTTTATCATTCGGCTTCTTGGCTGCGCATACCTTGTCTGGCTCGGCATTTCGCTTCTTCGAGCGAAGGGGCACGCGGTCATCATCGAGGAGCACGAGGCAGCCCCCGAAAGAACCGGCTGGCAGCTTTTCCGGCAGGGGTTTCTCGTCAACATCACGAACCCGAAGGGACTGGTTTTCTTTATTTCGCTTCTGACCCCGTTCATCAATACCGATGCGCCGATCCTGCTTCAGTACTTTGAAATGGGTCTCACCTGCGGCTTTACGGATTTCTGCGTGATGACAGGCGTGTCGCTTGCCGCTGCCGCTGTTGCGAGCCGGATGAAGGGCGCCCGGAACGTCACCCGGATGAATCGTGTTTTCGGAACGGTCTTCGTCCTCATCGGATGCGGACTCTTTTTCTTCAATTTCTAAATTTAGGCTAAGGCTTCAGAATCATGAAAATTTATCTCGTGCGCCATGGCGAAACGGACTGGAATAATGAAAAGCGCCTGCAGGGCTGGGCGGATATTTCGCTTAACGCGAAAGGCGTGAAAGAGGCTGAAGAGGTTGCGGAGAAACTGAAAAACGTTCACTTTGATGACGCTTTCTGCTCGGATCTGGAACGCGCGGAGGTGACCGCCGAAACGATTCTGAAGGGCCGCGATATTGAGGTTCAGATGGATCCCCGGCTCCGTGAGCTTGGGTTTGGACCGCTTGAAGGGACACTCTATAACGACGCGAGAACGGATGAATCCCAGCCGCTTCACGAACTTTTCGTTCATCCGGATAAATACGTCCCTGAATTCGGCGGTGAACCCCTTAACTATCTCTCGGCTCGCGCCGAGGCGTTCCAGCTTTCCACGCTGGATATGATCCAGGCAAAGAACCCGGACGCCACGATCCTGGTGGTCTCGCACGGAATCTTTATCCGCGACATGCTGACCCGGGTCGGCGGTTTCTCTTACGACGATTTCTGGAAGCTTCCCGTGGGGAACTGCTCCATCGCGGTGCTGTCTTACGACGGGAAGCAGCTGAAGATCGAGGAAATGGGTGAGAAAGTGACCGAGTGGCTGGTCTGATCAGCCGCGCACTTCTGCGTCAAACGCCGGCTTATTCGATAAGTCCGGCGTTTATTTTTTAATGACCCGCCGCGCGGCTTCCCGCCCCGCGATCCGCCCGAAAACCAGGCAGTCCGTGAAGGCCATTCCGCCCTCACGCTCCTTCCCTTCAATGCCGCCCGTGGTTTCACCGGCCGCGAAGAGCCCGGGGATCGGCAGCCCCGCGGTGTTCAGCGCTTCCGCTTTTGTGTTGATCCGGATCCCGCCGTTCGTGTAGTGAGGATCCTGGTACTCCACGCCGAAGTAGTACGGGGGCACCTTGATTTCCTGCGTGAAGATCGTCTTTCCGAAATCATCGTCGCGGCCCTTCCGGACAAAGCTGTTGTAGCGGGAAATCGTTTTCTTCAGCACCTCAGGATCAATATCCATGATGCGTGCCATTTCGTCGATATTCGCGGCCTTCCTCACCTGCCCTGTCATCAGCTTATGAGTCACCGTGGTGCCTTTGACTGACTGGGAATCCGTGATCACCCACATCGTGCCGCCCGGCTGATGCGAGAGCGCCTCGGTGAGTTTCGGGTGGCTGACCCCCTCATCCACGAACCGTTCGCCTTTCGAATTCACGAAGATATCGCCGCCCACGTATTCAAGCAGCCGGCCGCCCCGAAATGGAATGAATTCGATATAGGGCATTTCCGCAAGAGCCGCGCCGACCGCAGTTCCGAGCTGAATGCCGTCACCCGTGGCCCCGTCAAAATGCCGGCCGCCAGGGTTCGCGGATGAGTGCGTTCCGGGGTTTTTGATGTGGCTGTAACGCCGGATCATGTCGGGGTTCGCGGAAAAACCGCCTGTCGCAAGGACGACAGAGGGTGCGTAGAACCGCTCGACCCCCTCCGGGCCGCTCGCGGAAACCCCGGTGACCGCGCCGCCGGACCGCAGGAGCTGCACCACGCGGGTATTCAGGCGCACCTCCACATGAAGCGCTCTCGCCCGGCGGTTCAAAGCCCGGATATATTCGTAGCCGCCCCGGGTCGGGTGTGACGTGAGACCGCGGGGAAAGTTTGACGGATACGGAACGAAAACCCAGTCCCGGAAATGAACGCCCATGCCGCGAAGCCAGTCGATCGCGGGACCCGACTCGCGCGCCATGACGCGGATTAGGCTGAGATCCCCATCCCGGTCGCCCCACTCCCAGATCTGTTTCGCCATCAGTTCAGGCGAATCCTTGATATTGAAGACCTTCTGAAGCCGCGGATAAACCGCGCTCACTGTGCCGTCAGCGTAAATCGCGTGCCCACCAATCATTGGTCCCTTCTCAAGCACCAGAACGCGTTTCGCGCCGTTCTCCGCTGCGGACACCGCAGCCGCAAGCCCGGCGATGCCGGCTCCGACAACAATGACGTCAAAGCGCCCGGACACGGCCGCGTTCACCCGAATGACCGGAAGGAGCGCGGCAAGGCTGATCAGCGTGCGGCGGGTCAGTTTCTTCATGAGGCATCTCCTTTCGGCCCAGTCTTTTCTTCAGTGTCGCGTGGTTTTGACTCCACCATATCAATCCGCATTTCCGCGGTGAGCCCTGTGTCGTCATTCCGCCTGAAGCTGAGGCTCGCCCCATGGCGGTCCGCGATGTCCCGCACAATGGCGAGTCCCAGGCCGAGCCCCTCAGGTTTCACGCTTTCCTCAATTTCTGTGAGTTTCTCAAGCACCGCATCTGTCACCACGGGGCCGTTATCCCGGACCTGGAACACGGCTTTGCCGCCATCCCGCCTGAGTGTCACGCGGATCAGGGGATCAGCCACATCCTTTACGGCGTCCCCGGCATTTCGGATGAGGTTAAGCGTCAGGAGCTCGAGTTCAAGTTCATGCCCCATCACGCGGATCCCCGGTTCAATTGCGTCTGAGACCGCAACCGGCGTCAGCGCGTTTCGGGTAAAGGTCCGGATCGCCTTATGCGAAACGTCTGAAAGATCGAGTTCTGTGAGCGGCCCTTCTTCATGCTTCGCGTAGGCGCGGACCCGGTCCACGATCGCGTTCGCGCGGGTAGCCTCCGTTTTAATGGACTTTACGGCGAACCCCGTCTGCTCTGGGGTTGAGCGGCCCATCTTCGCAAGCTGCGCGAGGCCGTTCGCGTAATTAAGGATTGAGGCAAGCGGCTGCTTCAGTTCGTGCGCGATCATGGAGGAGAGCTGCGATATGACGCCGGATCGCTCAAGCCGCGAAAGCCGCTCACGGCTTCGCTTCGCCTCATCCTCCGCCGCTTCCTTTTCTTTCAATGCGGTGGAGAGTTCAGATGTCCGTTTCTTCACAAGATAGTGAAGCCGCAGTTCATACGCGATCAGAAGGAGGAAGAGCGCGATGATCGGGATGATGATTTCCTGATTCCGCTTCCAGATGCCGTATGGCGTCATGTCGTTCAGATAGGCGTACGGCCCGATCATGAGCGCTTTATAGAGGTGATCCACCGCGAGGTAGTCAGAAGCCACGCTCCAGTCCCAGCTGCGGTTCCCTGGCGGCATCGTGAGGAGCGCGACGGTGACATCGCGCACGAGGTCCGGCTTCGCGCCGGCGACCGAGGCAAAAACCGCGTCCGGATACAGGTCTGTGCTCCGGCGGCAGGTGTAAGCGCTCGGGTGCGGATCCGCCTTTTCATTAATGACGCGGAGCGCCCCCTTCTCGATCCAGCCATCGCTCTCCAGCGTTTCCAGCGCGCAGGTCGTGAGAATTCCGACATCCGAAGTCCCCGCAAGGACATCCGTCACCACGTCCGGGAGCTGATAAATCACGAAGTCCTGCTTTCCGAAGAAGTCCCGCCAGTTGAATCCCGATCTCTCCCATCGCGACCTGCCAGCCGCTGAAGTCGTTCTTCTGACTCGCGACGACGGATTTCCCTTTAAGGTCAGCGAGAGTCTTCAGATCCTTGCGGTCACTTCTCACCACAAACACCGCGCCGACACTCCGGGCGGGGTCTGCGACACCTGCCTGACGGCGGGTCGCGATGTGCCGGGCGCCGACCGTCCGTTCAAGTGTGCTGTAGACACCGGCAGACGACACAAAGAAATCAACACCGCTCGACTTCACGGCATCCTCCGGGTTGGAGGCCGCGATCACGTCGAGCTCAAACCGGTAGCGCGGAAGCTTCGCCTGGATCACGGCAAGTGTCGGATCCACCGTTTCGTTCACGAAACTCGTGCCGAACGTGTCGAAAACACCGATTTTCACGACAGGTCGGCTGTCCGGAATCGGAAGGTTCTGAAGTCCCGCGGCTCCCGCAGGCATCAGAAAAGCCGGGGCCAAAAGAAGACCCAGAAAAGCGATTCTGTATCTTTCTAGGCGTCTCCCCGGCTTCATGATGGTCAATCCCTGTCGATTACTTCTTCGGATGGAAATTCTTTGCGCTATGCGCGTCGTCATACGCCGACATGATGAAGTGAAGCTCGACACTTTCCATCAGGCTGCCGAACATCCGGGAGATGAACCCCGGCCGTTCATTCACTTCCTCTGGCTTGATCGGTTCGCCCTTCTTCATAGCGGCGAGCACGAGGTAGACCGGGAGCGACACAGAGCGTGTCGCGCCGTCAGGCCAGGTGAGTTCAAGCGACGTTGAGTTGATTTTCCACTTATCGCTCACGCCGAGCAAACGGAATTTGATAAGAAGTTCGGCGTCACTGTATCCAAGCGCCTTTTCAGCCTTGATACGGAAGGGGTCGTTTGGCTTTCGCTTGTCGGAGAGCGTCTTCAGAGCGTTCGTTCTGAAGTCATCAATCGACTTCGTGGCGCACGTGTAATGCACCCAGCGGTGTCCCTGAGGGTCCTTATAGGCATCCCAGTTCGTGTCCTTGCAGTCCGGATAAAAGTCGAGAACCCGGCCAACGGTGAAGAAAGAGTGATTTTCCTCAATCACCGTATCCTTCACGGCCCGGATGTCCGGGTTGAGGGACGAGCAGCCGGCAAGCGTCAGAGCGGCGAGCGCCGCGATCACCGAGGTCCGGAAGGAGAGGAGTTTGCGTTCCATGAGAAAAAATGAAGAGCGGAAAAAGAGAGATTCTGAATCTTTTCTTCCGCTCTGGCAGACGTGAATTTGTGACGTCTTGAAACAGGCAACGTTCAGGCGTCGAGTGAATTCCAGAAATCTTCTGTAAATTCAGTGAGTTCCTCTCGGGTCACTTTGCCGCCCAGCGCATAGTAGTCGTACTCAACGCCGAAGTCCTTGCCGGAAATCCCGGTTTCGGTGAAACCGGCGTTCTTAAAGAAGTCGAGCCGCTTCTGGCGGGCTTTCTTCTTATCCTCAGAAATTGTGCGGGCTACGTCAAGGACAATGCGGTTTCCCTTATGGGCATCAAGAAGCAGGCTGAAAATCACGGTTTCCGCGTCTTTCGGGCAATCCTTGAAGGCAATGTACGGAATGTAAGTGATGTCGCCTTTCGTATAGGCGTAAGAAAGCCCGAGGATTTTGCGTGAATCGGTCAGATATGCGGTCAGAGCGGATTCACCCTCTTCGGGCTGGGCCATAAGCGAGCGGAAAGGCGCTCTCTGGGCCGAGGTAAAGGACTCTTTATAAAGCGCCTTTACCTTCTTCCAGTCTTCCAGCGATTTGTCAACCGAAACAGCCGAAATCTTCAGCGGCTTCTCTTCTTTTGCAGCCATAAAACCTGTGTCCTCGAAAATAGGGTACTTAGCATAACAGAATTGAGATATTTCTGAATATGCTTAGGCCTTTGCGAGTGATTCCCAGAACCCTTTGATGATGTCCATCTGTGTTCCAGGAGGAACGGGACGGCGGCGTGTGAGGAGCTCAAAATCGACACCGCAGTCGATCGCGTGAATACCGGTATCTATCCAGCCGTTTCTCGCGTAAAAACGAAGACGGCGGGTCCGGGCGGCATATTCCGGCGTTGCCGCGATCGGCCGCTCAACTCCGAGGCACCAGAGTGTCTCGGTATTCTCCGCGGTCACGCGGCGGAGAATCTCAGTCCCCAGCCCCTGGCCCCGGAGCGCCCCGCTGATCGCGAGGTACGCGAGATACGTCCGGTCCGCGTCTCCCGGCACTTTCGTGGTGTAGGTAAACCCCGCAAACTGCTGATCAAGGAACCAGAGATCAAGCCAGGAACGGGCGGGATCGGCCGCCGCGAAGCGAAGGAGCTGCTCAATCGGGAACTGCTCACCGGGTGGGAACGCCTCCTGCATGCAGAGGTTTGCTGCCGCGATGTCTGATTCCGTGAGCGGGTAAGCCGCGATTCCTGAACGTTTGTTCGTCAGTCCCTTTAAATCCGTCATCCTTTCCTCAATGAAACTCTGGCAATAACGTTTTCATTTTAACGGATCGGTACGGCCGGCCCTTTTCCGATGGTTTGTCGTCTGGCCACCGCCGTGCTTAAACTCACAGAACCCGATAAAGGAAATGGGTAGGAGAAGAAAATCTCATGAGCGCAAGAAAAGACCGTGAGAACTGGGAACGGTTCCGTGATGACTGGGAAAATAACCGGATTGTTGTACATGTGGATCCGTTTAAGGCGATGGATGCCTGGAAAAACGGCGTTACGCATACGCTCGCGCCTATGGTCTGGTTTTTCGGGCTCCTTTGTATTCCGGCCTCTTTGATCCTTGCCTTCTTCTTTTTTTGGTGGGTGATTCCGCTTGGGCTGATCGCTTTTCTCGCCTGCCACTTTATATCCCAGCATCTGCACGCGAAGGCTATGACCCGCGCGATGCTCGAGGATGAGGCTTTCTTCCTTCAGTCTGACCGGAACGGCTGGGTGAAGATCGTAAGGGTGCTCTAGCGATGGTCGGATTCAGGAACAAGGGATTCAAACTTCTTCCCCTGCTCCTGGCAGGCTGCATTCTGATGACTTCGCAGGGGGTGATGGCCGCTCGTACAGCGGCAATGGGATCAAAACCTGTGATCACTATTGCTCTGGTTGATACCTTTTCGCCTGATTTCTACCTTCACACTTATGTTCCTACGGTCGACTATCTTCGGACTCATCTCCCGCAGTACGAATTCAGAATCAAGGAAATAGATTATCGGGACGTGGATGACGGAATTAAGAACGTTCATCCTGATTTTCTTTTTTCTTCAGCTTCTACTTTTGGCGAACTTGGTGCTTTTGAGGGTGCTCATCAGGTAGCAACCAAAAAAAGCGCACAGGAAAAAGACGCAGCTCATTCGCTTTCTTCTCTATTCATTGTTCCAGCAGCTAGCCCTATTCATGATTTTGCGGAGATGCATGGCCGGACGGTGGCAATTACTGACTCTCAAAGCTTCGATGGATGGCAGATAGCGAAGGGAGAAATTTCAAAACATGGCCAGGACCCAGATCGATTTTTTTCAGAGGTTTACGAAACGCATTATGGAATTCCTGACGTGGCTACTTTGGTGTCCCAGGGATTTGCGGATGTCGGTGTTCTTTCCACCTGCGAATTTGAATCCATGGAAGCTCAGGGGCAGATTAAAAGGCAGGATTTCCGTTTAATTGGAGTAAGAAAAGGAATTTTGGGATGTCTGAGGAGTACCGACCAATACCCGGACGTGGTGATTTCCTCAATGCCATGGGTTTCCTCAGACGTGATGCGCGATATGACAATCGCCATCCTTTCCATGCCTAGAAACGGGAGAAATTTCGACTGGGTGGTGGAAAGTGACTTTCAGCCAACAATGGATCTGCTGAAAAGCCTGAAAATCGGTCCCTACCGTTACCTAAGGGATATGAGTCCTCAGGGAATCTGGAAGCGGTACAAAGCAGAAATTCTTCTGACAGTCGCATTGCTACTGGCTGTAATTTTCCACATAGTGACACTTAATATTCTGGTACGCCGCCGCACTGCGGAATTGACTCAGGCTCTGGAAACAACAAGGCGTCTTTACAACGAGAGACGCCAGTCACATCAAAAGATTCTCAACCTCGAAAGAAACAGCATCGTGTCTCAGCTGTCTTCCATGTTTGCCCACGAAATCAAGCAGCCGATCATGAATATTTCCCTTTATGCGGCTGCTCTGAAAATGTATCTGAAACGAGCTGGAATACTGAAAGAGAAACCCGCTGAACTATTGGAGGCTCTTGAATCTGAAGTCGAAAGATCGTCAGCGATTGTAGAGCACGTCAGGTCCTATGCGAAGAGCAGACCAACAGAGAGAAAAGACACTGCGCTTGAAAAACTGATTGAAGACGCTCTGAAAACGTTTCCGGAACTGCCCCCATGTGTTCATGTAGATGCATCCGGTCACTATCCAGTGCACGCGGATCCTTATGAGATTCAATTCATTATTGCTAACTTTATTAAAAACTCTTTGAGTGCCATTGAAGGAAAAAAAGATGGCGCAATCCAGGTCCGAATTTCAGATTTAGGAGAGTCCTGGAAAGTTTCGGTTTCTGATAATGGCCCGGGAATTTCGGATGAAACCCTTATACGGCTTAGGAACCTGAAAGTTCTACAACAGGCACACGTTCGGTTGATTTCGGCTGAGTAGACCGCA
>OGKX01001382.1_pt1 | contig 10564 bp, 9 predicted proteins | sample 1572541 | NCBI WGS metagenome assembly OGKX01 (sample SAMEA2581982, study PRJEB24529) | metagenome | biome: Human gut stool | place: China | collected 2011
ACGGCGTCGTTCTCCGGATACCCGGGGACCGCGTTTGAAACGCGGACAGAGCGCGGCGCTCGGAACGGCTTTGTGATCCAGGGCACCGCTTCACTTCAGAGCCCGGGGCGACGCGTCTTCGCGAACCTCACCTCGGGGTACGCGCACGACGCGGGGTTCAATGTCGGGTTCGAAGCGAGGTTCCGCTTCTGATTAAATCTGGATTTCTTGAGCTTAAAAAAAACAGGAGGGCAGTCTTTTACGGACTGCCCTCCTCTCTTTTTGAATCCAATCGGCGTCAGATCACACGGACAATGCCAGGACCATCCTGCGTTTCCAGCCGCTTCACGTCTTTCATCGGGGGCTCCCCGAAAAGCCGCTTGTACTCGCGGATAAACTGCGGCGAGCTTTCGTACCCGACCGCAGTCGCAGTGTCCGAGACATTCCAGCCCAGCCGGACCATGAGCCGCTGAGCCTCGTAAAGCCTCAGCATCTTCACGAACTTCAGCGGCGGAAGTCCTGTCACCGTCTTGAAAACGCGGTGGAAGGCGGATGTCGACATATGGGCGCGGTCCGCAAGCTCATCCACCCGGATCGGTTCCCGATAGTGAGACCGGATCCACTGCACGGCCTCCGTGACCGCGTGGCAGCGGGTCCCGGGCATCATGAGCTGCCGGATGGTTTTCCCCGCGGGCGACTTCAGGATCCAGTAGTGGATTTCGCGGGACACGAGGGGCTGCAGCACCTGAGCGTCCTCGGGGTGCTCAAGGAGCCGCGTGAGCCTGTCAAAGGCGTCCGCGAGCGGTTCCGTGGCCTCGAACACAAACCCAAGCTCATCCGGGATCCAGTCGGGGTGGGGGATCGGGTCACGCTTCGTGAGTTCCGCGATGATCTCGGGCTCAAACTGCAGGCCGACCGAAATAAAGGGCTTTTCGTGCGACGCGCCGACCGAGTGGAAGAACGCCGGGACGCAGAGTGAGGACACGAAACACTCCCCCTCCGTGTAGACATACTTCCGGCAGCCGATATGGTTTTCTTTCGTGCCGGAGACGACGAAGCACGCCATCGCTTTTCCGCCATTGCAGTCGATCACGTCATCGCTCTCCCGCCGATAAACGGAAACGCCTGTGATGTCGGAGTAGAGAATTTCGGGGGTGGGACAGATCCCGTCCAGCCGCTCAAACATCTGGCGGCGCCGTCGGACGAGATCCGGGGACTCCAATGCTGCATTCTTCATAGGAAAAAGCTCTCCATCTTTTTCTATTGCTGCCGGGATTTTTTTGTGGTTTCGTCTTTTAGATTAACCCGAAAAAGGCGCGGATTATGAGACCGCGACACCCCATTTTCTTGACGGATATTCTCAAATACTTAACTGATATTTTTGAGGAAATCCTTTATATTTTAAGGGGTTGAAGTAATTTTTACTTCAACACATGAGAAAAAAGTTGTAAACGCCCGAGGCAAAGCTGTAAGGCCCGATGGAAGCCCGATCGAGTGAACAGAGGACCGCACGTCCTCAGGCGCTGGCAGCCTGATAAAACAATAATGAAAGAGCCATACGCAATGAACCAAACAAAATTTATCTCGCGCCGGACATTCCTCACCGGTGTCTCAGCCGCGGCGATCGCAGCCGCCTCTCCCGCGATCTTCGCTGCCCCAAAGCCAAAGGCGAAGGCGCTCATCATCCTCTTCTCCCGCTCCGGGAACACCGCGTACCTCGCGGAGCGGATCCACGCCGAAACCGGCGCCCCGATTCTCCGGATTGAACCGAAGGTTCCCTACGCTCCCCGCTACAGCGATATGACAGACGGCGCCCGGGAAGAAATCCGGAAGTGGAGCCGCCGTGAAATCAAGACGAAGATCCCGGATCTCTCGGGGTACGACACGATCTTCATCTGCGCCCCGCTCTGGTGGGGGCACCTCGATACCCCGATGCGGACGTTCCTCATGGATCATCCGCTTGCCGGCAAGACCATCTTCCCGGTGACGACCTCGGGAAGCTCGTCCCCGGCGGGTGTCGTCGCGGATATCCATAAGCTCTGCCCGAAAGCCACGATCAAGCCTGAATTCTGGGTGCCGGGAGACGAAGCCCGGAAGAGTGACGCGGAACTGAAGACGTGGCTTAAGAAGAGCGGCTTCTGACCGAAAACCGATCCCCCGGCGCCGTTTGCCCGGGGATCAAGCCCGTAGGAGAATGGGGAAGACTTTTTAATGTCTTCCCCATTCTCTTTATGCCGATCACGTCTGACCTGACACCGCTTCCTGAATTCACTTCTGATGAGAACCTCGCGCGACTCACGGAAGCGCTCGCTCCTTTCGGGTTCACAGCGGGGAGCGGGAAAGCGGCGGAACCGGGACTCACCTTCCGCGTGAGTGTCCGGGAGGCTGGCAACGCGGCCGCCGCCCGAGCTGAAGGCTCGGGGCTTGTCTTCAAAAGAAAATCGAAACCCGGCGCCATGTCAGACGACACCCGGCTTCTCCTTCTCTTCGCCGTGGCGGGGACATCTGAAATCGCTGAAGGAAAGACGAAGCTCCTGGCAACCCCGGGCAGTTTCGTTCCGATCCTCACGGACGAAGACCTCCGGATCACGATCCCTGCGGGAAGCCAGATTTTTCTGCTTTCGCTGCCGCTCGCTGCGGTGCCGGATTCAGACGAAATCCCCCGGCGCCAGATCCCGAAAACCGGGATCCAGGGAAGCGGCTGGGCGTCTGACGCCTTTATCCGGATTCTCGAAAGTTTCTTCCGGGCGGCGTTTCTCTATGGGGACGAGGATTTCGCGAGAGCCGCTTCCGCTCTCCCCGCCTTTCTCCCACCCGTGATTGAGGCGCTCCCGATGCGCCGGGCGAAACACCCGAGCGCCGCGCTCGGCACCCTCAGGACCACCGTTCTCGGGATCATGACACGCCGCCGAGCCGAAAAAGGGCTGTCGCTCGAAGAAATCGCGGCAGATGCCGGGGTCACGACCCGATACATCACCGAGGCGTTCCGGGACGCGGGCACCACCGCGATGAATGAACTCGTGCGGATCCGGGTCGAGGCCGCAGCGGCCGACCTCCGGGATCCCGAACTCTCACGCCTCCCCCTCCGAACGATTTCTGACCGGAACGGGTTCGCGACGCAGCAGCACTTTTCCCGAGCGTTCCGGCTCCGGTTCGGCGTCACGCCGAATCACTGGAAGAAGGGTGAAGGGAGCGCCGCGTAGCCTTTTATCGCGCCAGGCGCCCCGATTCCGGCTATCCTTGAAGTTACTCAATAAGTCGCAAAACTCCCGTAACTCAAAAAATACCAAAAAGGATAAAAAGCCATGGCTCAGATTCTTGGCATTGTTCAGACTTCAAGCGGCTCTTCCGAGCTCCTCCGGTCGCTCTGCGAACAGTACCTTCCGGGGATCGAAGTGCGTCAGTTTATCGGTGAAGGGCTGCTCAACCCCGCCATTTCCGAATCCGGTCCTGCCCCCGCGGACAACCGGGCGCTCTTCCATCTCTACGAAGCGGCTGAAAATGTCGGCTGCGACGCGATCCTGAATGAATGCGTGGTGTATGGGAACACCGCAACCGCGCTCGCGAGCTTCTTTAACCCCCGTATTGTCCGTATCGATGAAGGGATGATCCTCGACGCGCTGAAGATCGGGAAGCGCTTCGCGATCTTCGGCACCGCGAAGGCCGCCCTGCACCCGAGCGAAACGCTGCTCCTTAACCTCGCCTACCGCCGCGGGCTCGAGGTCACGGTGGAAACGCATCACGTGACGCGGGAAACGCTCGCGGCTGAAGCCGCGAAGGTCGATGGCACGGTGGACGCGATTCTTCTCGCGCAGCCCTCGATGGCAGCGCTTGCGCCGCAGCTCACGGGTTTCAAGACCCCGGTGCTTACGGTGCTCGATTCCGGTTTCAGGCTGCTGCGTGACGTGATGGCGTCGCTTGCCTGATACACGCTCTCATCCGGCTCAACAGAAGAAGCCCTTTCGCCTAGAATGCGGGGGCTTCTTATTTTTTTCGCTTTTTCGCTTGAGGTTTATCTTTCATGCTCCGCTCTGACTTTGAAATCATGGCTCCGGTCGGTTCCCGCGAGTCGCTCTACGCGGCGTTCCAGGCCGGGGCTGACGCTGTGTACTTCGGGGTCGGAAAGCTCAACATGCGGGCGCACTCCGCGAACGCCTTCACGATTGAGGATCTCCGGGAGATCGCGGAGCTCTGCCGCGAGAAGGGCGTCAAGAGCTACCTCACCGTGAACACGATCGTGTACGACGAGGAACTCGACGAAATGCGGCGGATCGTGGACGCCGCGAAAGCGGCCGGCATTTCCGCGATTATCGCGTCTGACTCCGCGGTGCTCGGCTACGCGAAGAAAGCCGGGGTGGAAGTGCATCTCTCGACCCAGATGAACATCTCGAACACCGAGGCGCTCCGGTTCTACTCGACGTATGCCGATGTCGCGGTGCTCGCTCGGGAACTGAACCTCAAGCAGGTAAAGCGGATCCACGACGCGATCGTCTCGGAACCGATCCTTGGGCCCTCCGGGCAGCCGATGCGGATCGAGATGTTCTGCCACGGGGCGCTCTGCCTCGCGGTGTCGGGTAAGTGCTTCATGAGTCTCGGGACCCGGGGCGAAAGCGCGAACCGCGGCCAGTGCCTGCAGACCTGCCGCCGCTCTTACCTCGTGAAGGATAAGACGCGCGATATCGAGCTTGAGGTCGATAACGAATACATCATGAGCCCGAAGGACCTGAAGACGATCGGGTTCCTGGATCGGATGATTGACGCCGGGGTGCGCGTGTTCAAAATCGAAGGCCGCGCCCGGGGACCGGAATACGTCCGCACGGTGGTCGAATGCTACGACGAAGCGATCCGGACCTATATCGCGGGTGAGTGGGACGAGTCCTGCCGCACGAAGTGGGACGCGAAACTCGCCGCTGTCTTTAACCGCGGGTTCTGGGAGGGGTACTACCTCGGAGCCCCGGTCGCGGATATCACGAACGGCTACGGGACCAAGGCGACCGAGAAGAAGTTCTACGTCGGAAAGTGCGTGAATTTCTTCGTGAAACCTTCGATCGCCGAATTTGTGCTGGAAGCGGGCGGCTTCAAAAAGGGCGAAAAGCTCCTCATCACCGGCCCCACGACGGGCGCGGTGTACGCGGAGCCCACTGAGATCTTCGCGGATGAGAAGCCCGCCGACACGTTTGAGAAGAAGGACGACATCACGTTCAAGGTCCCCGAGCGCGTCCGCCCGGGTGACAAGCTTTACGTGATCCGGACGCGCGAAGCGTAAGAAAAGCGCTCGAAAAGCGCCAGAGCGGCAGTGTCCTCGCGTTGGACCTGCCGCTTTTTTTGACGTTCTGAAAAACCGACCTCTGGGACACGCCGGGTACCGGAAAACCGTCTTACATCAATTCAAAGCCAAAGTTACCTCAAGATAGGTAGACCACTTTGATTATCAAAGTGTTAGATTTATTGGTATACCGGTATACAGCAACTCACGGTAGATTGTTCCGGTGCTTTCTGCTGATGGAGTGTTTCCATGAAAAAGTCGCAGATCATCAAAATCATTGTGTGCTTCCTGCCGCTTCTCCTCCTCTTTCTTCCGGCCCCCGCCGGAATGAACCCGAAAGCCTGGGAGCTCTTCCCCTTCTACGCGGGCGCGATTCTCGGAATCATGCTGCATCCGTTTTCTGAGGCCGCGATTCTCCTCATCTTCCTCGGGTTTTACTCCGTCACGATGAAAGGCCAGGCCGTGGCGCTCTCAGGCTACGCGCTCGCGATGACGTGGCTCGTGGTCGGCGCGTTCGTGATCGCGCAGGCATTCCGTGACACGCAGCTTGGGAAACGGATCGCGTATCACCTGATCCGGATCTTCGGGCGATCGGCGATTGGGCTCGGGTACGCCGCGGCGTTTTCGGACTTCATCATCGCGCCGATGACCCCTTCGAACGCCGCTCGGACCGGCGGCATCATTTTCCCGATCTTCCGCTCGGTCGCGGAGACGCTCGGTTCCACGCCGAATCACAACCCGGAAAAGATCGGTGCCTATCTCTCGCAGCTCCTCTACATCATCACGATGGCGACCGGCATCACGTTCCTCACGAGTTACGCCGCTAACGGTGTCGCCTGGGCGATGACGGATCAGATCCTCGGGCTCCAGATCTCGTGGATCCAGTGGACGATCTCCTTTATCGTGCCGGCGGGCGTGGTGCTTCTCCTCGCGCCGCTCATCATTTATAAGATTTATAAGCCGACGATTGGAAAAATCGATAACAAGCGGATCGCGGCGGAGGGGCTGAAAGACCTCTTCCTTCTCGCGATCATTCTCTGGTCGACTTCGTCCTACACAAAGATCAACTCCACCGCGGTGGTGCTCGCCTTCATCGCGCTCACGCTTCTCACCGGTGTCCTCAAGTGGAAGGACATCGCGGTGAACGGTCAGATCTGGTCGACCCTCATCTGGTACGGCGGCATTCTCGGGATGGCGGGCGCCCTCAATAAATTCCAGTTCTTTAACTGGCTCGCCGGGTGGCTCGAGACCTATATCGATTTCTCGTCCTTCAGCCACATCGGGCTTCTGATCACGCTTGTCTTCGCCGGCACCGCCTGCCGCTACCTCTTCGTCTCCTGCGGCGCGTATATGGCATCCGTGATCCCGGTGCAGTACACGATCGGGCTCGCGGCGGGGCTCCCGAAGATGGACATGTTCCTTGTCTTTGTGATGTGCGGCGTGATGGGCGCTTACGTCACTCACTACGCGAACGCCGCGGGCCCGGTGCTTTTCGGCGCAGGATACGTGCCGCTTAAGAAGTGGTGGGCCACAGGGCTCTTCATGACACTCGTGAGCTACGTGATCTTCGCGCTCATCGGTGTGCCGTACTGGAAGATCCTCGGGCTCTTCTCCTCACTCTGAGCCTTGAACCTAACTTAAACCTTACGTAAGAGCGGGATGCCGGTTTTAAGGCATCCCGCTCTTTCTGTTTTTGTCTTTTTTTAACCCGCCGGAAGGTGTTCAGGTAGCCGGGGCAGGGTATTGCGTCCCAGAAATAAATTTCCACGTTATTCGTTATAGGAATAGCGGCAGGATGAAAAAAAGTTCCCGTCTTTTTTCATCAAAATGAGAAATTCACCTTATAACGGGATTTTTGCCTATTTCTGCACGCAAAGTCGCCATCTGTCCTTAACGGGTTCTTAAATCCGGAAACCCGTAAGACAAAAACCGCTTTAAGAATGGGATTAGTAATGTTTTCTTTCGCCCAATAAAAAACCTGTACCGCCTACAGCCTGTCAGAAATCTGTCACACGGAGTACCTATTCATGAGATGAGATCAAAGTCGCATAACCTGATAAAAACACTGAATTTTCAGGCCTCTCGGGAAGGGGAATCCCGTATTTGATCTATGCCAAAGATTATTGACATGAATCAGCAAATACCTACTTGGTGATAGTGGTCAAAGTTGATTTATCAAATCACAAGTGATACATTGTAAATCGTTCAATTACCGAGAGAAATCACGGGCGTTGAACATGGTTTTTACTCTGTGTGTCGGTCTAGGTCACTCTCATCCTGATTCTGCGTCGGTGAAGTGAAGACAAGATCGAATTTAGTGGAAGGCAGTTACATAATTGCCTTCCATTTTTTTATCTGTGAAATTCCGGGTGAATAACCATTCAGACGGGATCCCGGCGCGTTTGGCGGCGGGAAACTCCCCCCGCCTCATTTATGCGTTCAGATAGCGCTCAATGTCATCCGGCGTCCGCACCCCAAGCTTCCGGATAATCGCCGCGCGGTGCACTTCAACGGTCCGCACCGTGATCCCGGTGCGCTCACTGATCTGGCGGTTTGTGAGCTTCTTCCCGATCAGTTCCGCGATCTCGCGCTCGCGCTCCGTCAGTTCCTGAACTTTCGCCCGGATCGCGCCTTCGGTTTCAACCGCCCCGGTCTCACTCACGCTGCGGGTCACGGCCCTCGCTATCGCGGTGAGAAGCCTCTCCTGCCGCACGGGTTTCTGAACGAAATCCACCGCGCCGTCCCGCATGGCGCCAACCGCCATATCGATGTCGCCGTTCCCGGTGAGGAAAATGATCGGAAGCGCGTACCCACGGACATTCATTTCCTGCTGCAGCTCAAGCCCGCTCATCCCCGGCATCCGGACGTCGAGAATCGCGCAGCCCGGGGTAGAGGGCGTGTCATCCGTGAGAAACGAGCGCCCGTTTTCGTACGTCTTCACGCGCCACCCTTCCGCGGTCAGCATGAATTCGAGCGCTTCCCGCATCGCGGGATCATCGTCCACCGTCCGAATGAGGCACTTCGCCTTGATGTCATCCGAGATTTCCGGGATCTCCGTATTCGTCATTTTTTCTCTCTCCTTATTTCTTTCTGACCTCAGGCGCCGCCCCCTCCCCAAGGGCCGCCGCCCGGCGTATTTTTTCAGTTCAGGTCGCCCGTCTCCTGGGAGCCCGTTTCTTTCTTTGAGTCCGCGGCGGTTTCGGCTTTCACAAAGTCCTCTGCCGGACCCGCCGGATCTTTTTCATTTCCTTGAGCGGATTCATCCGCGGGGGTCTTATCGCCCCCGTCCGCGGTCGGGAGATGCACGTAAATCGTGACACCCCGGACACTCCCGTTCTCAATCGAGAGGCGCCCGCCATTCCGCTCCACGATCGCCTTCACAATGAGGAGCCCAAGGCCAATCCCCTCATGCTTTGAGCTCTTCAGGGTTCCCGACGGATTCTCGATTTCGGCGAGCTGCTCCGGGGTCAGCGCCGGCCCGTTATCCGAGACCGCAAGCAATGCTTTACCGGGGTTCGACGCGATGATAATCTCAACCACCCCGTCCGGCTGATCTTTGACGGCTTCCGCCGCGTTTTTGATGAGGTTATAGGAGACGAGCTCCATTTCGAGCTGATCCGCGAAAAGCGTCACCTGGTTCGCGTCGGTGCGCTTAAACCGCACCCGGCTTCCGGACGCGGAGCGGTAGCCGGCAAGCGACCGGGTGACGACGTCGTTAAGCGAAATCGGTTTCCGATCAATATCCTTCGCCCGGGCGTAGGCTCTCACGCGTTCCACGATGTCGCTCGCGCGCTCGGCCTGGGTTTCGAGCTTCCCGAGCGCCATCTCCATTTGAGATTCAGAGGCTTTGCCGCGTTTGATAAGGGACTTCATCCCCTGGGCATAGAGCGAGATCGCGCCAAGCGGCTGCCGCATCTCGTGCGCGAACACCGAGCAGAGCTGCCCGATGATCCCCATCTTCTCCATAAAGCTGATCTTCGCCGCGTCTTCGCGCGACTTCTCCTCGTACTCCTTCTGGATCCGGAGTGACTCCTGGAGCTGCGCCGTACGGCGCTTCACGAGCACCTCGGTTCGGACACTGTGAAGGATGAGACCGAGGACGAGGAGGATCCCGATCAGGATCGCGCTCCAGTAGGTCATGATGAAGCGACTGAGCGACCACTCTCTTAAGTAGCGATAGGGACCGATTTTGAGTCCCTTGAAAAGGGCGTCCACGGACCGGAAGTCGGTCGCGATGCTCCAGTAGAAGCCGTCCTTCGTCGGCGGCATCTCGAGCACCGCGGATGTCACAATCTTCGAGATCTCAGGAGGCGTATTCGCGCTCGTGCCGATCGTCCACGTGGGATAGAGATCGGTTGACCGCTGGCAGGGCTCGTTCTCGTCCCGCTGATCGATCACGCGGAAGAGCCCCTTATCCTCCGGATGCTTCTTCAGCCACCCCTCAAGCCAGCAGATGCGAAGCGTGATGATGTCGACATCCTTCCGCCTCAGGGCGTCAAGGATCGAGACGGCCCCCGCCATAAAAATTCGTTTTCTTGAAAAACGATTCCGGGTCAAACCCCTGCCGCAGCACTTCGCCGAGCGCCAATTGATAACCCGTGAACGCGGTGGGGGACGAGGCCCCAAGGACCGAGCCCTTCGCGTCATAAAGCGTCCGGATTCCGGAGTCATTCCGCACAATCAGCGCGGCGCCGTCACTGTGATTCGGGTCCGGGTAGTTTTTGGAAGCGACCGTCGCGAGCGAACTCGCGCCGTACTGCACCATGCGGCGGTAGAAGCCGCTTGACGCGAGGAACACATCCACGTCCCCGCTCTTAATCGCGTCCCGCAGCTGCTCAAGGGTGTACTCCTTCACCCGCAGGTGACGCTTTCCGATCCGCTTCTCAAGCGCCCGGATCGTGTCCGGAATGATTTCCTCGTTGGGCGACGGACTCGTGTAGTAGACGATCCCGAGCGTCACGTCCGGGATTTTTTCTCCGGCCACAGCGGCGCCCGCCGTTCCGGCCGCGAGGACCTGAAAAGCCGCTGAAATAAGGATCGCAGCGAAGGCTGTCCTGAGTGTGTGGGAACGTTTCATGGCATCAGTGTCAGATTGCTTACCCAGAAAGGACAACCGCCGAATAGTCTTTTGACTGAAAACACACTACGTAGTGGTAGGTCGGCGGAACAATGTTCACCGTACTGAAGAGGTCTCAGAAACTTCTTCGGGCCTAGAAAACCAGAATCAAACCTGAAACCAACGTCCGGAGTCCGAACTGCCATTCGAATTCCGGCCGAGGAGAGAACAACATGGAATCTCAGAATAAATTCCAGGTGTCC
>OGKX01001386.1_pt1 | contig 10550 bp, 10 predicted proteins | sample 1572541 | NCBI WGS metagenome assembly OGKX01 (sample SAMEA2581982, study PRJEB24529) | metagenome | biome: Human gut stool | place: China | collected 2011
TGCGTTGTCCAGGATATCCCAGGTCGCCTTCGTGATTTACACTGGCACCCGGGAAGAAGTCAAGAAGGCGACCTGGGATATCCTGGACAACGCAGGGCAGCTGGGCGTGATCATCGGTGCAGACTGCACGGTGCCTAACGATATCGATGATGATCGCTTCAACTGGGTGCGTGACGCTGCAGCGGAGTACGCAGCACAGCACTGAGCCCCCGCTCTGCCTGCGGGAGCAATAGAACTGTAAAATATGTCGCAGGAGGAAAATCCATGACACAGGAACAATATCAGAATTATATTAAAATCCTCCGCTCGGAACTGATCCCGGCAATGGGGTGTACCGAGCCCATCGCGGTGGCTTTTGCGGCAGCTAAAGCCCGGGAAGTGTTGGGTTGTATGCCAGAAGCCATGGTGGCGCGATGCAGCGGAAACATCATTAAAAATGTGAAAAGCGTTATCGTGCCAAACTCCGGTAACGAACGGGGCGTTGAGGCTGCTGCTGTGCTGGGTGCCGTAGCAGGACAGGCGGATCTGGGACTGCAGGTCATCAGTCAGGTGACCCCGGAGCAGATTGCTCGAACCAAGGAACTGCTGACCCAAAAGATTTGCCGCTGCGAGCTGGAAGAAGGCGAGGGAAACCTTTATATTCTTATCACCATGACAGCAGGAGACGCGAGTGCAGCTGTGGAAGTGCGCACCAAGCATGACCACATCTCTCGGATCATAAAGAACGGAAAAGTGTTGTTCGAGCAGCCGAACCTGCAGGTGGAGATCAGTGGAGACAAGAGTCAGCTGAACCTGAAGGATATCCTGGAGTTTGCTGACACGGTGAATCTGGAGGACGTGCGTGAACTGCTGGAAACGCAGATCAGCTACAACACTGCCATTGCAGAAGAAGGCCTGAACAATTTCTGGGGTGCCAGTGTGGGCCGCACCATTCTGGATGCGGAGCCCGGCAGTACTTTGCAGAGAGCCAGGGCTGCGGCCGCAGCCGGAAGCGATGCCCGGATGAACGGATGTGCTTTGCCGGTAGTCATCAATTCCGGCAGCGGCAATCAGGGGATTACTTGCTGTATGCCGATCGTGGTCTATGCCCGGGACCTGGGCTGCAGCCATGAGCAGCTGCTGCGTGCATTGACCCTCTCTAATCTGATCTCCATCCACCAGAAACGGTTCATCGGGAACTTATCAGCCTACTGCGGCGCGGTTTCGGCCGGTACAGCGGCTGCCTGTGGCATTGCATATCTGCAAGGTGCGGATTATGATGTAATTGGTACTACCATCGTCAATGCGGTGGGAACCACCGGTGGAATTATCTGTGACGGTGCAAAATCTTCCTGCGCCTCCAAGATCTCGGCCTCGGTAGAGGCTGGTGTGCTGGGGTACGAGATGGCCCGCCGTGGACGCAAGTTCCAGTTTGGAGAGGGTATCGTTTCCGGCGACTATGAGCAGACTATCCGGAATATCGGCTGTGTGGGCCGGGATGGAATGCGCGATACGGATGTGACGATCCTGAATCTGATGATCCAGGATACTGCCAAGTAAGATGTTTGCGGAAGCGTCTTTCCCCCTTTTGCCCCTGAAAAGGATGTTTCCGGCCTGGTGAGAGAGCAGGCCGGAAAATGAAAGGAGTTTTTTCCATGGAAGAAAAAAAAAAGAAACGGAGCTTTTGGGAGAGCTTTAAGATCTGGTTTGGTCTGGGTGCACTGATGTTTGGTACCTACTGCGGTGCCAATATGGCGTCCGGTGTGTATGCAACTACTTATATGGTTACCTTCGGCGGCGGCTGGATGTGGGTCTGTCTGGCGATCTTTATTGCCTTTATGGCTTTCTTCTGCGCTGTGTCGCTGAATTTTATCAGAGCCTATAAGGTTGACAACTACAATTCCTACTATCTGGCTCTGTGGGGTGCTGACAAACCGGGGACCAACCCTGTGGTCAAGGTGATCGTCAGTATCTTCTTTGACGTATACACTACCCTGATGGGTGTTGTTACTGTGGCGGCTACCATTGCCTTGTTTGCCAACCTGATGGAATCGCTGTTCAACATCCCCATCGGCGTCGGCAGTATCATCGCGGTGGTCATGTTCACCCTGCTGTCCATGTATGGTGCAGCTTTCCTGCGGAAGTTCAACACCGTGATGACGATTTCCCTGATTGCTGCACTGGCCGCGATTCTGATTTTTGTCATCGCTATGCGCGGGGATGTGCTGGCCCAGAGGATGTTTGACTTTGAAGGCGGCATGAACTGGAGCGGAAAGACCCTGGCTTCCCACTTTGGGATGCTGGTCTCCTACTGCTTTACCACCGCCAGCTGGGGTGGTTCCCTGAGCAATTATGCCGAGAATATCCATACTAAGAAAGATGCCATCGGCAGCGGCATCCTGATCGGTGTCATGGTGGCAAGTTTGTTCTTTGTCACAAGCCTGATTGTGCTTCCCTTCCTTCCGGATGCTTTTGTGGCAACTCCCATCCTTTCCATCTGCAAAGAGTATATGCCCGGTGTGATGACTGCCATCTATTGGCTGGTCGTGATGCTGTCGGTTATCTCTACGGGTCCGACCTTTATCTTCAACACTTCCAACCGGTTCGTTAAGGTCTGGAAGACCGAGAAGGTGCCGCAGAGAGTCAAGCTGTTCGTTATTGCACTGGCCTTCCTGCTGCTCTGCCTGGCACTTTCCAAGATTGGTCTGATCGCAATCTGCCAGAAGGGCTACACCGCATTGGGCAACGTGGCAATCTTCGCTATCGCAGCGCCTTTGTTCGTCTCCATTATCCGTGTTCGCAAAAAGGATAAGGCGGATGCCGAAGCTGCTGCCGCTCAGAAAAGTGAGCAGTGATCCTATGAGACATTCCCATACCCATTCCTGATACTTCATCCAGAACCTCAGAAGCAGGAGCCCCCGCCGGATTCCGGCGGGGGCTCCTGCTCTTGCAATCTGCGGGGAATCTGTTATACTACTAATCCAGGGGGTTAGTGCAATGAAAGAAACCGAAACGATACGATCTGCGCCGCGCACAGAGGGAACGGTCTGGAAGGCGTTCCGGGCCACAGCGCCTCAGACGCTGCCGGTGTTTGCCGGATATTTGGTGCTGGGCCTCGGCTACGGCATCTATGTGCAGTCGCTGGGCCTGCCAGTCTGGCTGCCGCCCCTGATGGGTACGGTAGTGTACGGCGGCTCGCTGGAATTCGTGCTGGCGTCGCTGCTTCTGGGCAGCTTTGCGCCGGTGTCGGCCTTTCTGATGGCGCTGATGATCCAGGCGCGGCATCTTTTCTACGGCCTGACCATGCTGCAGCGCTACCGCGGCTACGGCCTGCGCAGCGCCTACATGATCTTCGCCATGAGCGACGAGACCTTCTCCATCACCTGCTCGGCAGAGCCGCCCGAGGGCGTGGATAAGGGCTGGTTCATGTTCTTCATCACCCTGCTGGACCAGATCTACTGGGTCGCCAGCGCGGCTATGGGCGCGGCCCTCGGCTCTGTCCTGCCCTTCAGCACCGAGGGCGTCGATTTCGTCATGACGGCCATGTTCGTGGTCATCTTCCTCAACCAGTGGGAAAAGGAAAAGCAGCACGCCAGCGCCATCATCGGCATTGCCGCCCCGCTGGTCTGCCTGCGCATCTTCGGCTCGGGCAGCTTCCTCATCCCCTCGATGGTCTGCATCCTTGTGGCACTGCTGCTGTTCCGCCGCCCCATCGAGGCCAAAGAAAGCGAGGCGGCAAAATGAGCAGTATCCAGTTCATCCTGACCATCGCCGTCTGCGCGGCGGCGACCATGCTCACCCGCTTTCTGCCCTTTCTGGTGTTCGGCTCCCGGGGCGGCAAGGTGCCTGAGGTGGTGGAGTATCTGGGCCATGTGCTGCCCGCCGCCATCTTCGGAATGCTCATCGTCTACTGCCTCAAGGGCGTCAGCCTCACCTCGGGCAGCCACGGCATCCCGGAGGCCATCGCCATCGGCGTGACCGTCGCCCTCCATAAGTGGATGCATCAGACGCTGGTTTCCATCGCCGGCGGCACGCTGTGCTATGTGCTGCTGGTGCAGATGGTGTTTTGAGAAATGTAAAACGTCCTGTATTGATTTTGCAGCAATACAGGACGTTTTTAATTTGCTATTTTTTCTGGAAGAGTATCGGAAGTGCCAAATAGAGACAACTGTTCGTTTTCAAACCGGAGCTGATTTTGAGTGCCGGTAATGACATAGTTTGTAAGAAGTGCCTCTACGACAGGATTGCGGTTCTTTTCCTTTGCACCTACGTGATAAAAATGTTCCCGTGTGATGATTTGGCAGTCATTCCACACCTGCTCGATATATTCGTTTGAACGGTAATCATTATGATGCCATGTTGACAGCATAAAATTGGACTGTGATTTAACGAGTGCGCTGTGCAGAGCAACTTCGAGCTCTTCATCCCAACTGTCATAGTAATCGACATGACGGCCAATATACGGAGGGTCGCAGTATATGAAATCGGAATGGGTCGCTGAACTTATCGTATCCTCAAAGGATTGACATAAAAACTCCCATTCATGGTTTTTCAGAAGCTCTTCGATGTGGGCGACCTGGTTTACGATTTTTGTGATATAAGCCTTTGCAAACCGCTGAGGTTTGTGTCCATATGGAACATTGAAGTTGTAGTCCTTATTGAAGCGCATCATCCCGTTAAAGCAGGCACGGTTCAGAAAGAGAAAGTCCAGAGGTTCGTGATGCTGGTTGAATCGGTCACGAACCTCATAGTAATAATCGGCATCGCCATTCTCGAGTTTCTTCCCTTCCGCTTCGAGAAATGCACGGACTCTTCCACTGGTGATAGAGCCATCTTTTATTCTGTTATAAAAGTTGATGATGTGAGGGTTGACGTCTGCAAATACGGCACGTTCCGGCTCAACATTAAAGCCAACAACACCAGACCCCATAAATGGCTCATACCATATAGTTTCTTTGTCCAGAATCACATTTTCTCGAATCAGGGGGACAAGCTTTGTTTTAATGCCTTGAATTTTAAGAGGAGGAACGAATATTTTTTCGCTCATTTTGTGCTCCTTTTAGAGGCTCTGCAATTATTCAACTCGGAAGGCAGTCCTCTGTATTGCAGATATTCCGAAAAAGAGGAAAGCTTTTTTCGCTTGTTCGCAGAAAGAATTTCTATTTTGCCAAAGTTTGCCCAATAATCATCAAACAATTCTTCACCAGCTTTGGCAAACACACCATTACCATTTAAAATATCTTGAATATTATGGATACTGCCGATATTTGCCGTGTTTCCACTGCCACCCTTGTCACTTGCTATTTTCCACTTTTCTTCTGCGAAAAAGAGAAAATCGTGGATAACAGAAGGAATCTCATTCAGCTCATCAATGGAATATGTATGCGTCTCATTCTTTTTGTCCAGCACTGCACGGGTATAAATGATTCCGAAACAGAAGTGCCCACTGTAATCATCATAGGGATATTGAATGTTTTTGGTACTTGTGCGATTGATAAAGTATTCGCCGTGAGAACCTAGTGTAAATCCATTGCAGAAGTCAGGATGATTCTCTTCTCGGTAAGTTGTTTTCAAATCAACAGCGAATTTGATGGAAGGGTCGGTTTTAGAGATAAAAGTCAAATCCGGGTAGTAATTTTGATAAGTTGCAAGTTCGATGTCATATCCAGTCTGTTCGGCAAAGGCTAGAAACTGAGGGAATAAGTGCAACTCTAATATTTTGGAGACGATTTTAGTGTCGGAAGAAATCGTATAAATGTTTTTGAAAATATCGATAAAGCCCTTGATGGTCCATTCATCGTTTACTGCAATCTTATCGGACAGAGTATTTGCAAAGTCTTTTAGTTGTGCTAAAAATAAGGCTTTTTCACGTTCGTTTTTCATTACACGCTCCTCAATGGTAGAACGTATCAAAATTGACCTGCCGGTAGAACCGCTGCTGCAGCTGGTCGAAGCTGTCGCAGTCCTGCGCCAGCAGCCACATGATCTTCGTCACGACAGCCTCAATGGTCATGTCGTGGGCCTCGAGGAAGCGGAAGCGGTTCTTGACCCGCTTGCCCACCTCATAGATGCCCACGTCGCTGCCCTCGTAAGTGACCTGGGTGGTGAGGATGAGCACTTTGTGGGTCTTGTCGTAGTCGCCGAGGCCCTCGGCGAAGGCGTCCATCAGCCTGGCGGCCGACTCCATGACCTGATTGCCTTTCCAGGCCTTCATGGCCGGGGCGTGCATGGCCACGCAGACGCGCGACCCGGCGGGCAGCCGCCGGGCGTATTCCGCGGCCCAGGCCAGTTGCAGCGAGTCGATCTGCTCGTCGTATTTCTTCGCTCCGTGGTAGACGATGTCGTCGAGGACGATGTAGTGGGTCCGTCCCATGTCGAAGGCGTAGTAGGTGGGGCCGAAATGGTTCCGGTAGTTCTCCGTGGCCTCCCGGTCGGTGTATTTGTTCCGGTCGTGGTCGTGGTTGCCGATCACGCCGTAGACCGGTATTCCGAGCGATGCGAACTGCTCGCGGACGCCGGCGAACAGCTCCGGAGAGTCCCAGACGATGTCGCCGAGCAGCAGCGCCGCCTGTGCCGTGCCCCGTTGCTTTCCGAGGGCGGTCGCGCGTTGCAGTTCGGGGATGATCTCGGTTCGGAGCCGGTCGAAATGCGCCGCGGTTTTGGGCTGCGGGTCGCCGATCGCCAGCAATTCGTAAAACTCGCCCGTGGCCGGCCACGGACGCAGCTCGAAATCGTAACGCTTCGTGGAAGCGGCGTAGGGCCGGAAGAATTGCGGGATGTCCTGCTCCATGGGGGCCAGGTAGCCGGAAGGGGTTACGATGCTGATGAACAGCGCGTCGTCGTCGGCGTCGAGGGTGAAAGTTCCGTCGGCGCCGCTTTCGGTGAAGGAGTGGCCGTCCGTGACGGTGACGCCGGAGACCGGCGTCCCGGCGCATTTGACCGTGCCCCGGATCGGGCGGGCCGTAACGGCTGCGCCGAGGCAGCAGACGAGCAGCAGGACAATGAATCGTTTCATGGTTTCGGTAGGTTTTGGGTTTCGTTCTGATCGGTGCGGGCCGCTAAAAGAGGCCCAGGTTATCCAGGAAGATCAGCAGCAGCACCGCCGGGCAGACGTAGCGCACGAGGAAGATGAACACCCCGTAGATACGGAATTTCAGCGTGCCGTTGTTGCTGATTTCGGCCTTGAGTATTTTCCGGTCGAGGCGCCAGCCGACGAATATGCAGGTGAAGAATCCGCCGGCGGGGAGCAGGATGTTGGCCGTGAGGTAGTCGAGCGAGTCGAAAATCGTGAGCCCGAAGATGTTCCATCCCTTCAGAACGCCCAGCGACAGCGATGCCACGGCGGCCAGCGCCATGCAGGCTCCGGTCGTGGACCAGGCGGCGGCCCGCCGGCTCATGTGCCACTCCTCGTGGAGGTAGGCCGTGATGACTTCGTGTAAAGAGATGGTCGAGGTGAGCGCCGCAACGACCAGCAGCAGAAAGAATACCGACGACCAGACCATGCTCAGCGGCATCGAGTTGAAGATGCCCGGCAGGGTGATGAATACGAGCGACGGTCCCGACGAGGGTTCGATGCCCACGCTGAACACCGCCGGGAAGATCACCACGCCGGCCAGCACGGCTACCAGCGTGTCGAGGATCGTGACGTTGAGTGCCGTGTGGCGCAGGTTGGTGTCGGGGTTGAAGTAGGAGGCGTAGGTGACCATCGTGCCGATGCCGATCGAGAGCGAGAAGAAGGCCTGCCCCAGCGCCACGAGCACCGTCGAGGGCGTCACCTTCGAGAAGTCGGGCCGGAACAGGAACCGAAGCCCCTCCTCGCCGCCGGGCATCAGCAGCGAGTGGATCGACAGCACGATCAGGATGAGCAGCAGCAGCGGCATGAGGATCTTGGCCGAGCGTTCGATGCCTTTCTGCACGCCCATCGCGATGACGAAGTGCGTGGCCAGCACGAACAGCGCGGTGTAGAGCACGGGCCGCCACGGGTTCTGGATGAAATTCTCGAAAACGCTCTTGTATTCGTCGGCGGTGGTGTACCGGGCAAGGCTTCCCGTCACGGAGTGAACCATGTATTCGGCGGTCCATCCCGATACCACGAAGTAGAAGCCCAGGATCAGGAACGCCGCCACGACGCCGTTGTAGCCCAGGAAACTCCACTTGGGGTCGAGCGCCCGGTAGGCTCCCACGGCATTGCGGTGCGAGGCGCGCCCGACCGAGAATTCGGCCACCATGATGGGCAGTCCCAGCAGCAGGACGCAGAGAATGTAAATCACCAGAAAAGCTCCGCCGCCGTTGTCTCCGGCGACATAGGGGAACCGCCAGATATTTCCCAGCCCCACGGAACTTCCGGCCGCGACGAGCACGGCGCTCAATTTGCCGCCCAGCGTTGCGCGGCCGTGTGAATGATGCATATATCGGTTCTATTTGAAAAACTGCGCGCACGCAGCCGCGTGCGCGCAGTTTTCTATTTCTCCAGTACGACGCTCACCTTCTCCAGTTTGCCGCCGAGCGGGGGCGCCAGTTTCGAGACGGTGCATTTTACGTGCCGAACCTGCCGGAACGAGGCGTAGACCGCCTCGATGATGTTCATCGCCACGCGCTCGATCGTGCGCTGGGTAATGCGCATCTGAAGCGAGACGACTTCGTAGACCGTGAGGTAGTTGACCGTCTGTTCGACGCTGTCCTCGGCGGCCGCGTTGCCCAGGCAGGCCGTGATCTCCAGGTCGACCGTGAAGCGGTTGCCGACCTTCCGTTCGAGTTCGTAGCAGCCGTGCAGCGCCCGGAACTCCATGCGCTGGAGAACGATCCGGTATTCCATCCTATTCGGCGATCACGAGGTAGTAGTTCTTCTTGCCGCGCTGCACGAGCAGGTATTTGCCCGCGATCAGGTCCGCGTCGGTCACCGGGCGCATCGCGTCGGCCAGCTTCTCCTTGTTGAGCGACACGCCGCCGCCCTGCACCAGCTTGCGGCACTCGCCTTTCGAGGCGAAGATGTCGCTTTTCTCGGCGCAGAGGTCCACGAACGGGATGCCGGCCGCGAGTTCCGTGCGGGCCACGCGGTACTGGGGCACGCCTTCGAACACTTGCAGCAGGGTCTGCTCGTCGAGACGGTGCAGAGCCTCCGACGTGGCGCCGCCGAAGAGGATGGCCGAGGCCTCGACGGCCTTTTCGTACTCTTCGCGCGAGTGGATCATGCAGGTGATCTCCTCGGCCAGCCGTTTCTGCAATACGCGCAGGTGGGGAGCCGCGTCGTGCTCGGCGATGAGCGCGTCGATGGTCTCACGGTCGAGCAGCGTGAAGATCTTGATGTAGCGTTTGGCGTCCTCGTCGCTGACGTTGAGCCAGAACTGGTAGAACTTGTAGGGCGAGGTATAGCGCGCATCGAGCCATACGTTGCCGCTCTCGGTCTTGCCGAATTTCGTGCCGTCGGCCTTGGTGATCAGCGGGCAGGTGATGCCGAAGGCCTCGGCCTCGGCGCCCAGCTTGCGGCGGATCAGCTCCGTGCCGGTGGTGATGTTGCCCCACTGGTCGGCGCCGCCCAGCTGGATTTTGCAGTTCATCGTCTCGTAGAGGTGCAGGAAGTCGTAGCCCTGAACCAGCTGGTAGGTGAACTCGGTGAACGACATGCCGTCGCCCTCGCCGCTGAATCGTTTCTTGACCGAATCCTTGGCCATCATGTAGTTGACAGTGATGCACTTGCCGATGTCGCGGATGAATTCCAGGAACGAAATGTCCTTCATCCAGTCGTAGTTGTTCACCAGCACGGCCGCATTCGGGGCGTCCGACTCGAAGTCGAGCAGTTTGGCCAGCTGGCGTTTGATCGCCTCCTGATTGTGACGCAGGGTCTTTTCGTCGAGCAGGTTGCGCTCCTGCGATTTGCCCGAGGGGTCGCCGATCATGCCCGTCGCACCGCCCACGAGGGCCAGCGGACGGTGGCCGCACATCTGGAAGTGCTTGAGGATCATCACGCCCACCAGATGGCCGATATGCAGCGAGTCGGCCGTGGGGTCGATGCCCAGGTAAGCCGTCGTCTGTTCTTTTTCGAGTTGTTCCTTTGCTCCGGGCATGATCGTGTGGATCATCCCGCGCCATTCGAGTTCTTCGATGAAATTCTTTGTTGCCATTTTTATTGTTCGTTCTTTTTATTCTACTTCCAAGTCCAGTGCTTTGCGGAGTTCCGCGACGAGCGGGTTCTTCTCCGTGATGTAGCGGACGCGGTCTTCGAGCTTGATCGGGCGTGCCGCCCGGATCTCTTCATTGACCGTGACCTCCAGTTCGATCATACCCTCGATGCCCGCCAGTTCGGCGATGCGCATCAGCATCCCGGTTTTGCTGCGCAGGATCTCCTCGCGCAGCTCCGTCGTCGGTACGCTCACCGAGATCGTGTTGTCGCGGAACGCCATCAGTTCGAAAGCCGGCACGAAGCGCGGGCGTTTCTCCTTGATGAGGTTCAGTATCCTGCTGCGGGCGTGCTCCAGCTTTTCGGCGCACTCCGGATCGACGGTTGCGGCTTCGGCTTCGTCGGGCGATTCGCCGTCCGAAAGCTCTTCGTCGGGATCGCTGCCCGCCGAGGC
>OGKX01001387.1_pt1 | contig 10544 bp, 8 predicted proteins | sample 1572541 | NCBI WGS metagenome assembly OGKX01 (sample SAMEA2581982, study PRJEB24529) | metagenome | biome: Human gut stool | place: China | collected 2011
GGGGGGGGGGTACAATAGGAAAAAGGTGTCGATGTTTCGCTTGAACACCGCTATATTATAGGGAGGAATCATACTATGAAACGACTCAACCGTATCCTGTCTCTGGCCCTTGCGGCCATGATGGCACTGACCCTGCTTACGGGCTGCGGCGGCGGCAAGGTGACCGAGCATGCCATAGAAAAGGCTTGCGGAGATTATCTCCGGGGCCAGATGGGAAAACCTGACATGAAGGTGACCTACGATGTCTCCCCGGCTGTCTTTGAGAAGATCGATGCGGACTTCCGGAAAAACAAGGCAAGCTGGTTTAACGGATCTACCGGTTATCTGGCTAACAACTATAGAGGCGACTATTTCTACAGAGTCGTCGGCGGTTCCGTCGGTGCTGGCTTTACCATGCTGAGAGAGGCGCTGGAGGAGTATGAAGACAGCGTCGACGTGCGTTTTTATGCAGCGAAAATGCCCAAGCCGGCGGGCAATGCCATCACCCAGGCTGCCTATGTGATCAATCACTCCAATGACGGCGTGAGTGTTCACACCATCTATGGCCGGGATTGGACGAGCGTGAAGCTCGCCGTCCACCGTGTGCAGGACGGCGATGACACCTACTGCTACATGATCGTCATCTGCGAAGAATAAGCCGCCCACCGTGGTCCGGGCTTTCTGAGCCTACATAGAATAAGTATCTGCCCCGAAACCGCTGCACAGTCTGATGTGCGGCGGTTTCTTTTGTTCCCTGATAGCAGCAGCGTCCGGGGCGCGCCGGGCAAGCCCGGTAAGATAGAGCCGCTATGCAGCGATAAGCAGACTTTTTGTCAGAGCGAGCCATCGCCGCGCTCGAAGTTTTTTTATCAGCGTCCTTGCCCTCTCAGGCGCTTCGCGCCAGCTCTCCCAAAGGGAGAGCCTTTTAAGATGAAAGGCGTTTTCGCAATATGTCCAAAAAATCTCTCGAAATTTTGGAAGATAAATCTAAAAGCATTCTCACACAAGTCTGGAAAATTGTGCTATAATCATAATTATGGACGAGGCCGGGGCTGCGCTGCCCTGACCGAAAATAATGAAGAAGGAGGCGAGCCTTATGGCACAGTTCCGCTCCAAGCCCTTTGGTGTGACCAAAAACGGCGATAAGGTGGATGAATACATCATCTCCAATCCCGGTGGACTTGAGATCAGCGTGCTGAACTATGGCTGTGTGATCAAAAATCTCTTCGTCCCTACAAAAACGGGTCCGGTGGATGTGGTCGTCGGACACGACACCCTCGCCGACTATGAGGCGGATTTCAACTCATCCGGCAGCACCTGCTGCGGTGCGTTCGTGGGCCGGTATGCCAACCGCATTGAAAATGCGGAATTTTCTCTCAGCGGCAAGACCTACAAGCTGGAAGCCAACAATGGCAAAAATCACCTGCACGGCACCTTCCCCCGCAAAATTTATGATGTGAAGATGTTCGGCGACACCCTTTTGATGGAGACCGAAAGCCCGGCGGGCGAAGACGGTTTCCCCGGAAATCTGAAGGTCAGTGTGCGGTATATCCTCACGCCGGACAACACCCTGCGGATGGACTACCGTGTGTCCACTGACGAGGACACCATCATCAATCTGACCAACCACACCTACTTCAACCTCGACGGCGGCGGCAATGTGCTGGGCCAGAAGCTCCGCATTTACGCTTCCAACTACCTCGAGGGCAACAACGAGACCTGCCCCACGGGCAAGATCCTGCCCGTGGACGGTACGCCGATGGACTTCCGCACCGGAAAGCCTCTGGGACGCGACCTCGACACCGGCTTCTACCAGACCACCATGGTGGGCGGCGGCTTCGACCACTGCTATGTCCTCGACCGGCCCCGGGGCGCCAGCCAGAGCCTCTGCGCCTGGGCGTCCAGCGACAAGACCGGCATCAGCATGAAGATGTACACCACCCAGCCGGGCATCCAGCTCTACACCGGCAACTTCCTGCAGGACTGCCCCTCCCCTGGCAAGGGCGGCGTCCCGCTGGAAAAGTACGGCGGCTTTGCCCTTGAGACCCAGCACTTCCCCTGCAGCCCCTCTCACCCGGAGTTCCCGACGACGGTGCTGCGGGCAGGCAAAGTCTTCCGGGCCAACACTACGCTCCGCTTCTTCACCGGCCGTCAGTGCGGCCGTTTGTAAGCAAATATCAGCCGCAGCAAAGGGCAGCTTTCTTGCGGGAGCTGTCCTTTGCTGTTTTTTGCGTGTCCTCTCCATGCCTTGCGGACTAAAAATCTTTGCAGTTCATCAGACTGGATGAAAAGACGCAACAAAAATACATTTTCATAAAAAAGCCGGTACTTGATTCTCTGTGCAAAAAGCGGTATCCTTTAGGCAGGCAGAGCACAAGGGCTCTGTGCGAAGCAACATTTGGAACAAGAGAGGTACTGGACATGGCTATTTTGGTTTCCGGCGGCGCAGGCTACATCGGCAGCCACACCTGCATCGAGCTTCTGAATGCCGGCTACGACGTCGTCGTGGCGGACAACTACTATAATGCATCCCCTGTGGTCCTCGACCGCGTCAAGCAGATCACCGGCAAGGACTTCCGCTTCTATCAGGCCGATATGACCAAACACGAGGATGTGGAGAAGATCTTCGCCGAGTGTCCCGACATCACGGCGGTCATCCAGTTCGCAGCCTATAAGGCCGTCGGCGAGAGCGTGTCCAAGCCCATCGAATACTACTACAATAACCTCAACTGCACGCTGGTCATCCTGGATGTGATGCGCAAGCACAACTGCCACAACTTCGTGTTCAGCTCTTCCGCCACCGTCTACGGCGACCCCGCCAGTGTGCCGATCACCGAGGACTTCCCCGTGGGTGCCACCACCAACCCCTACGGCACCACCAAGGCCATGACCGAGCGCATCCTCACCGATGTCTGCAAGGCTGACCCTACCCTGAACGTGGCTCTGCTGCGCTACTTCAACCCCATCGGCGCCCACAAGTCCGGCCTCATCGGCGAGGACCCCAACGGCATCCCCAACAACCTCATGCCCTACATCGCCAAGGTGGCTGTGGGCAAGCTGGAAAAGGTCCATGTCTTCGGCAATGACTACCCCACTCCCGACGGCACCGGCGTCCGCGACTACATCCATGTCGTGGACCTGGCCCGCGGCCATGTCTGCGCCATCAAGAAGCTGGAAACGAACTGCGGCCTCTTCATCTGCAACCTCGGCACCGGCAAGGGTTACAGTGTGCTGGATGTCATCCACGCCTTCGAGAAGGCCTGCGGCAAGCCCATCCCCTACGTCATCGATGCCCGCCGCCCCGGCGACATCGCCGAGTGCTATGCTGACCCCACCAAGGCCAGGAATGAGCTGGGCTGGGTGGCTGAGTACGGCATCGAGGAAATGTGCGCCGACAGCTGGAACTGGCAGAAGAAGAACCCTGACGGCTACCACACCGCGAACTGAATAAAAAACGATAAGAGCCTGTACGGCGGGGACTTCCCGGGTACAGGCTCTTATTTTTTGCACTTTTTCTGATATTCGAGGAAGGCGACATGATTTTTTTTTCAGAGAGCAGTTCAGAACAGCTCAGTTTCTCTTGACAACGCCGGAAAGTTAGCCTATATTACTGTTGTTAATGCAAACTAACAAACGCGCTCGAGAGGAACATTCCATATGACGTTGAAAGATTTGAACATCGGCGAGACCGCCGTGGTCGGGACCGTGGGCGGCGAAGGGGCTCTGCGGCAGCATTTTCTGGATATGGGGCTGATCCCCGGTGAGGAGGTCACGCTGGTCAAATTTGCCCCGATGGGCGACCCGATGGAGCTGAGCATCCACGGCTACGAGCTGACCCTCCGGCTGGACGATGCCGCCCGCATCGGGGTCACTCTGGCCAAAGCCCCGGCGGCAAAAAAGGCGGCGGCAGAAAGTGAAAGGCCGGTGGAGCACCCGGGCCTCGGCGAAGGCGGACGCTACCACACCAAAAAGGGCGAGAACCCTCTGCCCGACGGCACGACCCTTACCTTTGCGCTGGCGGGCAACCAGAACTGCGGCAAGACGACCCTCTTCAACCAGCTCACCGGCTCCAACCAGCACGTCGGCAATTTCCCGGGTGTGACGGTGGACCGCAAGAGCGGTGCGATCCGGAATAACCCGAATACGGAGGTCACAGACCTGCCCGGCATCTACTCCATGTCGCCCTATACCAGCGAGGAGATCGTGACCCGGCAGTTCATCATCGGCGAGAAGCCCACGGGCATCATCAATATCGTGGACGCCACCAACATCGAGAGGAATCTGTACCTCACCATGCAGCTCATGGAGCTGGATACGCCGATGGTGCTGGCGCTGAACATGATGGACGAGATGCGCGGCAACGGCGGCACTGTCCGCATCAATAAGATGGAGGCCATGCTGGGCATCCCGGTCGTGCCCATCTCTGCGGCAAAGAACGAGGGTGTGGACGAGCTGGTGGATCATGCGCTCCATGTCGCAAAGTATCAGGAGCGGCCGGGCCGGATGGATTTCTGCGGCGAGGAGGATCACGGCGGCGCAGTCCACCGCTGCATCCACGGCATCATCCACCTGATCGAGGATCATGCCAGGGCCGCAGGCATCCCGGTGCGCTTTGCGGCCACAAAGCTCGTGGAGGGCGACCAGCGCATCGAGGCGGCCCTGAAGCTCGACCAGAACGAAAAAGAGATGATCGAGCACATCATCGTCCAGATGGAGCAGGAGCGGGGTCTGGACCGCGCCGCCGCCATCGCGGATATGCGGTTCCACTTCATCCACCAGCTGGTGGAGCAGACCGTCGTGAAGCCCCGCCAGAGCAAGGAGCAGCTCCGCTCGGCCCAGATCGACCGGTTCCTCACGGGCCGCTATACCGCCATCCCGGCCTTTGTGGGCATCATGGCGCTGGTGTTCTACCTCACCTTCGGCGTCATCGGTCTGGCGCTCCAGAACCTGCTGGAAGTGGGCATTGATGCCCTGACCGCCGCGGTGGACTCCACCCTCACGGCGTGGAACGTCAACGCAGCCGTCCACTCGCTGGTCATCGACGGCGTCTTCACCGGTGTGGGCAGTGTGTTGAGCTTCCTGCCCATCATCGTGACCCTGTTCTTCTTCCTCTCTCTGCTGGAGGATACCGGATACATGGCCCGCGTGGCATTCGTGATGGATAAGCTTCTCCGCCGCATCGGCCTCTCGGGGCGCAGCATCGTGCCAATGCTCATCGGCTTCGGCTGCACCGTCCCCGGCGTCATGGCCAGCCGCACCCTGCCCTCGGAGCGCGACCGCAAAATGACCATCCTGCTCACCCCCTTTATGAGCTGCTCGGCTAAGCTGCCCATCTACAGCCTGTTTGCGGCGGCCTTCTTCCCGGAGCACGCGGCTCTGGTGATGGTCAGCCTCTATTTCCTCGGCATTGCGGTGGGCATTCTGATGGCCATCCTGCTGAAGAGCAGTGTCTTTAAGGGCGAGGCCGTCCCCTTTGTGATGGAGCTGCCCAACTACCGCCTGCCCGGCCTCAAGAATGTGGTCCAGCTGCTCTGGGAAAAAGCCCGCGATTTCCTCCAGCGCGCCTTTACGGTCATCTTTGTGGCGACCATCATCATCTGGTTCCTGCAGAGCTTCGACCTGCGGCTCAGCCTCACCGCTGACCCGCAGCAGAGCATCCTTGCATGGCTGGCCAGCGGTATCGCGCCGCTGTTTGCGCCACTGGGCTTTGCCGACTGGCGGGTGTCTACGGCCCTGATCACCGGCTTTATGGCCAAGGAGAGCGTCGTTTCGACCCTCACCATCCTCTATGGCTCCTCTGCGGCCTTTGCCGCCGCGCTGTCCCCGGCGGCGGCTGCACCCCTGCTGGTGTTCTGCCTGCTCTATACGCCCTGCATCGCGGCGGTGGCCTCGGTCAAGCGGGAGCTGGGCGGCAAGTGGGCGCTTATCATGGTGGCAAATCAGTGCATCGTAGCATGGCTGGCGGCCTTCGGCACGCGGCTCATCATGATGCTGTAAAGAAAACGGAAACAGGGAGCGGCCTGCAAGATGCGGGCCGCTCCTTTTCTCTTGACAATCGCTGCGTTTTTGTGCTATTATTACTTCAAATTTGAATAATACAATTTTGAATCACAAGGAGGCGTCCCATGAATACCCCGGGCATCGAATTCGGGCGGAAGACCTCGGCGGCTTACGCCGCCCTCTGCAAGCCCCTGTGCCAGAAGCTCCATCTGCCCCAGACGGCTTTTGACATCCTGATGTTCCTCGCCAACAACCCCGGCTACCAGACCGCCAGCGACGTGGTAGAGGTGCGCAAACTGAAAGCAAACCTCGTCTCGGTGAACGTAGACCGTCTGGTGCAGGAGGGCTACCTCGTCCGCGAGGCTGACCCCGGCGACCGCCGCCGCACCCTGCTGCGCTGCACCGAAAAAGCCTGCCCCATCATTGAGCAGGGCCGGGCCTTGCAGGAGGAATTTGGTGCGCGTCTGCTGGAACACACCAATGAAGCACAGCGAAAGGCGTTCTTCGAGACGATGGACATCATAAATAAGAATCTGAATGCCATTCTGGAAGGAGAAGCATGAACATTTTATTTACGATCTTAGTCACCTTTTTCGCCGGCATGGGCGCGGGCCTCGGCACCGGCTTTGCGGGCCTGAGCGCGGCGGCTGTCATCAGCCCCATGCTCATCACCTTTCTGCATATGGACCCCTATATGGCCGTGGGCATCGCCCTCTCGTCGGATGTGCTGGCCAGCGCCATCTCGGCCTACACCTACCATAAAAACAAGAACCTCGACATCAAAAACGGCCTCATCATGATGGTGAGCGTGCTGGTGTTCACGGTGGTGGGCAGCTGGGTGGCCAGTCTGCTCCCCTCGGCCACGATGGGCAGCTTCTCGGTGTTCATGACCTTCCTGCTGGGCATCAAGTTCATCGTCCGGCCCGTCATGACCACCAAAGAGGCCATGCAGGGCGTCAGCGCAAAGAAGCGGGCCATCCAATCCATCGTCTGCGGCATCCTCATCGGCTTCATCTGCGGCTTTATCGGCGCAGGCGGCGGCATGATGATGCTCCTCATCCTCACCAGCGTTCTCGGCTACGAGCTGAAAACGGCTGTAGGTACCAGCGTGTTCATCATGACCTTCACGGCCCTGACCGGAGCTGTCAGCCATTTCGCCATCGGCGGTGCACCGGACTGGCACGTCTGGGTGCTCTGCGTCGTCTTCACTCTGCTGTGGGCGCGCATCGCGGCGGTCTTTGCCAATAAGGCCGACGCCAAGACCCTCAACCGCGCCACCGGCATCATCCTCGTCATCCTCGGCGTGGTGGTCATGGGCTTCAACTGGCTCAGCTGACCGTATCCGGACAAAAAGAAATGCCTGTGCGGCAGATGCTGCACAGGCATTTTTAATGTTCTTTTAACGGACGAACTCGACCTCAACGTCGCCGTTCTTGGTGGCGAGGTTCAGCTTGTTGGGGGCATCTGCATTCTGCTGCAGGGTGTCCTTGCCGAAGAAGAGGAAGTTCTTGTCGCTGGCGTCGGAGACACGGATCTTGCCGCCGCCTGCGGCCAGCTCAAAGCCGTAAGAGCTGCCGCTGCCGATTACAGAGCCGGTGATGCTGCCGTTCTGCACCTTGGCGTTGCAGACGTTGGCAGAGATGTTTTCCAACTTGAGAGTGCCGCTGTTCTGGATGGTGGCGGCCACATTCTGGGAGGTGACGCCGCTCATGGTGATCTTGCCGTTGCGGGTGGTGCCGCTCAGGGTGGAACCGTTGAAGTTCGATACCTCGATGCGGCCATTGTCAGTGGTGAGGCTGGCGGTCTGTGCCGAAACGCCGTCCAGCGTGATGCTGTCGTTGGTGGTGCTGACGGTGATGTTTGCCAGCGTCTGGCGGGGGATCTGCAGCGTCAGGGTGCAGCTGCGGGTGTCCTGGCTCTGGATGACAAGGGAAGCGTTGGGCTCCCGGGTCTTGGTCACGGTGAGGGTGCTGCCCGCCACCGTGAAGTCGTAGAGCTTGGAGCTTTCAAAGGCGTAGCTCGAGGTGTAGGTGTAATCGGCGCGGATGTGGTCGATGTCGGCGGCCTGCAGAATGACCGCAGCGCTGTTGTCCTGCACCACGATGGCGTTGATGCCGGCCGGTGCGTCATAGCTGGCGCTGTAAGTGGCCACAGGTGCTGCCGCGCCGCAGAAGAGCGCAGCCGCCGTGACAGCTGTCAGAAGAGCGAGAAGAAACTTTTTCATAAGGAAAACCTCCTGTCGCAATAAAATAGATGAGCGGAATGTCCCGCAGAAGATTTTACTATATCTGTCCGGGCCGCAGCTGCGGCCGGATAGAATTTCTCACCCTAAAAATACCGCAGCAGAGAAAAAAAGTCAAGAGAGAAAAAATGAACAATAAAAAACGCCTGCACAGTGGTGCAGGCGCAAAAGCAGGATAAATTATTTTTCTTCGATGGTGGAGTGCTCGATGACATAGTCGGCAGCGCGGCGGATGCCCTCGTTGCGGCGGATGGCCTCCACGTTGGATGCAGCCTTGACTTCCTCGAGGGTCTTCTTGGTGCGCTCAGCGCGCTCAGACAGTGTCTTGTCGATGTCCTCCTCAGTGGGAACGAGGTTCTCGTTCTGAGCGATCTGCAGCAGGGCCATCCGGGCGCGGGTGTTCTTCTCCGCAGCAGTGTGGACAGCGGCAGTGAAGCTCTCGCGGGTCTGATGGATCTGGCTCAGGTAGCGGTCGAGGCTCAGGCGCTGCATCTGCAGCTGCTGCTGGATCTGCTCCATCTCCTGCTGATAGGCGCTCTCGACGAGAACGCTGGGCAGCTCGCCCTCAGCGGCTGCGGCCAGCTGGGTGAGGATGGCGTCCTTGGCGCGGTTGAGCGCGGCGGCGTGTTTATTGTCGTGGAGCTGCTGACGGATCTGGGCGCGGAACTCGTCCATGGTGTCCACATTGGCAGCCTTCTTGGCAAAATCGCTGTTCAGTGCGGGCAGCTGGCGGACACAGACGTCGTGCAGCTTGATTTTGAAGACCACGGGCTTGCCGGCCAGGTCCTTGACGTGGTAGCGTGCCGGGAAGGTAACGAAGATGTCGAACTCCTCGCCGCCCTTGTGGCCGAGGATGCCTTCCTCGAAGCCGGGGATCATCCGGCCGCTGCCCAGCTGCAGGGTCTGGTTCTGGGCGGTGCCGCCGTTGAAGGGCTTGCCTTCCAGCAGGCCCTCGTAGTCGATGTGGACGATGTTGCCCTTGACGGCCGGACCCTTGTGAGGCACCAGCTCAGCGGCCATGGCGCGGCGGCGCTCCAGCACAGCGTCGATCTCCTTGTCGGTCACGGCGGGAGTGACGCACTCCACCACAAAACCGGTGGTCTGGGTCAGGTTCAGCTCCGGCTGCAGGGCCACGGTGGCGGTGGCTACAAAGCCCTCGTCCTTTTTCACGCTCACCAGGTCGTAGCTGGGCTCGTCCACCGGGTGGAAGCCGTGCTCGGTCAGCGCAGCGTCGTACAGTGCGGGCACGTCCTTGTCCATCAGGTCGTTGATGGCGTCGTACCAGAAGGTGTGCTCACCGCGGTCGGCCTCGATCTGGGCACGGTCGGCCTCGCCTTTTTCAAAGCCCTTGATCGTATAGTTGGCGCGGGTGCGCTCATACACCGCGTTGGATGCGGCTTCCAGTTCTTCGGCGGTGGCGCTGAAGGTCATTTTGCAGACGCTCTTTTCAGGAGTTTCCACGCTTACCAGTTTCATAGGATTTACCCTCCGTGTTGTCCTCTGCAGGGGAATACCGGGCTGCGCACCATGCCCTGCGGCATGTCCGGCCCGGCCCCTGTGTCCCTGCCAGGACGCAATTTCAAACATATAGTAAAGTTATTATAGCACAAGATAGCGAAAAGCGGTATAATAAAAATCATAAAATATGCCATTCTGGTATTTTTGCCCCGCCCTCCCCCGGCGGGACAGAGAAAGGATGTAGATGTCATGCGACTTTTCGACGTTCTGGGCCCGGTGATGATCGGGCCGTCCTCCAGCCATACCGCCGGTGCCGCGCGGATCGGCTACACGGCCCAGAAGCTGCTGGGCGAGGTGCCGGCAAAGGCGGACATCGGCCTGTACGGCAGCTTTGCCACCACCGGCAAGGGCCACGGCACCGACCGGGCGCTGGTGGCGGGCCTGCTGGGCCTGCGCCCGGATGATCCCCGCCTGCCGGACAGCTTTGCGCTGGCAGAGGAACAGGGCATGGCCTTTACGATCCACCCAGTGGAGCTGCGCAGCGCCCACCCCAATACGGCGGTGCTCCATCTTACCGCCCGCAGCGGCCGGGAGCTGTCGCTCAAGGCCGCGTCGGTGGGCGGCGGCCGCATTCGGGTCACCGAGATCGACGGGGTGCCCGCCGACTTCGGCGGCGACAGCAACACCCTGATCATCCACAACGAGGACACCCCCGGCTGCATCGCCGAGGTGACCATGTCGCTGGCGCTGCGGCGCATCAACATTGCGTCCATGCAGGTGTTCCGGGCGGCGGTGGGCCGCTACGCGGTCATGGTGCTGGAATGCGACTCCCACATCCCCCACGTGCTGGAACAGCAGATGGCCG
>OGKX01001398.1_pt1 | contig 10498 bp, 4 predicted proteins | sample 1572541 | NCBI WGS metagenome assembly OGKX01 (sample SAMEA2581982, study PRJEB24529) | metagenome | biome: Human gut stool | place: China | collected 2011
ACCCCAAAAGAGAATCCTGCTTACGCGTCCCTTAATGAAAAAATCAACAAAAAACCGAAAAAACCTCTTGACAACCCAAATCTCATATGCTATCTTATACCAGAACGCTGCCGAAGACAGTAGGTGCCGCAAGGCATAAGTTGTAAACGCCTACCGAGGACTAAGTATTCTTTATATTTTTATGTAAGATTACGCAAGCCCTACTGCCAGACAGTAAGGCTTTTTATTTACTCATTTGCAGCGGTATACAAAATCTATAAGGAGGTGTACCATTTCATGGCAAAAGTAGAACTTAAACAACCAATCGTAGACGAAATCATCAACAACGTGAAAGATGCAGAATCTGTAGTACTTGTTAACTACAGCGGTCTTACAGTTGAACAGGATACTGCTTTACGTAAGGAATTAAGAGAAGCTGGTGTTGTATACAAAGTATACAAAAACACAATGATGCATCGTGCATTCGAAGGTACTCAGTGCGAAGAACTTATCCAGCACTTACATGGAACAAACGCTATAGCAATTTCTGCTACAGACGCAACTGCTCCTGCAAGAATCCTTGATAAATTCGCAAAGAAAGTACCGGCTTTAGAATTAGTTGCAGGTATCGTTGAAGGAAACTACAACGATCAGGCAGGTATTCAGGCACTGGCTGGAATCCCGTCCAGAGAAGAACTTCTCGGCAAACTGCTTGGAAGCATCCAGTCTCCGATTACAAACTTCGCTCGTGTGCTTAACCAGATTGCTGAACAGCAGGGTGGCGCAGCAGCAGAATAATGTGCGGTAGAAAATAAGAAATATGACCGGTTATCCGGTACTCTAAAATTGAAAATCGAAAAAATGGAGGTAAATTTAAAATGGCAAAATTAACAACAGCAGAATTTATTGAAGCTATCAAAGAATTATCTGTATTAGAATTAAACGAATTAGTAAAAGCTTGTGAAGAAGAATTCGGTGTATCCGCAGCAGCAGGTGTTGTAGTTGCAGCAGCAGGAGATGCAGCAGGCGCAGCAGAAGAAAAAGATGAATTTGATGTAGAACTGACAGAAGTTGGTCCTAACAAAGTTAAAGTTATCAAAGTAGTTCGTGAAGTAACTGGATTAGGCTTAAAAGAAGCTAAAGAAGTTGTTGACGGAGCTCCTAAAGTTGTTAAAGAAGGCGCATCTAAAGCAGAAGCTGAAGAAATCAAAACAAAACTTGAAGGCGAAGGCGCTAAAGTTACTCTTAAATAATTTAAGTGTAAACTTGCCAGAACTTTTGACCCCGACATCTTTGGATGTCGGGGTTTTGTTTATCCAAGAATGAAAAATTTTAATGAAAAAATTTAGTTGAAAAAATGCTTGACATGCATTATAGAATGTGATAAAGTGAAAAATGCACTATTATGGAAACTTATGCCTGTTATTCTATTTATTTATAAATTTACAGGAAGAAAACAGGATCTGAATCATAATCCATAATAAAATTAAAACATACAAGGGGTGAAACGTCAATGGAGAAAAACAGAATCCGTCCCATTAAATCCGGTAAGAGCATGAGAATGACTTACCAGCGCCAGAAAGAGGTACTGGAAATGCCGAATCTGATTGAAGTTCAGAAAGACTCTTATCAGTGGTTTTTGGACGAAGGTCTTAATGAAGTTTTTGAAGATATCTCTCCAATCGCAGATTATAGCGGTAAGTTAAGCTTGGAATTTGTTGACTTTACTTTATGCGAAGATGAAGTAAAATACTCCATCGAAGAGTGTAAAGAAAGAGATGCAACTTATGCTGCACCTTTAAAAGTAAAGGTAAGATTATACAACAAAGAAAATGACGAAGTCAGTGAACACGAGATTTTTATGGGTGATTTACCACTGATGACTGCTACAGGAACGTTTGTAATTAACGGTGCTGAACGAGTAATTGTCAGCCAGTTGGTTCGTTCTCCAGGCATCTACTACGCAATCGCTCATGATAAACTGGGTAAGACCTTGTATTCTGCTACAGTTATTCCGAACAGGGGTGCATGGCTGGAATATGAGACGGATTCCAATGACGTGTTCTATGTTCGTGTAGACAGAACAAGAAAAGTCCCGATTACAGTTCTCATTCGTGCTTTAGGTGTAGGTACAAATGCAGAAATTATAGATTTATTCGGTGAAGAACCAAAGATTCTTGCAAGTTTTGGTAAAGATACATCTGAGGATTATCATACAGGTCTTTTAGAGCTGTATAAGAAAATTCGTCCAGGTGAACCGCTTGCAGTAGACAGCGCAGAGAGTCTGATTAATGGCATGTTCTTTGACGCAAGACGTTATGACCTGGCAAAAGTAGGTCGTTATAAATTTAATAAAAAACTGTTATTAAGAAACCGTATTGTAGGGCATCCGCTGGCTGAAGAAGTTGTAGATGTCACAACAGGTGAAATTATTGCAGAAGCAGGTACAGTTGTAACAAAAGCACTGGCTGACCAGATTCAGAATGCAGCTGTTCCTTTCGTATGGATTCAGGGCGAAGAGCGTAAAATCAAAGTACTGTCCAGTATGATGGTAGACCTCACAAGCTTTGTTGATATTGACCCGGAAGAAGTTGGTGTTTCCGAGATGGTTTACTATCCGGTACTGGCTAAGATTCTGGAAGAAAATGAAGACATTGAAGATATCAAAGAAGCAATCCGCCGTGATATTCATGAATTAATTCCGAAGCATATTACAAAAGAAGACATTTTTGCTTCTATCAACTACAATATGCATCTGGAATATGGTCTGGGAAATGATGATGATATTGACCACTTAGGAAACAGACGTATCCGTGCAGTTGGTGAATTACTTCAGAACCAGTACAGAATCGGTCTTTCCAGACTGGAAAGAGTCGTTCGTGAAAGAATGACAACACAGGACAGCGATACAATTTCTCCGCAGTCCTTAATCAATATCAAACCGGTAACTGCAGCAGTGAAAGAATTTTTCGGTTCTTCCCAGCTGTCACAGTTCATGGATCAGAACAACCCTCTTGGTGAGTTAACTCATAAGAGACGTTTATCCGCACTCGGTCCTGGTGGTCTGTCCCGTGACCGTGCAGGTTTCGAGGTTCGAGACGTTCACTATTCTCATTATGGAAGAATGTGCCCGATTGAAACCCCTGAAGGTCCGAACATCGGTCTGATTAACTCCCTTGCATCTTATGCAAGAATTAATAATTATGGATTCGTTGAGGCTCCATATCGTAAAATCGATAAATCTGATCCGAAAAATCCTCGTGTTACAGATGAAGTTGTTTATATGACAGCTGACGAAGAAGATAATTACCATGTAGCACAGGCGAATGAGCCGTTGGATGCAGAGGGTCATTTCATTCATAAAAACGTATCCGGTCGTTACAGAGAAGAAACTCAGGAATATGAACGCCATATGTTTGATTACATGGACGTATCTCCTAAGATGGTATTCTCCGTTGCTACAGCGCTGATTCCGTTCTTACAGAACGATGATGCGAACCGTGCGCTGATGGGTTCCAACATGCAGCGTCAGGCCGTTCCGCTTCTTACAACAGAAGCTCCTGTAGTAGGTACCGGTATGGAAGCAAAAGCAGCAGTTGACTCCGGTGTCTGCGTTGTTGCAAAAAATTCCGGTGTTGTAGAGTGTGCAGCTTCCAAAGAAATCATTATCCGTACAGATGATGGAAAGAAAGACGTTTATCATCTGACAAAATTTATGCGTAGTAACCAGAGTAACTGTTACAACCAGAGACCGATTGTGTTCAAAGGTGAGAGAGTAGAAGCCGGACAGGTTATTGCAGATGGTCCTTCTACATCAAATGGTGAACTTGCATTAGGTAAGAATCCATTAATCGGATTCATGACCTGGGAAGGTTATAACTACGAGGATGCCGTTCTGCTTAGTGAAAGACTGGTTCAGGATGACGTTTATACTTCTGTTCATATTGAAGAATATGAAGCAGAAGCCAGAGATACAAAACTCGGACCGGAAGAAATCACAAGAGACGTTCCAGGCGTTGGTGATGATGCATTAAAAGATTTGGATGAACGTGGTATCATCCGTATCGGTGCAGAAGTACGTGCCGGAGATATTCTTGTTGGTAAAGTAACTCCAAAAGGAGAAACAGAACTGACAGCAGAAGAAAGGTTGCTTCGTGCGATTTTCGGTGAAAAAGCACGTGAAGTTCGTGATACTTCCTTAAAAGTACCGCATGGTGAATACGGTATTATCGTAGATGCAAAAGTATTTACAAGAGAAAATGGTGACGAACTGTCTCCTGGTGTAAATCAGGCAGTACGTATTTATATTGCTCAGAAGAGAAAAATTTCCGTTGGTGATAAGATGGCCGGACGTCACGGTAACAAGGGTGTTGTTTCCCGTGTCCTTCCTGTAGAAGATATGCCATTCTTACCAAACGGCCGTCCGCTGGATATCGTACTGAATCCTCTGGGTGTACCTTCCCGAATGAATATCGGACAGGTCCTCGAGATTCATTTAAGTCTTGCGGCAAAAGCACTTGGATTTAACATTGCAACACCGGTATTCGACGGTGCAAACGAGGTTGATATTCAGGATACCCTCAGACTTGCAAATGACTATGTAAACATGGAATGGGATGAGTTTGAGGCAAAACATAAAGATACATTAAACCCGGAAGTAATGCAGTATCTGTCAGACAACAGAGAACACAGAAAACTGTGGAAAGGTGTTCCGATTTCCAGTGATGGTAAAGTAAGACTTCGTGACGGTCGTACAGGTGAATACTTCGACAGCCCTGTAACAATCGGACACATGCATTACCTGAAACTGCATCACCTGGTAGACGATAAGATTCATGCACGTTCTACCGGTCCATACTCACTGGTAACACAGCAGCCGCTGGGTGGTAAAGCTCAGTTTGGTGGTCAGCGTTTCGGAGAGATGGAGGTTTGGGCACTTGAAGCTTATGGTGCTTCCTATACTCTGCAGGAAATTCTGACTGTAAAATCCGATGATGTAATCGGACGTGTTAAGACTTATGAAGCGATTATTAAGGGCGAGAATATTCCGGAGCCTGGTATTCCGGAATCATTCAAAGTACTTCTCAAAGAATTACAGTCCTTGGGTCTGGATGTCAGAGTCTTAAAAGATGATATGACAGAAGTGGAAATCATGGAAAATATCGATTATGGCGAGACTGATATGCGTTCTATTATCGAAGGTGATTCCAGACACCACAGAGATGACGAAGATTACGGCAACTACGGATTCCAGAAACAGGAATTTGAAGGTGAAGAATTAGTCGATGTGGAAGAAGAAGACAATGACGATGATTTACTGAGCGTAGATGAGGATACTCTGGAAGAGTAAGGAAAGGAGTCCACAATGCCAGAAACAGCAAATAAAGAGGTATACCAGCCAATGACCTTTGATGCTATTAAAATCGGTTTGGCATCTCCTGAAAAAATTCGGGAATGGTCAAGAGGCGAGGTTAAAAAACCGGAAACTATTAATTATAGAACCTTGAAACCGGAAAAAGACGGTCTTTTCTGCGAGAAAATCTTTGGACCAAGCAAAGACTGGGAATGTCATTGCGGTAAATATAAGAAAATTCGCTATAAAGGCGTTGTTTGTGACCGATGCGGCGTTGAAGTTACAAAAGCAAGTGTACGTCGTGAACGTATGGGACATATCGAGCTTGCAGCTCCGGTATCCCATATCTGGTACTTCAAGGGAATCCCATCCAGAATGGGGCTGATTCTTGACCTTTCACCAAGGTCTCTGGAAAAAGTTCTGTATTTTGCAAGCTACATCGTTCTTGATGCAGGAAAAACAGAGCTTCAGTATAAACAGATACTGACAGAAAAAGAGTATCAGGAAGCTTGTGCAAAATATGGTTATTCTGCATTCCGTGTAGGTATGGGTGCAGAATCCATCAAAGAACTGCTCGAAGCAATTGACCTTGAAAAAGAATCAGCAGAATTAAAAGCAGGTTTAAAAGATTCAACAGGACAGAAACGTGCACGTATCGTAAAACGTCTTGAAGTTGTAGAAGCATTTAAAGAATCAGGAAATCGTCCGGAATGGATGATTATGACAGTTGTTCCGGTTATTCCGCCAGACTTACGTCCAATGGTTCAGCTTGACGGTGGACGTTTTGCAACATCTGATTTAAATGACCTGTACAGAAGAATTATCAACCGTAATAACCGTCTGAAAAGACTGCTTGAACTCGGAGCTCCTGACATTATCGTTCGTAATGAAAAGAGAATGTTACAGGAAGCAGTCGATGCTCTGATTGATAATGGACGTCGTGGTCGTCCGGTAACAGGACCTGGAAACAGAGCATTGAAATCCCTTTCTGATATGCTCAAAGGTAAATCAGGACGTTTCCGTCAGAACCTTCTGGGTAAACGTGTTGACTACTCAGGACGTTCAGTTATCGTTGTAGGACCGGAACTGAAGATTTATCAGTGTGGTCTGCCAAAAGAAATGGCAATCGAGCTGTTTAAACCTTTCGTTATGAAAGAACTGGTAAGCAACGGAAATGCACATAATATTAAAAATGCGAAAAAGATGGTAGAGAAACTCGACCCGGAAGTATGGGACGTTCTCGAAGAAGTAATTAAAGAGCATCCGGTTATGTTAAACCGTGCCCCTACACTGCACCGTCTTGGTATTCAGGCATTCGAGCCAATCCTTGTAGAAGGTAAGGCTATCAAGCTGCATCCGCTTGTTTGTACTGCATTCAACGCCGATTTCGATGGTGACCAGATGGCGGTTCATCTTCCACTGTCCGTTGAAGCACAGGCAGAGTGCCGTTTCCTGCTTCTCTCACCAAACAACCTGTTAAAACCATCCGATGGTGGTCCGGTAGCCGTTCCTTCACAGGATATGGTTCTTGGTATTTATTATCTGACACAGGAAAGACCTGGTGTTAAGGGAGAAGGAAAATACTTCAAGAGCGTAAACGAAGCAATTCTGGCTTATGAAAACCAGGTTATTACGCTTCAGACAAAAATCCATGTACACATGGAAAAAACAATGCCGGATGGAACTGTTCTTTCCGGTACAGTAGAATCTACACTTGGACGTTTCTTATTTAATGAAATCATTCCTCAGGATTTAGGTTTTGTAGACCGTACAATTCCGGGAAATGAATTAAAACCGGAAGTTGACTTCCTGGTAGGTAAGAAACAGTTAAAACAGATTCTTGAAAAAGTTATCAATACACACGGTGCTACAAGAACAGCAGAAGTGCTGGATAAGATTAAAGCAACCGGTTATAAATATTCAACAAGAGCTGCGATGACCGTATCAATTTCTGATATGACTGTGCCGCCTCAGAAACCGGAAATGATTCAGAAAGCACAGGATACCGTAGACTTAATTACAAAGAACTTCAAACGTGGTCTTATCACAGAAGAAGAAAGATACAAAGAAGTTGTTGAAACATGGAAAAAGACCGATGATGAGCTGACACGTGTACTGCTGTCCGGTCTGGATAAGTACAACAACATCTTTATGATGGCTGACTCCGGAGCCCGTGGTTCTGACAAGCAGATTAAACAGCTTGCCGGTATGCGTGGTCTGATGGCTGATACAACCGGTCATACAATCGAGTTGCCTATCAAATCAAACTTCCGTGAAGGTCTTGATGTACTGGAATACTTCATGTCAGCGCATGGAGCTCGAAAAGGTATGTCCGATACTGCTCTTCGTACAGCCGATTCCGGTTACCTGACAAGACGTCTGGTAGATGTTTCTCAGGACTTAATCGTTCGTGAAGTTGACTGTAGTGAAAACAGAAACGAAATTCCGGGTATGTGGGTCAGCGAGTTCACAGACGGAAAAGAACAGATCGAGAGTCTGCAGGATCGTATCACAGGCCGTTTCTCCTGCGAGACGATCAAAGACAAGGACGGCAACGTCATTGTAAAAGCAAACCATATGATCACCCCGAAACGTGCTGCCCGTGTCATCAAAGACGGCATCAACGAGAACGGTGAGCATTATACGAAAGTAAAAATCCGTACCATTCTTACCTGCCGTTCCGGTAACGGAATCTGCGCAAAATGCTATGGCGCCAACATGGCAACCGGCGAGGCAGTACAGGTTGGTGAGTCTGTCGGAATTATCGCAGCACAGTCGATCGGTGAGCCTGGTACACAGCTGACCATGCGTACCTTCCATACCGGTGGTGTTGCCGGTGGAGATATCACACAGGGTCTTCCTCGTGTCGAGGAGCTTTTCGAGGCAAGAAAGCCGAAAGGACTTGCCATCATCACCGAAATCGCCGGTGTTGCACAGATCAAAGACACCAAGAAGAAACGCGAAATCGTTGTTACCAATCCGGAAGACGGCGTATCCAAGACATACCTGATCCCTTACGGATCCCGTATTAAGATCGCAGACGGAACTGTTCTGGAAGCCGGAGACGAGCTGACCGAAGGTTCTGTCAACCCGCACGATATCCTGAAGATCAAAGGTGTACGTGCCGTTCAGGATTACATGATCCGCGAGGTACAGAGAGTTTACCGTCTGCAGGGTGTAGAAATCAACGATAAGCATATCGAGGTTATCGTTCGCCAGATGCTGAAGAAGATCCGCATCGAGGAGAACGGAGATACCGAATTCCTTCCGGGCGACATGGTAGACTTCCTGGATTACGACGAGACCAACAAAGCTCTGATCGCAGAAGGCAAAGAGCCGGCAGAAGGAAAACAGGTACTGCTTGGTATCACCAAAGCATCCCTGGCATCCGATTCCTTCCTGTCCGCAGCATCCTTCCAGGAGACCACCAAGGTTCTGACCGACGCTGCTATCAAGGGTAAGGTTGACCATCTGGTAGGCCTGAAAGAGAACGTTATCATCGGTAAACCGATCCCGGCCGGTACCGGTATGAAGTGCTACAGCAACATTCATCTGAATACCGACAGCATGATCGAGGAAGAAGAGGACGAGGATCTGATTCTGACCGAAGATCTTGAGGACGATGCTCCGGCAGCTCCGATGGCAGAAGCTCCGGTTGAAGAACCGTCAGCTGAAGAGGAAGAGCCGATGCTCGACTTCGACTTTGAGGAAATGATTCCGTCAAAGGATGATACCGAGGAGTAAACCCTTCAACAAATAATAGCAAGGATTCTCCCACCTCTATAGGTGGTGAGATGAATTGCAAATAAGAAAGTTAACGGCAGTGGCGGGCGGAGAGAAATCGGTATCCCCCACTGACATGAGGCAAACCACAGTCAGTATGTTGTTGACACGTCAGACTCTGTGAAATTACCGACTGTGAGTTGAAACAAATAAGCGGCAATAACAAAGATTATATTTATAAAGGAAATTATCATACACAATGAAAATAAGAGTAATGATTGCTGTCTGTGCAGCAAAATTTGTAGGATACGTATGTAAGAAAATGGGAAGACAGGGTGTGACCTGGGCAGGAAAAGTGGCGATTAAGATCTGTCCGGACATTCTGGAACAGCTTTCCTCACAGGTACGAAAGGCTATTTTTGTAACCTGCGGTACAAATGGAAAGACAACTACCAACAATATGCTCTGTGCGGCACTGGAAGCGGAAGGACAGAAAGTAATCTGTAACCATACAGGTTCCAATATGCTCAATGGAGTTGTTGCCGCATTTGTGCTGGCTTCGAAATGGAATGGTAAAATTGATGCGGACTATGCATGCATTGAGGCCGATGAAGCATCCACCAGACATATTTTTCCGAGAATCAAACCGGACTATATGCTTCTGACAAATCTTTTCCGCGACCAGCTTGACAGATACGGAGAGATTGATATCACTATGAACATTCTGGAAGAAATGATGCGCAAGGTTCCGAAGATGCAGATTATTGTAAACGGTGATGATGCATTATCCGCATATCTTGCCATGGATTCCGGGAATCCATATGTAACTTATGGTATCAGTAAACCGGTGATCAAATCTGCGGCAAATGAAATCAGGGAAGGACGTTTCTGTAAGCGATGCGGTGAAAAACTGGAATATCGTTTCTATCATTACAGCCAGCTGGGAGATTATTATTGTCCAAAATGCGGATTTGCAAGACCGAAGCCGGATTTTGATGCGGAGGATGTAAAGGTAGGCGACCAGCTCAGCTTTTGTGTAGAAGGAAAACACATTGTAGCAAATTATAAGGGATTTTATAATGTGTATAATATACTGGCAGCTTATGCGGGAGTGAGGACTGCGGGATTTGCGGGAGAGCATTTCGGGGATATGCTCCGCAGATTTAATCCGGAAAACGGACGTATGGAGCAGTTTCGCATTAAGGGAACAGGAGTAACCTTAAATCTTGCCAAGAATCCGGCGGGATTTAATCAGAATATTTCCGCAGTGATGCAGGATCAGGCACCGAAGGACATCATTATTGCGATCAATGATAATGCTCAGGATGGAACAGATATTTCCTGGCTCTGGGATGTTGACTTTGATCTTCTCGGAAATGATTCAGTGAAATCTATTACTGTAAGCGGTATCCGCTGTCAGGATATGCGTCTGCGGCTGAAATA
>OGKX01001399.1_pt1 | contig 10496 bp, 7 predicted proteins | sample 1572541 | NCBI WGS metagenome assembly OGKX01 (sample SAMEA2581982, study PRJEB24529) | metagenome | biome: Human gut stool | place: China | collected 2011
TTGATGCTTTTAACGCATAATTAAAACTTCTTTCAGGCACGGATTTCACGGATTAACACGTTTTTTAGATATGTAATCTTTTAAAACCGTGAAATCCGTGTAGTCCGTGCCTGATTTATATATTCTCTAAGTTAATAGTCTTCGGGATTAAATCCCTTCCAGCCAGCCTTTTCCCTGACGGACAATTTCCGGTTCATCTTCTGTGCACTTCACTACTGTAGAAGGTTCTATGCCTCCTATTCCTCCGTCGATTACCAGATCCACGATATCACCGAACTTTTCGTCAATCAGTTCGGGATCGGTCATATATTCCAGATCTTCATGCTCATCATATGGCAGTGTGGTGGTCATAATAGGAGCATCCAGTAAGCGGGCGATTTCACGGATGATATTGTTGTCCGGCATACGGATACCCACCTCTTTTCGGTTACGGAAGATTTTGGGCAGCCGGTTGGTGCCATTCAGGATAAACGTGAATGGGCCGGGGAGATTATGCTTCATGAGCTTGAACTCATTATTACCCACTTTGGCATACTCGCTGATACTGCTTAGATCGTAGCAGATGATAGACAGGTTGTTTTTGCGCGGATCAATATCTTTGATCCGGCAAATCCGTTCAATAGCACGTTCTTTCAGCCCGTGGCATCCGATGGCGTACATCGTATCCGTAGGATAGATGATCAGTCCGCCGTCGTTCAGGATGTCGGTTACCCGTTGCAAGTCCTGCGGGTTATTGTTTTTATCGTACAGTTTCAGAAGCATACTCTCTTCTCCTTTTCTTATTTAAGTTTCTTCTTTAAGAAATCAAGTGCTTTCTCTGTAGCTTTTTCCGTCACTTTCTGGAATCTTTGTTGGCAGTCGTGGCAGAATCCAGTCCGAGCTTTTCTCCCAGTTTGCTGATTGCTTCGTCGGCTACGGATTCAAGTGCCTGATTGGCCATACTCTTTGTATCGACACTGACTTTCGGGGAAGTGAATGAACCGCCGATCTTCAGATCGAGTGTCATCAGCTTGGAAATGCCGGTGGATGCCGGAAGCTTGATCTTGCCGGAGTAGTCGATGGTCTGGTCAAGTCCTGTGCTACCGGAAAGATTCAGATTATAGTCACCCATTTTGATATCAAACGGTTTGGTTTCCACCCGTCCGTCTTTGATGGTGAAATTTAGTGTCATATCTTTCACTTTCATTTCTTTCAGACTCGGTTGGCTGATGGCATCGGCTATCTGGTCGATTGCTTTCACACCCCTCAGACTGAGTTCGCGGGTAGACAAGCTGCCGTCTCCTTGCATCGTTTCCAGTACCGGGCTCATAGCTGCGTCCAAGTCGGTCAGCACATTGATGCTGCCGGAGAAGTTTCCTTTCAGGTTCTCAAAGATAGGAGCCAGTTGCTGAACCATATCCAGTTCTTTGTATGCCTGTGAGAAGCTGATATCTGACAGTTTGAATCCGGCTTTCATTTCCGGTTTCTTCGCATTGGCGGTAGAGTAATATCCGTTCATCACCACGTTGCCGCCCATGGTACCCATAGAAAGGTTCTTCATATCTACCTTTCCGTCTTTGACAATAAGTTTACCGTTCATATTGTTGAATGTCATCTTGTCAAACAGCACCTGTTTCAGATTGGCGTCCATCTGGAAGTCGATATTGCGCGGAACTTCTATCACGCCGGCAATTGCCGTGGAGTCTGTGGCAGCTGCTTCGGTAGTTGCCACGCTATCTGCGGAGGCTGTCATGAAATCATTCAGATTGAAATAATTGGAATGAATGTTCAGCGTTCCTTTCAGTGTAGTACCTTTCAGAGCGTAGCCGATATAGTTCTCGAAACGGCTGTCGGCAGTAATATCGTTCTTACCGATATTGACCGTCGTTTCGCTCAGTTGCAGATATTTCGGGGTGAAGGTGAAGAGTGATTTCTTGATATCCACATCCGGCATATCCTGCATTTTCAGTTTCATATTGGTCAGACCGATGGTTCCGGAGGCTTTCATGTTGTCGTACTGTTCTTTCTCTATATAAGAAAGACGTCCGGACATTTGCATATCGGCGTTGATGGTTCCGTTCAGTTCCATATCTCCCAAAGGATATACCTGTTTGATCATACCCAGGTCGAGGGTACCTTTTGCCTCAGCTTTGAAATCGGGGTCGCTGATCGGTGTTTTCACGTCCGCAGTCAGACTGAAAGGATTCCCTGCCAGACGGAAACTGAACGGGTTGATTTGGATGGTGGTCAGGTCTATATTTCCTCCCGGATTTCGGACGTTGGCATTAATGTTGATCTGATCGACTCCTGCAGGCAATGCCGGATAACGGAACATAGCGTTCTTGACTTGCATGTCGATGTTGAATGCGGGGACAGTATCTCCTTGCAGCGTACCTTTGGCTGATGCGGCAAGAGTAGCGGTTCCGTCTGTTTTCAGACTGGAGAATTCCGTTGCGTAAATGGCGGGAATCAAAGACAGTATTTCCTTGAAGCCTACATCATTGGTATTGAGTTTGAGATCCATGTCGATAGCGGGATCTTTCAGTTCCACCCAACCGTCGATACCTGCCTGAATGGCGTTGAGGCGAATGGTATTGTCTTTCAGTGTATACTTGTTGTTGGCAAGATCGGCGTCTACATCCATCTTGGCGGAGATGTTGGCGTTTGCAAGGAAAGGAATGCCATTCATCTTGTAAGTCAGTGATTTGGTTTCCGCTTCCAGTTTCAGCGTAGTGCGGTCACTGCCCAGGTCACCGGCACAAAGGGCGTTGAAATCACGGATGTCGGCATACATTTTACCTTGCTGGTCGTCATAAATCAAATTCATGTTCTTGATGACAAAACGTTGCAGCTTGACTTTGAAAGGAGATGAATCTTCTTCCGCGGCAGGCGTTTCCTGCGTGTCTGTCGTGTCGGGCTTCATAATATCCCAGTTGGCACGACCGTCCGGCAGGACAATGGCGTGCAGGCGGGTATCTTCTATGAATACTTTGGAGATGTCATAACCGCTGTCTCCGAAAAGGGAGAACAGATTGATGGTGGCAGTCACCTCTCCGGCTTGTACAAGGGTATCGTTTGCGAATTCTCCCGCGCCTTTCAGCCAGAAATCTTCGAGAGTAACAGAAGCCTGCGGAAAGTTGCGGAACAGGCTAATGTTGAGTTTCTTGAAATCAAATTGTGCATTGAGCATCTTGTTGCCTTCTGTTTTTACAATACCTGCTATCTTACCTTGGAAGGCGAAAGGAAGGAGGAGCATCAGAATGATTATTACCCCTACAACGATAGCTGCGATTTTCAAACCTTTTTTCATTTGCTTTTCTTTTAAGAGTTTGACGTACATACGAAGGCAAAGTTAATAAAAAGTTTTTGATGTAAGATGATATTCAATAACTTTCACAATCAGAAGACTTCTGATACACTACCAACTTATTTATGATTTTTTCTTTCTGAGTTCTTCGGCAATTCTCCATTGTATGGCGGCTTCCACTTCTTTCCCCACTCTTAACAGGGCATCTCCGAAGAGCTCGTGTGCGCCGGCATGCTCGGGTTTCAGACTTGTAGCCTTGTCCAGGTCTGCAATTGCCCCTTCTGTATTATCGATTTTCAGACGCAGTTTTCCACGGTTGTACACAGCTTTAAAGTTTGCAGGATGAAGGCTGACAGCGGTATTGAAACAGTTTTCCGCATCAAAATACTCTTTGCTGTTGAACAAGGTGATTCCTTTTCGTATCCAGGCGTCTATATAATTAGGGTCGAGGCTGAGCGCTTTGTCATAATTGGCAATGGCGGCTCGTGCATCGTGGGCTTGGGTAATACATTCGTTACCCATCAATAAATATTCATGAGCATATTGCCGCAGACGCTCCTGCTGTTCCTGTAATTGTTCCTTGAGTCTCCTATTCTGTTCCTTCAGCGTATTGATGATACCCAGTTTGCGACGGATCAGCCGACGGGGAGCAGGTTTTTCTATATCATAACGGGAATGAATAGCACGGAAGAATTGTTCCAGGCATTCCTCCATGTCTCCTTTGTCGAAAGCACGTGCGGTGGCAACATATTGTACGTCGGCCTGTGCTTGTTTCAAAGCCTTGTCAATAGCCTGACGATTATTAAACCGTCCGGCAAAGTTCACAATCTCGGGCCGGACGAAAACATCTGCCCGGCTGATGGGCTTTTTAAGTTGAATCCCCTCCAGAGAAGTGCACCGGCTGAGTGCCACGTATGCTTGCCCTCCGGCAAATACACCACCTGTGAAATCGATGACTACCCGGCTGAAAGTGAGCCCCTGACTCTTATGAACAGTTATCGCCCAAGCCAGCCGAATAGGATATTGAGTAAAGCTGCCCAATACCTCTTCTTCTATTTCTTTGGTCTTTTCATTGTAACGGTAGCGGATGTTCCGCCATGATTCCCGTTTTACATCACATTCTTTTCCGTCATCGGTGATAACGTATATCGTTTCTTCTTCCTCATCAATTCCGGATATGACACCGATCGTTCCATTCACCCATCGGCGGTCGAAATCGTTTTTGATAAAGATAATCTGGGCACCGGGTTTGAGTACAAGTTCTTGCGAGGTAGGCAGGCTGCTTTCGGGAAAGTCTCCTTCGATAACTCCCTCGAAAGTGATTGGATCTCCCGGCAGTTCCGCCAACTTTTTCTCATTGATAGAGTCTACTGTATCCCGTCTTGTAGCAAGAGTGATGTACATATCGGCTTCCGATTCCTCAATCTGGCTCCCGTATCGGGTATTCAGCAGTTGCAGATCGGCTGCTCCGGCCGTATTCGTACGGATATGATCGAGAACGCTGACAAAAACAGGATCGGTCTGTCTGTATACTTTCTGAAGCTCGATGGATACCAAGTCTATCTGACCGAATACTCGTGCGGAGAAGAAATAGGGAGTAGGATAGAAGCGGTTCAATATATCCCGTTCATCGTTCTTTACAACCGGTTCTAATTGAAAAACATCACCCACCAATAACAGCTGCTTTCCACCGAAAGGTTCGCGTAAGTTATGGGAATATACACGCAGAATACGGTCGATAGCATCAATAATATCCGCCCGTACCATTGAAATTTCGTCGATAATCACCAGTTCTATCTGTTCCAGTAACTTTCGATGCGGTTTTGTATATTTAAAGAATTCGTGGATGCGTCCCCGTTGGAGACTGAGATTCGGGTCGTCCGGTGGCAGTGGATGAAAAGGCAGTTTGAAGAAACTATGCATCGTACTTCCTCCGGCATTGATGGCGGCAATACCCGTCGGAGCAAGTACAACATATTTCTTCTTGGTGTTTTCGCAGACGTAACGCAAGAATGTAGATTTTCCTGTACCCGCCTTTCCGGTTAGAAAAACAGATTGGCGTGTATATTGAATCAGGTTCAAGGCATCTTGAAACTCTGCGTTGTTAGTGTCTACGCTCATGTTGATAAATAGAGTAAATCCCCCTTGTTAAATAATTCCGAAATGTTTCATCGCTTTGCTGATACCATCCTCGTCGATCGGAGCTGTTACGTAATCGGCGGCAGCTTTTACGTCCTTTTCAGCTTGCCCCATAGCCACACCGATAGCAGCATGACGGAGCATGCTGATGTCGTTTCCCCCATCTCCGAATGCCATCGTGTCTTCCAGTCTGATATCAAAATAACGGATTATTTCGTCTATGCCTTTTTGTTTGGTATCTCCTTTGGCGGTTATATCGGCAAAGGCGGGATACCAGCGGCCTATCTCGCAAGTTGGGATTGACGGGCGGATTTCTCTTTCTTCTTCCTCCGTAATGAAAGGAGTCATTTGTATAATCTCCTTGTCGGTCGCTTCTGCAAAAGAGACGGTCGGGATAACATCCACGTGTAGGAAATCATAAAAAATCTTCTTTACCATCTCGTTGGGCTGGCAAACGGAAATATGATGTTCCTCTACAAAAATGCAGGGTACTCCTTTCTTTTCGCAGAAATCTCCCATTGCTTTTACCTCTTCCTGGGGGATGGCGTTCTTATAAATAACTTGTTCTCCGACAAAACAATAGGCTCCGTTCATCGTGATGTATCCATCAATGAGATTCCGCTTCTGTAGCTCGGAGAGATTGTTGATAATGGCTTTCGGACGTCCGGTAGCGATAAATATTTTATGTCCTTTCGTATGGGCGGCTTCCAGAGCCTCGATAGTGGAAGACGGGATACGGTGAGTATGGAAGCTGACCAGTGTACCGTCTATATCAAAAAATAAAGCTTTCGTCATAGATTCCTTTTTGAATTGAAGACAAAAGTACTACTTTTGTCTCATATAACATAAAAACATCATGCAGTATGAACTATAATTTTGATGAAATAATAAACCGTAACGGTACGGATTCCGTAAAATGGGATGGAGTGGAAGGCCGTTGGGGACGCAATGACCTGATTCCTATGTGGGTAGCCGATATGGATTTCCGTACGGCTCCATTTGTGATAGAGGCTTTGAAAAAGCGGTTGGAGCATGAAGTGCTGGGATATACATTCGCCTGTAAGGAATGGGCGGCTTCCATTATCCATTGGTTGAAAGAACGTCACGGATGGTCGGTCACCGAAGAAATGCTGACGTTTACTCCCGGCATTGTCCGCGGACTGGCATTTGCCATCCATTGTTTCACGGAGAAAGGAGACAAGGTGATGGTCATGCCTCCTGTCTACCATCCTTTCTTTCTCGTGACGCAGAAGAACGAACGTGAAGTGGTGTACAGTCCGCTGGTATTGAAAGACGGACAATATCATATTGATTTCGACCGTTTCCGCCGGGATGTACAAGGTTGTAAAATACTGATTTTTAGTAATCCTCATAATCCGGGCGGACGAGTATGGACGAAAGAAGAGCTTTCGCAGATTGCTGATATTTGTCAGGAAACCGGTACTTTGGTTATCTCCGACGAGATTCATGCAGACCTGACTTTGCCACCTTATAAACATCCCACTTTTGCTTTGACTTCAGAAAAAGCACGGATGAACTCACTTGTCTTTATGTCTCCGAGCAAGGCTTTCAATATGCCGGGACTGGCAAGCTCTTATGTAATCATCGAAAATGAGGAACTTCTTCGACGTTTCCGTACCTACATGGAAGCGAGTGAGTTTTGTGAAGGCCATCTGTTTGCCTATCTGAGTGTGGCGGCGGCTTATAGCCATGGTACGGAATGGCTGGATCAGGTGATAGCATATATCAAAGGCAATGTAGACTTTACCGAAAACTATTTGCGGGAACATATTCCTGCCGTCAAGATGATTCGTCCGCAGGCTTCCTATCTTATCTTTTTGGATTGCCGGGAACTGGGATTGAACCAAGAGAGTTTGAATCGCCTGTTTGTAGAAAGAGCGCATCTGGCACTGAATAACGGAACAACATTCGGCAAGGAGGGCGAAGGCTTCATGCGGTTAAATGTTGCCTGCCCGCGTGCTACATTGGAACAGGCATTAAAGCAATTGGAACAAGCAGTCAATAATGAATAAGAACTTTATCGGATATCTGACTGCCCTTGTCCATTACAGGTGTTCGGCGGTTCTGTCGTCAGAATTTGTCGGATTGGCGTAACTGAACTGGATATTACTTTGTTCATTTTCTTTCAGTTCCATATCGTTTCTGTTTTTGGCATACAATGTAATGTCAGATAAATTAAAGTTTCTCGTATAACATATTTTTCCGAGACTGTTTGTCGTTGCCTTGATGGCATGGAGATAGAAATTCTCCAGGCGTAAGGAATCGTTCCATCCGGAAGCAGAGATAAATTCATTTACGTTTTCTGCTTTTACATCAGACAGATACACGTTCCGGAAATGTGGATATCCTTTTTCCGGCGGATTAACGGGAGTCAGCATTACTTTCCAATGCTCGGGAATTTCTTTGGGCAGGATGCTGTAGCTGTAATTGGGATTCCAGTTTAGATCCGCCGCCAGAACCTGTTGCACATTCTTAGCATTGATTCGGGTCATGTAGATGTTTTCGACTGTTCCTCCGCGATTCATGGCACTTTTCAGTCTCAGTACCGTAGAAGTTCCTTCTGCATCCAGATTGTATCCTAATATATTACGGATACTTCCTGAAGTCTCACTTCCGCAAGTGATGAGGCCGGCGCCTTTGCGGGCTATACAGTTACGTATCACAATTTTTTCGGTAGGACGGTTCACCCGCAGGCCATCTGCGTCTCGTCCGGATTTGATGCAGATATTATCGTCATTGCAATCTATGTCGCAATTTTCAACTAATACATGGGTGGATGAGTCGATATCGATGCCATCCGTACTGGGACCGTGTCCTCCGATATTATTATTGATTGTTAATCCGTTGATGGTGCAATGGTCGGAATAAAGAATCTGACATCCCCAGAAACCGGTACGCATTAAAGTGAATCCGCTTAATGTGATATCCGAGCTGCGTTCAACGAGGATTCCCCGTACACGTTTGCAGTCATAGTCGACAATCCAACGCAGTCCTTTCGCCTCATATTCTTTCCTCATTTCCCAATATTTATCCCAAAATACCTTTCCCCGACAGTCCAGTGTCCCTTCTCCGCTGATAGATGCGTTTTTCTCATCTATGATATTGATAACTGCCGATGGCCATGTCATTTCGATTCCTGCAACTCTTGAACGGAATTCCGGATAATGGTGAATTTGAGGACTGGCCAGTAAAGTCACACCCTTGTCCAAATGGAGGTTTACTCCGCTTTTGATAAAGAGTGCCCCTGTCTGATAATATCCCGGTTGGAGAGTGACGGTTCCCCCGCCGGAGACGGCACAACTGTCGATTGCTTTTTGTATAGCTGTTGTACTGAGTACAGTACTGTCTGCTACCGCACCTAAAGAATTGGCAGATAGGGCTATATGATTGATAGGCTCTTGCCGACTACCGACACTGTCGGCCCATGATAAATCAGGCTGTTGCGGAAGTTCTCCCCATTGGAAGTCTTTTCCGGTTTGTTTGGTAGGAGTACATGCGATAAACAGAGGTACTGCTACACATAGGGCAAGTATGTTTTTATTTTTCATATACTATATCAGTTTATATACATATCAGTTACCATCCGGCTTCTCTATCTCTGTAAAAGGTGAATTGTTCCAGTGGAAAGTATCCGGATTGTCCGGGTATGCCGGATTGTATGCCGGATCTATTTTTAGGTGCTTCGCTAGGTTAGGTACGGCTTTCTTCATTCCTTCAATCACACATTGGGCTATCTGATAGGCACCGTAAGGATTAAAATGGGTATTATCGGCAAAATCTTGTTTTTGTCCCGGATAAGCCCCTGCCGGATAGTGTACGAAAGCACGCTTTGACGTTTCTGTTCCCAAAGCTTCATAAAGCGTACGGGTCATTTCGTTGAGGTCGATCAACGGAACATTTTCTTTAGCAGCCAGCCAGCGCATGGCTTCTGGATAATCTTCGTGTGTGTCACGGATATGTCCGGTGGCGTCAAAACTCCGGCGTTGGGTGGGAGTGACCAGTACGGGATATGCTCCCCGCGCACGGGCTTCATCAATAAATGTTTTCAGGCTGGTCATAAAAGAGTAATAAGCTCCTTTGCCCGGTCCTTTTTGCTTTTGGTCGTTATGCCCGAATTCCATGAAAAGATAATCTCCTTTCTTTATCTGGCTCAATGCTTTTTTCAAACGTCCTGCGGCAATAAACGTATTGGCTGATTCGCCCGATTCCGCATAATTGGCGATACAAACGTCCGTACCGAAAAAATGAGGTATCATTTGTCCCCAGCTTGCCCATGGCTCGTTGTCCTGGTCGACTACGGTACTGTTACCGCATAGAAAAACGGTAATCACCGACGGATCGGCAGGCTCGATGCTGATACTCTGGCATACGGGTGCATCGCCGTTAAATTCCAGCGTCAGTTTATCGTCCCAGTTCAGTTTGGCTTTTTCGCGGGGTTTGATACGTACGGATTCTTTTTCGGAAATGCGGGGGTTGCGTTTGTTGATGATAAATGTTTCATCTACGAATTGTCCCTTTTTAGTAGCGAGGTTATCAATGAACAGTCGGCGTGATTCGCCTCTTACTGTTGTCACCCCTGCCTGTTTCTTGCTTCCCAGGCGAACGGTTACTTGATAGTTACCGTCCGGCACGCGGACAGAAAAGAAGAAGGGTGCCTTGCTGCCTTTTTCGGGAGTAGCGACGAGATCATATCCATATCCCGTCTCCTCACTGTAGCGGGGAGCATCTGCCAACTGGTATGTTTGGGCTTTCTCCTGTGCATTGACACTTGCCGTAGCTAAGAGTAGCAAGCCTATGATCGTAGTTTTCATGTAAAATGATATTTAATGTATATTGTTTATGGAATTTAGGCACGGATTACACGGATTTCACGGTTTTTAGAATTACGCTTTTATAAAGCAACAGCGTAATCCGTGTAATTCGTGCCTGATAATTCCCATTTAGTTAATTTTCGGTTTGAGCTCGTCAGGAGAATCTTTGGTATAAGATTTCACATCTCCCGCCACTTTGGTGAATAATGCTTGTATTAGCTCCGGAGCTATCTTGTCTG
>OGKX01001414.1_pt1 | contig 10381 bp, 9 predicted proteins | sample 1572541 | NCBI WGS metagenome assembly OGKX01 (sample SAMEA2581982, study PRJEB24529) | metagenome | biome: Human gut stool | place: China | collected 2011
TGGCGGAGGAAGCTCGCATTCCGGCTCATATCCTCTCGGGCGATTCTTAAGAATATGGTATACCTTATTATATAGGGTATCCATATTTATCACGCCTTTGATCGTAGATGAGTAACCTTCCGCTCCCTTCAACGCCGCGATTTTCGCCGCGCAAGGCGTAACATAAAAGATACCGATCTCTTCCGAGGGAATACCTTGCCCTTCCAATATCTTATGATAGTAAGTAGCCGAGGCGTTTACCGGCGCTTTCACCAATAAGATATTCTCCACCAGCGCAGGGAAACGGACTTGTATCAACCGGACGATAGCGGGACAAAAAGAACTGATCACCGGTTTTTCCTCGGCGTTTTCCATCTGCCGTACCATTTCCTTATGGATCATATCGGCGGTAAACTCTACTTGGAAAACATGGGTAAAGCCCAGTTCCATAACGGCACTGATAATTTCCTTCTCGGTCGTGTACTTTGAGAACTGCCCGATAAATACCGTGGGCATCAACGCTACCCTGCATTTATAATCAAATATACGCTGGAAGTCATCCTGCTCCACATAGATAGCCTCTGTCGGGCACGATTTCAAGCACTCGCCGCAATCCACGCACCAATCCTTATGGATCAAAGCCTTACCATCCCGGATACGGATCGCTCCCGTAGGGCACTCTTTCATGCAATGCGTACAGCCTATACAGCGGTCATTGTCAATCTTCAAGGCATGATAAAAATTAGCTTCCTCCATGGTCTACGCTCCTTCTTTATTAAACCATGTGACCATACGTACCGTGGTACCTACGTCTACTTGGCTCTCGATCGTTAATTCATCTACGTTCTTCTTCATATTTGGAAGTCCCATTCCGGCACCAAATCCCATCTCACGCACGGCCTCGGATGCCGTCGAATACCCTTCACGCATAGCTAGCGATATATCCGGGATTCCGGGCCCTTCATCCTTCAGTTCCAAAGATATTTTATCAGCGTCCAATTCAGCGACAACCGTTCCTCTCCAAGCGTGAGCCACGATATTTACCTCCGCCTCATAAAGCGCCACGACCACCCGCTTAATGATCCGGGGATCGATAGCCAATTGCTTCAAGACCTTCTTTATCTGGCTAGACGCATAACCCGCCTTCGAGAAATTACCACCCTCCAACTCAAACTTAAATAGCATATCTCACGACCTCCTTTCTCAATATATAGGAAGGAGCCCCGCGCTATAAAGCTCTCCGACCGTATGATACATAGAATGATCCGTCTCCAGAAGAACCATATTGTTCTCACGAGCCAGCTCCAGCATATCCGGGGTTACTTTCTTCCCCCGCACGAAAAGTATATAAGAAACTTCCGCCATCTCCGCGGTACGGATCGTTTGCAAATTACAAAGTCCTGTCACCAACAGCACATCACCACAATCCAGCGTAAGCACGTCACTCATCAGATCGCTGGCAAAAGCGCACTGCACATCGTTCTCCCGTTTCTCTGAGCCACAGACGATGGAGGCATCGGTAAGTTCTTGAATTCTTTGAATCTTCATAAGGTACCAGAGGTTACATTTTACATGGGCTAATGTAAGAAATAATTTCGAATGTCGGCCTAGTATATTACATTAATTACTATCTTTGGTACACTAACAAAAAATAATCCTTATGTTCAGTAAAGAAACTTATATGGCCCGCCGGGCTAAGCTGAAACAAACCATAGGTTCCGGTTTGTTGCTATTCCTTGGAAACGACGAGAGTGGGATGAACTACGCCGATAATACGTATCACTTCCGTCAAGACTCTACCTTCTTGTATTTCTTCGGATTGCCATACGCCGGGTTATCCGCTATCATCGATATCGATAACGATAAGGAGATCATCTTTGGCGATGAGTTGACTATAGACGCAATTGTATGGATGGGTACGCAGCCCACCCTAAAAGAGAAGAGCGAGGCCGCAGGTATCAAGGAAGTCCGTCCTTTCAAAGAGATCGAGACATACTTGAAGAATGCCCAGCAAAAAGGCCAGCCAATCCATTATCTGCCGACGTATCGTGCGGAACACCAGATCAAGTTATTCCAATGGTTGGGTATCGTACCCGGTGCGGAGAAACCTTCCGTGCCTTTTATCATGGGTGTCGTAAACCAACGGAATTACAAGAGCGAGGAAGAAATTGCCGAGATCGAGAAAGCCTGTATCGTAACCGCCGATATGCACCTGACTGCCATGCGTACCGTACGTCCGGGAATCCGGGAGTCGGATGTAGCGGCTGCCGTTGCGGAAGTCGCTTTCGCCAACAATTACCAGCTCTCCTTCCCTATCATCGCCACGATCAATGGGCAGACCTTGCACAACCATGATCATAGTCATATGATTAAGAGCGGTGATATGCTATTATTGGACGCCGGTGCCGAGACTGAGATGGGATATGCCGGAGATAAGTTCACGACCCGTCAAAAAGACATCTATGATATTCAAGTAGCCGCCCATGAGGCTGCCGTAGCGGCTTTGCGCCCGGGTATTCCTTTCGTGGATGTATATGAGTTGTCTTGTAAAGTGATCATGGAGGGTTTAAAGGACCTTGGTTTCGTGAAAGGAGATCCGATGGAGGCCGTAAAAGCCGGTGCTCACGCCATGTTTATGCCTTGTGGCCTAGGCCACATGATGGGATTGGATGTACATGATATGGAGAATCTGGGAGAGGTATACGTTGGTTATGACGGACAGCCGAAGAGTACGGAATTCGGACGTAAGTCATTGCGCTTGGGACGTAAGCTGGAACCGGGTTTTGTCTTGACCATCGAGCCGGGTGTATACTTCATCCCTGAATTAATGGATTTATGGAGAGGCCAGAACAAGTTCACCGAATTCATCAATTACGAGAAGTTGTTTACATATAAGGATTTCAGTGGCATACGTAACGAGGAAGACTATCTGATTACCGAGAACGGCGCTCGTCTATTAGGAAAGAAGATCCCTTTGCGTACGGAAGAAGTAGAAGCAATTCGATAAATCCTATACATTATTATATATAAGCTTATGCAAAAGGGGGAGCCTTAAAAACAGCTCTCCCTTTTTGGGCTAAACGAGAAAGACAATGTATGAAACGATTTAAAACCGATATCCGATACTTAGAAAGAATGAATGCATAAAACGAATCCGAGGCATACTAAGCCTTTTCCCCTCTACAATGAAGTTTCGCCCTCCACTATATAAATCAAAATTCGAAAATATATACCCCAAAGAGAATATATACCGCTGGTCTATATCGAGGCTCAACATACTTTTAATATGATAAAATAACGATTTACCTCCCTTGTTCTTTATATGATCGAATTTTTGAGGTATCCATACCCCGGGAGTGTTTGGAACATAGCTTATATTAAACTCTTGATTGACAGGCAAAGGAATGGTTAATCCGGGTGAAACGACCAAAGAGAGTCCCGTATCCTTGTCTTTCCCGAATTTAAAAGCGGGAGTTACTAACTGGATGGCCGGACGTAACGCAAAGAAATGACAGCCCGGATTACTCTCATCTGAATCCCAGAACCACTGATTATCTCTTGAAAACCCCGTATAACTATCTTTCTCAATCGTATTACAGAAAAGTAACCCCATAGTAATTCCCACATAAGGAATCGGTAGATAAGTAACAGATGGCTCTACCTCCCATGCTGAATTATTATTCAAGGCACCGGAGAGTTCTACTTTCCACATATGGGATTTTTCTACCTCTTGCGCCTGTCCCTCAAAGGTAAAGATCAAACAAATAAAGAAAAGTATAGATCTCATTATTTATAGGATGTTAGTTGTTCATTTACAGTAAAGACAGAGGACCTTCTCAATCACCCTATCCATTAGGGTTAATAAATCAAAAAGAGTTAATAATAAACACGGACTTAAAAAGAAAGCGTACATTTCCTTCTCAGACTATACATGCTATTTCATCATCTCGAAACGAAAACTTGTGAATCGATAAAAAAAGGCTGTCCCATCTTGAAGTGGAACAGCCCTCTTTGCTAAATAATACTGATTAAATTGCTTTCAGAATCTCGGTCAGTTTTTCCGGGGTGACGTTGGCGGCGATTATCACTCCTTCGTCGTTAATCAAGAAGTTCTTGAAACCTTTTCTTAAATCATACTTCTTGTACAACTCTGACTCTTTACCCAGTCCTTCGTGAAATTGCGTTGACAGATCCAACTTGTCAATCTTTACCGTCTCGGTAAAAATAGATTCTTTCTCATCCATAGAGATCGAACACATCGCGATTTTGTCCGGACCAAACTTGTTAACCTCATTCGCCAATTGCACGTTACGAGCCCGCGATTCCGCATCGTAAGCCGCCCAAAAGTTGAGCAATGTATAACGTCCTAATTGGTTGTGGAAACTGGCTTTAGCGTCGTTTCCCAAAAACTCTATTCTCGGAGCTAGATCACCGGGGTTCACACCCTCGGTAAGTTTCGCCTTTTTCGAACCGGCAGACATTCCTAATAACGCTACCGATGCGATGAGAACATAAGCTCTTACCTTCATATTTTCAATTTTACGTTAAACTTAATCGGGGGAATCTCCCGGGGGATAAACTCCCGACTCCTGATTTTCAGGATCGTAAACAAGCATGTTTCTTTCGCTAAAGAGACACTTACTTGTCTTTAACGGGTGCAAATATAAAGCCAAATACTTCTTTCCACCAAATTATATAGCGATTTTCTGCAAATTAGCAAGCTTTTTTATATGTTTTAGCGCACACATCGATAAAAAATTAACTGTTTTGCAACATAAATTTAGAAGTAGAGTACCTTTTTCTCCCCGAGAGAACCGCAAAATCATCAAGAATCATTAGCTTCCCGCTCCCCTACCTTTAGACCGATAACAGGGAATCCTTAGCGATTTCATCTTTAAGTATAGATTATCCAACGGCTGTTACATAATCATCTAACAGTTGGTGCATGATCTTCCAACAGCCGTTAGAAGATCATGCACCAACTGAAAAATTAGCAATGCTTCAAGAGCAAACCGCTAATCCTTCTTGGAAAAGAGGCTAATAGCATTAAGAGATTCCCTTTAATCACCTTGTACTGCCATCTTGAAAAATAAAAGGAAAAAAATACCCTTCCCTCTTGTTTATTCAAAAACTTCCACTACATTTGCAGTGTACTATTAAACTAATACACTAAAGCAGCAAAACATATGATTACATTAAAAGAACTCTCATTCAGCTATAGCCGCAAAAAAGAGGTACTTGATCGTATCAATCTTGAGGTTGGATCGGGACACATCTGTGGCTTATTGGGAAAGAACGGTGAAGGAAAGACTACGCTTCTAAACCTTCTAAGCGGACAGATCTTTCCGGATCAAGGTTCTTGCCTCGTATTGGAGGAAATTCCTTCCGAGAGAAACGCTCGTTTCTTGCAGCAGATCTTCTTATTGCCGGAGGAAATCTCCATGCCTGAGGTCACCGCCATAGAATATATAAAGATGTACGCGCCTTTTTATCCGACATTTAGGGACGATATCTGCAAGGCTTGCGTAGAATCGTTTGAGATCAATCTATCCGATCGCCTGTCGAAAATGTCTCAAGGACAACGGAAAAAGGTGGCGATAACCTTGGCGCTGGCCGCTCATACGCCCCTGCTTCTAATGGATGAACCAACAAATGGGCTGGACATTCCCTCGAAAGCGACATTCCGCAGACTGGTAGCCTCTTTGATAGATGACAATCAGACGGTTATTATCTCCACGCATCAGGTCAGGGATCTGGAAAGCTTGATCGACACGGTATTGATCTTAGACCAAAGGCAAATCCTATTGAATAAGACGTTGAACGAGATCGGCGAGAAACTTTATTTCGGACCACTCCTGCCGGAAGAGAAAGCTCTTTATTCCGAGCCTACCCCGCAAGGGACAATAGGCGTCACCGCACGGGAGGACAAGGAAGAGACAGCCGTATCCTTAGAGTTGCTCTTTAATGCGGCGATAACTTATCCCAAAGAGATCCAAAGAATCATGAACTCCTAAAATACACATAGATATGAAAACAGATTTCAGTATACAACGCATCAATCTTTTACTTCGCAAAGATTGGATAGAGAATAAGAAGAAATTAGCTTATGGGGTGTTGGTCATCCTCGGAGTCCTCTTCTTTTTCCTGTTATCCTCCATTTTATGGGATACGAGATTCCGTACCCTTACATTATATGTATTGGGATCATTGGGGACTTTTATCGCTTTCTGTAGCTACGTAAACTTAATGATACACCGCCCTAGAGGATTGTTCTTAACGCTTCCCGCGAGCAACCAAGAGAAATTTGCCGCTATCTTGATCGAAGGCATCGTGGTATTCTTAACATACCAAGTCACGTTCTGGACTGGGACGGGAATAGCCTCAATGCTCATTCATATACAGCCTGTAGCATTCAAGGACATTATCATGACCTTGCAAGATTTCACCATGCTGGCGTTTGCCGGCTCCTTGATGTTTCTCTCTTATGTCACGTTCCGGAAGTATGCCTTAGGAATCGCTTGTGGCGGATATATATTGATAGCAGCCTCTATCATAGGGATTGTCTATCTATGTATAAACATCTTGAATATCCAGCCGGGTATGAATAGTTTTTGTTATGAATCTTCACCGTTTTATACCGCCGTGTATTGGCTGAGCTTTGCCTTTACACCCGCATTTCTCATCGCGACCCTCGTGGTCTTATACGTCGCTTATCTAAAACTTAAAGAAAAGGAACTAAGATGAACTACAATACGAATCAATCCATATTTATCCAGATAGCCGAGCGGATTTGCGACCGGGTATTGAGTGGTAATTACAAAGCCGATAGCCGTATCCCGTCCGTACGGGAACTGGCGGTAGAGATGGAGGTAAATCCAAATACGGTCATGCGTTCCTTCGAGCGCCTGCAAGCCAACGGTATTATTTACAACAAGCGTGGGATCGGCTACTTCGTCGCTTCCGACGCCGAGCAAAAAATCCGTGAGATGCGCCATAACCAGTTCGTGGAAGAGGTACTTCCCGCCGTCTTCAAGGAGATGCACCTGCTAGATGTAGGTATCGACGAGCTTACGAAAGCCTATACATTATATATATCTACCATTAAATAAAGACAATCATGAAAAAAAGTAATCGCGTATTTATCGCCTTGATAGCGACATTATATATCGTTCCAGCCCTCACTTTCGGCGTTGCCCAGTTTACGTCGGAAAAATGCCTTACAGGTTTCACGCAAAAGTTTCAGATTATCCAGATAGATAATCCGGAGTTGAAAGCGGAAAACATAAAAGTCGATACGAGAACCGCCTCCAAATTTCCCCGGGGGCAAATACTGGAAGCAAAGGACCGGTCGTTACTCTATTACGAGGGAATGAAACGGTATTTGCCGGAAGTCAGCCGCCACGATTCTCTATTATTGGTTAGCGGGGCGAGGGACGCCGGGCAAGATAAAAATCTCACGTTGCATATCCGTATCAACAATATCCAGAAGATCCGTCTGAACGGAGAAGAGATTTGGACTAAGTAACAAGCACATACACACATTATTTCTTAATCATTAAATCGTACTATAATGAAACAAATCATTATGGCAGCCCTTCTTATATCCTTTTCTTGGGGTATTCGGGCACAACAATTACAGATCCGGGGGAAAGTCATCGATCTATCCGACAAGTCTCCTCTTGAGTTCGCGAATATCACGCTTCAAACAGCCGATTCCGCATTCATCACAGGGACGACGACGGATAGTAAAGGACTTTTCCGGATCGAGAAAGTCAAGGCCGGAGATTATCAAGTATCTGTTTCCTCCATAGGTTACAAGACTTCGGTAGTCTCCGTGCTGGGACTTTCCCAGAATATAGATCTCGGTACGATCTCATTGGCATCCGCTTCTATATCCTTAGATGAAGTCACGGTCAACGCTTCCGCTATCCGTAATACGGCGGACCGTAAGATCGCATTCCCTACCTCCGAGCAAAAAGCGGCCTCCAGCAATGGCATCAATCTATTGAACGCCTTGATGCTTCCCCGTTTGGAAGTGGACCCGATCCGGAATAGCGTATCGCTATCGAATGAAGGGACGATTCAATTCTGTATCAACGGTATCAAGGTAGAGCTGTCCGATATCCGGGGTTTATCGCCACAGGAGGTAATCCGGATAGAATATCATGATAATCCGGGCTTACGTTACGGTAACGCCTCTGTCGTACTCGACTACATTGTCCAGAGGGAAACTAGCGGAGGTTCTGTCAATCTGGATCTTAGTAATTCGCCGACCACCTCTTTTGGAGACGATCAGGTATCGACGAAGTTCAATCATAAGAAATCGGAGTTCGGATTGCAATACGCCGTCCGCTACCGGAATCCGTATCATATCTGGACGGAAGGAGTCGAGACCTTCCGCTTTGAGAGTGGCGAGACGATGGAACGTACCTCGGAAGGTCTGCCAAGAGGAATGTCCGAGACCTCTCATAACCTCTCTCTTAATTATAATCTGGTAGATAACGACCATTATTATTTCAATGCCACGCTACGCTATTTCTTATCAGACGAGGATAAAGGTGGCGGCAAGAACCTGTATACCAACAATAATCCCGAGGATAAGACATACGCTTGGAATCCAAATAGCAACTCTACCAAACGTCCTTCCCTCGACCTTTATTACCAACGCTCCTTACCACATAAGCAGACATTGATACTTAATATGGTAGGTACGTACATACATACGAACGCAAACCAAATGTATCAAGAATGGAAAAACGATATCCTCTTATCGGATATCTTGTCGAACGTGGACGGAGACAAATATTCCATCATCGGCGAGGGAATCTACGAACGGCAATTCGAGGCCGGTCGATTGGGAGGAGGATTGAAACACACCCAATCGTGGACGGATAACACCTACAGCGGAACGGTTGGAGGACGAACCAAGATGAAACAGTCGGAGACGTATCTCTATACGGAATTCAGCGGACGTGTCAAGAAGTTGAATTATACCGCCGGAATAGGTGTCTCCCGCTCATGGCTCAAGCAAGAAGGTGAGGAAGATTATCAATATTATACGTTCCGCCCAAAGGTATCCTTACAATATAACTTTACGGATAATATGTATTTCCGGGTGAACGGTAGCGTAAATAATGTCTCACCTAGCCTATCGGAGCTAAGCGCCATCGAGCAATACATCGATACGCTCCAGATACGCCGGGGAAATCCTTATCTGAAACCCTATAAGAGTTATGACATGCAAGCCAATTATCTATATAAAAAAGGAATATTCACCGGAGACTTAAACTTTTATTACAGTAATAGCCCGGACCGGATCATGGAGGAAGTGATACGAGAAAATAATAAGTTCATTCGCATTACCGATAACCAAAAAGGATGGCAGAAACTAAGCGGTGACTTGACATTACGTGTCGGCCCTATCATCAAGCGGATCATAAGCCTATCCGTGACAGGTGGAGTCAATCGTTATATCAGCGAAGGAAATAGTTACTCGCATACCTATAACAATTGGTATTACCGGGCTTCCGTCATGGCTATGTACAAGAAATTCATGGCTATGTTCCAGATACAAAGTAGCTATAATACGTTTGTCGGCGAATTATTGCATGGCGGCGAGAATATCCATATGTTTATGTTCCGGTACAATCAAGGTAAATTCGCCGTTGGAGCCGGATTGATGATGCCTTTCTCCAGCCAGTACAAACGGGTAGAGGAAAACTGGAACGCTTACGCTCCCAGCCATACGAACATGTATGCGAACGACTTCTCCCGGATGTTGATGCTAACCTTCTCTTGGAATTTTGACTTCGGCCGCAAGTTCAAGGAGGCCAATAAGAAACTTTGGAATAGTGACGAGGATTCGGGTATCATGCGATGATCCTCAAATAAAAAAAGTCCGGTATTAATTACCGGACTTTTCTTTTCTATCTTCAGGAGGGGGAATTGGAACCCCTTCTTTAATAAACTCATCATATACGATCTTAGGATGGTCTTGCGGAGAAGCCAGTTGATATTCCGCGGCGAAATTATCCCGCCTAAAATTCTTCAGCTTAAGGTTTTCCGCGCTGTAATTTCTCAAGGTCTCCTTTCTGTCACCAAACAAAGAACTGTTCAATACTTCCGAATCCAGAATATTTTCTTTCGGAGTCATCGTCGGCAAAAGGTTTTGTTCCAGCAATCCTCTATAAGCGCCAATGTATTCGCACCAAACAGAATTACCTTTTTGATAGATTCGATAGGTGTAGTTAGACCAAGCTGTCGTTACATGAATCTCATGCTCCCAGATATCGACGCATGCCTCTGAATCAAAGTAGGGATCTTTAATCGTCACACGTCGCAATCCATGATTCTCATCTCTCACTAAAGTCAGCCACTTATCTGAATGAAGTATTTCAGAAAT
>OGKX01001415.1_pt1 | contig 10380 bp, 10 predicted proteins | sample 1572541 | NCBI WGS metagenome assembly OGKX01 (sample SAMEA2581982, study PRJEB24529) | metagenome | biome: Human gut stool | place: China | collected 2011
AACGGAACCGCTCCGGCAGACCTTCCATGGCAATGAAATCTTCATACGCCATAGGCTCTGCTTCTCCGGCAAAACTGATGTCGTCCACGCCGCCCCAGTCGCCGTCTACAAAGTAATTGCCTTTCACATTGCCTTCTGCTTTTCCGGCAATGGCACCGGCTGCTTCTTCCGCATCTGCCAGTTCCACCATGGCACGGCAGTCAAAAATGTCGGTACCATATCCGGCAATGCCGCCGGTATAGCTGCCGCCGCTCAGGGAAACTTTGGCATCACTGTTTCGTACCACAGAATCAGAGCTGCCAACGATACCGCCGATATAATCGCCGTCACTGCTGGTCACTTTGCCATAAGCCTCACATTTGTAGATGCTGCCCAGCTTCATATAACCTGCAATACCGCCTACATAATCTTTTTTCCCTGTCACTGCTCCGTAGTTCACAGAACCCCGCAGGACAGCTTTTGTCTGGAAATGCTGATTCAGGGAAGTATCTCCCTGTCTTGTCAGGTCGTCTTCCGGGTCAAAGTCGTATTCCACCGCAATGGCGCCGCAGATCCCCCCGGTATCCACGTCGCCTTCCACCTTCGCGTAGTTGCGGCAGTTTTCCGTGACACCTTCTGTGGAAGAAGTCACTTCTTCTGATATATCTTCATAAATCTCTTCTTCTTCGCCATCATCCAGCAGTTTTTCATAAATATCCCGCATGATATCCATAATGCTTCGCATCTGGTCATTCATTGCCCGCAGGTCAGAAATGAGGATGTCGCCGTTGTCCCCCATTTCATCTGTCATCTGTTCAACTTCATCAAAAATGGAGCCAGTCTGATCCAACAGATTATCCACCTGCTCTTTGTATTCCGCATCGGGCACAGCAAACTGCGGCGCGCCGCCTTCCCGGAAATCCCGAATTGCCCAACGCATGTCCGTTACCATATCGGATAATCCATCCTGAATGTCCTGCATTTTTTCCACAGAACGTTCCAGTCTGGATAAAGCGCTGTTCAGATCAGAAGCCATATCACTGCCGCTGTCCAGGGCATCCCCCATTTCATTTTTCGTGTTGTTGATGGCACGAATGACACCATCACCGGCAGACTTCAGATAAGTAACATCACCCTGTAAATCAGCCAGTGCCTGTTCCATAGCTTCCCAGTTGCCCACAGAACCAATAACATTCTGTACGCTCTGGTTCACATCTTTCCATGCGTTTTTGTAATTCTGCACCGCACGATCTAATTTCGTCAAACCGCTGTTGGCGCTGTCAATGGCATCCTGCCCAGCCTGTGCCGCATCCTGCAAACGGTCTACGGATTTATGGAGCTGTTCCAATGCGTCCGTAATATCATCGGCCACATCTTCCCCAGTTCCCAGAATGTCTTCCAGATCACCCAGGAAACGGTCTGCCCGTACACTCAGGTCATTGATGGTCATAATGGTATCATCCACATAATCCTCTGTTCGGTGTACCAGATAATCCGTACTTTCTCTGGCTTCATCGGACATAGCAGAAATGTTGTCCAAACGGAAAGAAACGTCATCCATGGTGGTTTCCGTATGATCCAGCATACCGTCCATAATGTCCTGCAAACCAGAAAAAGCATCAGAAAGCCGTTCCAAGTCGTCCTTACCGAATTTCAAAATCAGATAAGGTTCCATCTGCCCAACGATACCGCCTACGTCTTTTCTGCCGTAAACACTGCCACGGTTTTCGCAGTCATGGAGATAACCAGACTGTCTGCCGGCAATACCGCCTACGTTATACCCCACATGGGGATAACCAATTTCCCCTGTATTCTGGCATCCCTGCAAAAGCCCAGAGGAAAATCCCGTAATACCGCCCGTATCTGTATATACGGAAAGATTTTCCGTATTGTTGATATGGCTCACATCAATATCATCCAGTGTGGGCGCAATCTCCGCTCCGTCTGTATTGACGCTGCTTTCATTGGTACAGCGGATGATGCTGCCAAGGTTCTGCCCAGCAACACCGCCGGTATAGTGTTCCCCGCGAATTTCCCCGCGAACGGTACATCCTGTGATAACCCCTGTATTTTCATTGATGCCGACAATGCCGCCAATATTGTTTTTGCCGTCTACCACACCGTTGAACATACAATTTTCAATGGTGCCGCTGTTGTGTCCTACAATACCGCCAATGGCGCTTTTCCCGCCAGATGGCTCCCATGTGCCTGTAACTGTCAGGTTTTTCACCACTGCGCCTTCGCTCACATAACGAAATACCCCTGTATCAGAAGCCGCTGACGTATAAGACCCCATATGGATGCTGTGTCCATTACCGTCAAAAGTACCGCTGAACACAGGCACCGGCGTAAAATTGCCGCCCAAATCCAAATCTGTATCCAACACAACGTTCTTACCTACGGACCATGTATCCAGCTTGCAGTTTTTCACAAATGATTTCCAATCCTCTGCTGTTGAGATGCGGATTTCTCCTCCATCAGAAGCAAAGGCGCTCAAAGGCAGACCAAAAACCAGCAGTGCTGCCATGAGTAATGATATGATTCTTTTACTGATTTTCATGGGTCTGCCCCTCCTCTCTTTCGGTTTCTTCCGTTTGTTCCTCAGTTGGCTCCTCTTTGGGCTTTTCTTTTTTGCCTTCCGTATCTACAATGGCATGTACTTCCCCATGGATCACACCTTGTACTTTCGCGTCAATGGTACCAGAAACATAGCCCCGGATATGGCCATTGACCCGTACAGAACCTTCCAGTTCCTGACTGAGTTCCGGTGGTTTGATGGCAAACATCGTCCGTTCGATGACTTTGTCTCCCAGCAGCAAGATTTCCGGCAGTACAAACATAACCAGGAAAATGGATAAGATGGTACCACGTCCCAGACAAATACCGATGGATGCAACGGTAGGGTCAGAAGACATGAACCCAATCAAAAGCCCTGCTGCCGCCAGCATGGAACCGGATGTAATGATGGTAGGAAACGCCTGATTCAATGCCAGAATAATGGCTTTGTGAGGCGGCATCTGTTTTTTCAGTTCCATGTATCGGTTGGAGATAACAATAGCATAGTCGATGTTTGCACCCATCTGTATGGAGCTGACCACCAGATAACTGAGGAAAAACAGATTGCTGTGCATCAAGTAAGGGAAGGAGAAGTTAATCCATACACTCCCCTGAATCACAAGTATCAGCAAAATCGGCAGCCCAACGGACTGGAATGTAAAGAGCAGTACCAGAATAACAAATACGATGGAAAGGACACTGATCATCACATTATCCCGACTGAAGGAGCTGGAAAGGTCGAAGTCACTGGTGCTGTTGCCTACCAGCAGAAAATCGTCGTAATATCTTCCCACATCTTCTCGAAGCACATCCAGGAATGCGAAAGTTTCCTCGCCTTCTTCCGGCAGATTCAAATCCAGTACCAAACGGGAGTAATTTTCCCCTTGCAGCTGTTTTCTGGCGTCGTCGATTTTTTCATATGCGTCGTCCAGATCCCTCTGCATTTCATCATCCAGTTCCACATATCCTTTGTCCGCTTCTTCATGAACAAACAAAAACATATCAATGAGGGGCACTTCGTAATTATCCAGATTCCCAATGACATAACCATATTCCTCATTCTTGATGCCGTAAGCACCATAAAGGAGTTTCGCCACTTCCACATCCAGGTCCATCATTTCCGCAAATTTTCTGGGTGTCAAAGCGTCTGCCAGCATATAGTCATCTTCCGCTTCCGCATTGGCAATACCCAAAGCCGAATTCACTTCGGGATGCTTCTGTATATCTGCCAGCAGCGCCCGCTCGCTGTCATAATCCCCTTTGGGAATGACAATTGCCAGTGTATTCTGTCCCCCAAAGGTTTCTTTGATCTTATCATCTGCAATGGTATTCTCGCTCTTCTGGAAAGAAGTAATCTGTGTATACCCATAAGCATAAGGGCACATAGAAGAAAACTTGAACGCCACAATCAGCAAAATCAGGAAAATAGGCGGGACGATATACTGCATTTTGATAACAATCCGTCCCAATCCATCAATGCTTGGTACAAAGTTTTTATGATGTGTCTTGTCAATGCCCTTGCTGAACAGCATCAGCAAACCGGGCATCAGTGTAAATACAGACAGCAAACTGCAAAAGATAGCTTTGATGAGCACACGCCCCATATCAAACCCAATGCCGAACTGCATGAACATCAGCGCTCCCAAACCGGAAATGGTGGTCAAGCTGCTGGCTGAAATTTCGGGAATAGCTTTGCTCAGTGCCGTAATGGTCGCCTCTCTAGGCTCCATATGCACCCGTTCTTCGCTGTAACGGTGACAAAGGATAATGGCATAGTCAATGGCGAGGGCCAATTGGAGCACCACCGTTACGGAGTTGGAAATAAAGGAAATCTCTCCAAAAAAGAAGTTTGTTCCCATATTCAGCACCGCAGCCGCAATGAATGTCAGCAGCAATACAGGAATTTCCATATAGGTCTTAGACGTAAGCAGCAGCACACTGACAATGATTACCGCTGCCACAACCATGATCATTTTCATTTCTTCCGCCAGTAAGTCGGAACGGTTATTGCCCACTTCTGAAGATACATACAAATCATAGGGCGCCAACTCTTCTTTCAGCGCATTCAGTGCCGTCAAAGAGATTTCATCATCCACTTCGCCGTCAAAAGTCACATCGAACAGCGCCGCCGCACCTCGGTAGTGGTCTTCTGTTTCATCAAATTCCACTTCTGTGATGCCTTCTATTTTTTCCAATTCCTCTGATAGGGTCAGCGCTTGGTCATATGTAATGTTGTTGACCATGACGCGGGCTGTGGCAAATGTGGTAAATTCCTCATCCATCAAGTCCAACCCACGCCTCGTTTCCGTTTCTTCCGGCAGATAGGACGTCAAGTCGTCATTGACCGATACCCATCCGCTGGCAAATACGGAAAAGAGCATTGCCGCCCCGTATAACAGAAAGAATAAATTTCGCTTATCTACAATCAGCGTCGCCAGTTTTTCCCAAAAGGAACGCTCGTCTTTTTCTTTTTTCATGGTTCCACCCGTTTCTATCTGCTGCACCATATCTCATCAATGGCAGCACGTACTTTCCTGATTTTATCTATAAAAAAAATATAATGGCTGTGCCGGAAAAATACCATAGACAATGTGATGTATTTTGTATAAAAAACACACTGCAAAGAAAACTTGGCAAAAAGTATTGACAAGAAAACTTGGCAATGCTATGCTGTAAATACCAAGTAAACTTGGCAAATAAGATATTTATAAAATCGGGGGGAATTTTATCAAAAAAAGGAGGGGCACTGTTTATGGACAAAAACGAAATTTTGAAACGCAGTCAAACAGAAAATATTTTGGGGGATGAACGAGAAAAGCAAATTCGATTAGAAAGCGATACTTTCAGTCTGATTTTCATGCTGGCTGTCACACTGATTCTGACAACTGTCAATTATGTAAAAGGTCTGTCAGCTGATGGATTTCTGGCAATATTCTGGGCAAGCATCGTGGGAAGATACTTCCTTCTCTTCTATCGTCATCACAAAGCCTATCATGGCATCATGTCTTTGGCTGCCGCCGTACTTTGTGTCGCAAACATCATGGAATATTTAGGGGGAATCTAAATGGATAAAAAGGAAATCCTTGCACGCAGCCGCGCGGAAAACGCTGCCGGTGACGAACGGGAACAAAGCCTTGTACAAAAAAGCAGAATCTTTGGTTTTCGCTGTTTATGGCTGTCCTACTTTCTGATCTTTTTTATTTTCGAAATAACGAAACAGGATTTGAATGGAGAATTCTTCTTGGCTCTCATCTCCTGCTGGTTTCTGGGTCATAGTACTGTCCTTCTCACCCAAGGCTATTATCTGAAAAAGAAGCTGTATCTGGTACTGGGAATTGCAGGCTGCCTTATGAGCGTATTGGGAACCATCTTCATCCGTCCCATGCTGCAAATTTTCGTTGCCTAGAAAGGAGATCGTCCCATGGATAAAAAAGAAATCTTATGCCGCAGTCAAAAAGAAAACTACATCTTTGATGAATTTTCCTATTATGTGGACAAAAAAGCCTATGCCAATGCCTACCTTGCCATTCTCATTTACAGCGGCATTGCCGCATTGGTCTTTTTCCTCCAATTTCATTTCACAGGCAAAGCTTACAGCGATTACCGCGCCTTTCTGTTTTGTTTTGCCATTACCTTTTGCGGTCGTTCTTTCCAGCATTTCCGCAGCCACAGAAAAGCGAAAGACATCCTCTTTGTGCTGATCGCCCTTTGTATTGCCATCATCACATTTGTCAATATCTTAAATCATGGAATGGAGATCATTTGATATGCCAAAAGAAAAAGAACCAAAAAACGAACTCATTCTCCGCAACCGCTTAAAAGAAGCGCGAGCGGAGCAAAACTTATCTCAAAGCCAGTTAGCAGAAATGGTTGGCGTTTCCCGAAACACCATCAGTTCCATCGAAACGGGGCAGTTTAACCCTACGGCAAAACTGGCTTTGATTCTCTGTATTGCATTAGACAAAAAATTTGAAGATTTGTTTTATTTCGACTAAAAAACTGCCAGTTCCATCTTGTCTGGAATCTGACAGTTTTTCTATGTTTATCTATTGATACTTATCCACATCATGTTTTTAATTTCATACATATTATCCACAGATTTTTTTATTTTTCCCCTGCTTTTCCACTTGTTCCACAGTTTTCAGCCTGTTTCCCACATAAAGCCTGCCATCGAGGCGCCTCTTTCAAAAAACCATAAGTTTCCTCATTGGCAAAAGACTGTAAAAGTTGTTTTTTCATATTTTCCAATAACTCAGGCTGCATTTCCTGAAATGTCATGTGCTTGTATAGCCACGCCTGCCGAAAACCACCTATTTCCTCCACACTGGACAGTACCTTTTCCATGGTGTCCAGCGCCAGTTCTTGGTTTTGTTCCAACACCGCCAAATCCAATTGCGGGACTATCTCATAAAATTTTCCCATTTCGAAGCACCGAGCCAGTTCTCCCTGTTTTTCCACCAGTTTTCGTGCCTGTTTCCTGTCATTTTCTTTCCGTGCCAGCTGATACATCCCATGGAGGATGGCACGGATCCGCTGATAATCCGCAAAGAGCAATTCTTCATAAGCTTTGAACGCCTCCTTGATGCGTCCTGTTTCTCCATAAATCTGTGCCTGCATACGCTTCCGTTCTGGATTCTGTATGGAGAAATACTGCAAATAAGTTCCTGCTTCTTTAAATTGTCCTTTTCGTCTGTAATATCCCACCAATCCACTGGCTGCCTGCATACGAATACTTTCTTCTGAACTCTCCAGCAGCCGCTGATATAAGGCGCAAATTTCCCTCTCTCGTTTTTCCGCCTCTGGCACCTCATGGGTGATAGCGTATGCTTCAAAACAGGCCGCCATATTCAAGACTAATTCTTCACAATTGGGATACTGTTCCATTTGTTTTCTTGCCCACCCAAAAGCCTCTCCATAACCTGTTTCTTTCAGCATTTTCTGCGTCTTTTCCATCAGTTCCTTGATTTCCTTGGGCGTCAAATTTTCTCGATAAGACAAAAGGTTATCTGTGGAAATCTCCAGCAATCTGGCAATAGGTGCAAGTAGGTCGATATCAGGGCAAGTGACCTCCCTTTCCCATTTATTCACCGCGGATGCCGTCACGCCTAGCCGTTCTGCCATTTCTTCCTGTGTGAAATTCCGTTCTTTTCTATATTTCCGAATGACTTTTCCCAACATCATCCTGTCATCTCCTTTTTCTCAATTGCAAAGATCCCTGCTGCAACCAGCATACCAGAAAACCGTCCACCTCACAACGGAGCCTTCTTCAACGATTCCGCAAAAAAATAGCGCACCATTCACATTTTAAGACATAAAAAAAGGACATCCTCTTCTGAGAATGTCCTTTTGGAAATTCGGTTTTAAATTACTTCAGAGTAACTTTAGCGCCTACTTCTTCCAGTTTAGCTTTGATGCCGTCAGCTTCTTCTTTGGAAGCCTGTTCTTTCAGCATCTTAGGAGCGCCGTCAACCAGTTCTTTCGCTTCTTTCAGGCCCAGACCTGTTACTTCACGAACAACTTTGATAACTTTGATTTTTTCGGAACCAACTTCTGTCAGTTCTACGTCGAATTCTGTTTTTTCTTCAGCTGCGCCGCCTGCTGCGGGACCAGCTACTACTGCAACACCAGCTGCTGCGGATACACCAAATTCTTCTTCTGCTGCTTTAACCAGATCGTTCAGTTCGATTACTGTCAGTTCTTTTACAGCTGCAATGATTTCTTCGATTGTCAATTTTGCCATTTTAAAGCACCTCCGATTATTTTTCGTATAATTTTCGTAAATTTCTTTTTTGATTTATGCTGCCCTTAAGCAGCCGCCCACAGAATTATTCTGCTGCGCTTTCGCCTTTTTTCGCGATCTGATCGATAACGCGAGCGAAGGAAGACATAGGGGATTTGAAGCTGCCCAGCAGTTTGGAAAGCAGTACATCTCTGGAAGGGATGTCAGCGATTACTTTCATGCCGGCTGCGTCATACAGAACGCCTTCAACTACACCTGCTTTGAATTCCAGTTCTTTAACATCTTTTGCAACTTTGTTGATGATGCTTGCACCAGCAGCTGCATCTTCATAAGAGAATGCGAATGTGCTGGGGCCGGACAGATATGCGTCCAGACCTTCGAACTGTGTACCCTGGATTGCGAAGTGAACCATTGTGTTTTTGTATACTTTGTAATCCACGCCAGCTTCTCTCAGCTGTTTTCTCAGAGCAGTATCCTGTTCTACTGTCAGGCCTCTTGCGTCAACCATAACAACGGAAGTAGCCTTTTCCAGTTTTTCTTTGATTTCATTAACAATAACTTGTTTCTGTTCAATCTTTGCCATGTTTACACCTCCTCGAAGTAATCAATATGATGAAAAAGCCTCTTTGCACATAGACAAAGAGGCTTAATATACGCTCTAAAAACAAGCAAATTCCTCGGCAGGATTTACGCACGAGGCACCTGCTGTCTACGGGCAATATGAGATTTTTCTCGTTTCAACTTGTTTAGTATACACCAAAGTCAAGCTGTTGTCAATAACCTCTTAGAGATTATTCAGAAATTTTTGCAGCGTTTACTTTCACGCCGGGACCCATTGTTGTTGTCAGTACAACGCTCTTCAGGTACTGACCTTTAGCAGCAGCGGGTTTTGCTTTTATAATTGCACTCATCAGAGTCTGGAAGTTTTCTGTCAACTTCTCGGAACCGAAAGATACCTTACCTACGGGAACATGGATGATGTTTGTTTTATCCAGACGGTATTCGATTTTACCAGCTTTGATGTCGTTGATTGCTTTTGTTACGTCCATTGTAACTGTACCAGCTTTGGGGTTAGGCATCAAGCCTTTGGGACCCAGTACACGACCCAGACGACCAACAACGCCCATCATGTCAGGAGTAGCAACAACAACGTCGAAATCCAGCCATCCTTCGTTCTGGATTCTTGGGATCAGTTCCTCAGCGCCTACGAAATCTGCGCCAGCTGCCTGTGCCTCGTCTGCCTTTGCACCCTTAGCGAATACTAAGATACGAACAGTCTTACCTGTTCCGTGAGGAAGAACAACAGCTCCACGGATCTGCTGATCAGCGTGACGTCCGTCACAACCTGTTCTGATATGAGCCTCGATTGTCTCGTCAAACTTTGCTGTTGCTGATTTCTTTACTAATGCTACTGCTTCTGCAGGATCATAGAGATTTCCTCTTTCGATCAGTTTTGCAGCTTCGATATATTTTTTTCCTCGTTTCATTTTACAATAACCTCCTTGTGGTATTGGCGGGAACTTGCCCCTCCCACTTTATGAATTTACTAAACAATTGAACTCTCAGCGCTCTCTCCCCCGAGGACACCGGAAAAGGTCGGCTGATTGTATCCTACAATATAATCTTTATATGATCCGGATTAGTCTTCTACAACTACACCCATGGAACGGCATGTTCCAGCGATCATGCTCTCAGCAGCCTCTACGGATGCTGCGTTCAGGTCTGGCATCTTAAGTTCTGCGATTTCCTTTACCTGAGCTTTTGTAATCTTAGCAACTTTTGTCTTGTTCGGAACACCTGAACCAGATTTAATGTTGCAGGCTTTCTTAATAAGAACTGCTGCCGGTGGTGTCTTTGTGATGAAGCTGAAGCTTCTGTCATTGTAAACAGTGATTACTACAGGGATGATAAGATCTCCCTGATCTGCTGTTCTAGCATTGAACTGTTTTGTAAATTCTACGATGTTTACACCGTGCTGTCCAAGTGCAGGACCAACCGGTGGTGCCGGAGTTGCCTTTCCAGCAGGAATCTGTAATTTGATATATCCTTCTACTTTTTTTGCCATTTCAATTACCTCCTTGTGGTATTGGCGGGAACTTGCCCCT
>OGKX01001418.1_pt1 | contig 10349 bp, 10 predicted proteins | sample 1572541 | NCBI WGS metagenome assembly OGKX01 (sample SAMEA2581982, study PRJEB24529) | metagenome | biome: Human gut stool | place: China | collected 2011
GGATACTACCATCATACATGATATGTTCTGCCGCCTCTACCTGGGACAGCATGTGGAATCTTGGAAGTGAGACACTCAATACTGCTGTCACAGTTAAACTGACTCGTACGCTTGCCATCATTCCGATCACACTTGTACTCTCACTGATTCGTGCGAAATCAGCCGCAAAAGACGGCAAAGAATCCGGTAAGTTCAGCTTAAAAAGAGCATTTCCAATGTTCATCCTGTACTTTATCATTGCGGCTGTCATTACAACTGTATGCATGAGCCTTGGGGTAAGTGCGGATGTATTTGCTCCGCTGAAAGAACTGTCTAAATTCTTCATTATCATGGCTATGGCTGCGATCGGTCTGAACAGCAATGTTGTGAAACTGATCAAATCTGGTGGAAAGCCAATCCTTCTCGGTGCTTCCTGCTGGGTTGGAATTACAGTAGTCAGCCTTGCAATGCAGCATGTAATGCATATATGGTAAAATATTGGCTCGAAATGAGCCTTGAAAAGGTTAAAATAGATTAAATTTTGATAGATTTTCTAATTTATGGGAGCCGGAACCTCTTTCGATGGTTCCAAGCTCCGGTATTGGTTTTAAATTGAAATGAATTTCCATTGTGACCGTTTCAGGAGTGCGGCGATAATTCTCTGTTCCGTCCTTTCACAAATTTCAGACACTTAATAGCGGCTTCTGTTTTGAAGCAATATTGATCTTTTAGTTTATTGGGCAGCAACTGTCTGATGCAGAAATCGTCTGCTTCCTTATCGCCTGCTGTCCCGAAAACCCCGGCAAGGTAAGCAGTAAGGGTAGCGTTTGTTGCATCATCCGCAATCTTTCCTGCAATGATATCATACCTTGCCATTTCACGTTCAACTTCGATGAACATTTTTTTCTTTCGATGAGCGGCAATGCAATGTAACCAGTCTACATCTGCATTTTCAAAAATATGCGTTTCAAGATTTTCTGAAAGTTTGAATTCAAAAGTTGAAATATATCCATACTTCTGTCCCTCTTCAATTGTTCCGGTTGCGATTGCTTTGACTATCGAGGTTCTCAGAAAACTTTCTGCCTGCTCCTTGGATGTGGTTAAATAAAATCCCTGCCCAAAATCTTTTCTCTTTGCACATTTGGCAAGATCTGGCTCTTTTACTTCACAATAACTTCCATGATAGAGAACAAGTCCATCTTTTACTTCAAGCATTAACTTTTATCCCCTTTCCTTCAAGAAGCTCCGTAATATCTTCCAGTACCGCCTCATCACCTTCGCAATGGAAAATCCCATAACCTTTTTCTATATATCCAAGAACATCTACTTTTTTGAACAAGTAAATAATCTGTTCAATCGGTAAATGCCATTCTTCTGAAGCAAGTCGGATTAATCTTGTCTGCATAAAAGTAATTTCTGCTCTCTCACTCATAATAACCCCTCCACAATCTTCAATTTTCTAATACTTTGCCTCATTCACAGTTCCAAAAGTATCTGACTACAAACTCCCACTAATTTATCAATTTCATTATATCACAATCCCAATTATTGAACAATTCATCTCGCCTCTGTAGGTATATCACAGTTATTTGTTTCATAATTTTTTTCATTTAAATCAAAAAACGAATCATCGCATTAACATTTTTCTCAAACATTAATACGACAATTCGTTCTTCATTTACTTCTTTTATTTTTTATTTACCCAGACGAATCACATTCCAGGATGCTTTTTTGATTACGCTTGTCAGCACTCCGCCGTCAAGTTTGCTTCTCTCATCGCCATTTACAGGATAAACTTTTTCTCCGGCCAGGCTGTTGCCTGCTTTCAGATCTTCGTTTTCCATAACGATGTGTTCTAATATGCGGTAGCCTTCAAAGCTTCTTACATCTGTTGTAAGTTCTACGTCTTCTTCTAAGTTACGGTTTACTGCAAAGATTGTTACTTCATCTTTTTCTTCGTTGTAAACTGCAACAGATTCAACGTCTGTGATTTCATCATGTTTTGCAGTTGCATGTTTTGTGCTGTTCATAACCGGAAGCAGTGCAACGCCACGTCCGTATTTGGAAGCATGCATAAATGGATAGAAGATGGTCTGTTTCCATGCGCCACCTGCTGCATCGGTCATAATCGGAGCGATTACATTGACTAACTGTGCCAGACACGCCATTTTTACACGGTCTGCGTGTTTGATAAGAGTAATCAGCATTAAACCGACTAACAGTGCATCTTCAAAGTTGTAGATATCTTCCAGCATTGGCGGTGCTACCTGCCATGGATGATTTTCTGTGATATCATCATCAGCTGCATTTGAATGGAACCATACATTCCATTCATCAAAGCTTAAGTTCATCACTTTTTTACTACGTTTTTTCGCTTTTACATAGTCACAGGTTGAGATAACCGTACGGATGAAATCATCCATATCATCAGACTGTGCCAGATAATCATTGCTGTCATCGTCTCTGTTTCCATAGTACTGATGCATGGAAACATAATCTACATACTCATAAGTATGGGACAGAGTCGTTGCTTCCCAGTCTGGGAAAGTCGGCATGTCACGGAAAGAACTTCCGCAGGATACCAGTTCGATACTTGGGTCAATCAGGCGCATTGCTTTTGCGGTTTCTGCTGCAAGACGTCCATATTCTTCCATTGTTTTATGTCCAATCTGCCATGGACCATCCATTTCATTTCCAAGGCACCATACTTTAATGTTGTGTGGGTCTTTTACTCCGTGCTTAATTCGCATATCACTGTATTTTGTTCCTGATGGATGATTGCAGTATTCCAGAAGATTACAGGCATCTGAAATTCCCCTTGTACCAAGATTGACTGCCATCATAACATCAGAATTCACTTTTTCTGCCCATTTTGAAAATTCATTCAGACCAATTTCATTTTTCTCAAGACTTCTCCATGCAAGTTCCAGTCTATGTGGTCTTTCCTCAACAGGACCTACAGAATCTTCCCAGTAAAAATTAGATACAAAATTTCCGCCCGGGTAACGAATAATCGGAACATCCAGTTCTTTTACCAACTCGATAACATCTTTACGAAATCCATTTTCATCTGCTGCCGGATGACCTGGCTGATAGATTCCCTCATATACAGCTCTTCCTAAATGCTCAATAAAAGAACCATAAATTCTCTTATCAATTGGTGCAATCTGGAACTCTTTATCCAGAACCATTTTCGCTCTTCTGCTCATTTTTTAATCCTCCTGAAAATTCAAAATCATAATTATGTAAATATTTTAAGTATTTATTCCTTTACAGCTCCGGCAGTCATACCTTCGATGAAGTATCTCTGGAAGCATAAGAACAGAATAAAGATTGGGATAATGGAGAATACAGAACCTACTACTAACAGGCTGTAGTTATCTCCATAAGGGTTAATCAGTGTGTTCAAACCGATTGTTAACGTATATTTGCTGGAAGAACGCACAACCAGTAATGGCCACATGTAGTTATTCCATGCATTCATACCATTTAAAATTGCCATAGCGGAAAATGCCGGTTTCAAAATCGGTACAATCAGACGGAAGAAGATTCCGTATTCAGTTGCTCCATCAATACGACCTGCTTCAATCAGAGATTTTGGTGTACCAAGCAGGTACTGTCTGAAGAAGAAAATCGTTGACGCATGTGCAAGGAATGGCAGTACAACTGCTACATAGCTGTCCATCAGTCCCCATGTTGACATCTGTTTGTATAAAGGAAGCATGATAACTTCAAAAGGAATAGAAAGAATAATCAATACTAATACGAAGAAGAAATTCTTCCCTTTGAAATCATAAGCTGCAAAACCATAAGCTACGAAAGCACTTACCAGTAAGGTTAATACTACAGTAACAACAGTTAAGAATAAACTGTTTCTAAACCAAATCCAGTAGTCATGTTGACCGGTAAACAGTAACACGTAGTTTGAAAGTGTCATGCTTGCACTGTCTAAATCAAGGTTCAAACCATACTGAAGAAGATGATTACCCGGTTTAAAACTTGCCAGAATAATGGCATAAATCGGCAGGATAATCAAGATGGCAAGAATCGTAAAGAAAATTACCATAAGCACGGTTGCCACTCTGTTTTTTGTTTTCTGGCTTTTTCCAATTGCTTCTGCTGCCATATTATCTCTCCTCCTTCTTGAATGTTCCTGTTGCAACAAGCTGAATCATATTGATAATCATAACGATGATTAACAGTACAAGACCAACTGCACACGCATATCCCATTGCTCTCTTTTCAATACCCTGTCTGTACAGATATCCTACAATAGTAAGACCGATGTTTCTTGGTGAGTTATTTCCTTTCCATAACATGAAGGACTCAAGGAACATAGACAAACCTGCATAGATACTGATTGTTAACACATAAACGGTTGTTGGTTTTAATAATGGGAATGAAATTTTAATAAACTGCTGCCACTTTGTTGCACCATCGATAGATGCTGCTTCATAAATATCAGTTGAAATATTCTGGAGACCTGCAAGGAAGTAAAGAATATTTACACCCGTCCATCTCCAACATGCAACCAAGAGGAGTGCAAAGTAACTGGTCCACTCACCTTTTAACCATTTGATTGGTGAATGTCCAAAGAGACCGATAATCTGGTTTGCCAGTGCGGTGTCCATTTCACCAAACATCAGACGGAAAATAGTACCTGCAACTACAACAGATGTTAAAGCCGGAAGGAAGTAAACAGATTTGAAGAAATTTGCACCTTTCATCAGCTTACTGTTTAACAGACTTGCAAATAACATTGGAAATGGAATCAGTAAAATCAAAGTTCCAATCATGTATTTTACGCTGTTGTAAATTGCTTTGTAGAACATCTTATCTGAAATCAATCTCGAATAGTTATTAAAGCCTACCCATTTATCTTTGAGTACATCCTGAAAACTAAGAAGTACACCATTTGCAATCGGTACAATCCAGAATAAAAGAATTGTCAATACAAATGGAAGAATAAATACATAAGGAGCGGCTTTCTGTGAGTAAAAGAATTTTTTTACCTTGTTCATGATATATACTCCTCTCTCTAATAAGAGCGGGACATGGGATTTCCCCACATCCCGCTCTTCTTATATTACATTTCTTATCACTTACAAATGATTATTCTGCGAATTCGTTTTCCAGAGTATCCTGTGCTTCATCAAGTGCTTCTTTTACATCTACGCCAGATTCAAAGATATCATTTAAAGTCTGAGTCGTAAATACATTGTTAATAGAAGGCATTTTTTCATCTGTATAACAGTCTAATAAGCCAATGCCATCCTGTACTTCTAACAGTGTATCAAATGGTTTTGTATTGAAGTATTTTACATACTGGTTGTCTGGATTTTCTGTAATATCTGTCTGTGTCCAAACTTCTGTATTTACAGGGTCAAATCCTAATACGTTCCATACTTCTACGTTGGCTTCATCAGAAAGTTTGATGAATGCAAATACGTCTGCTGCAAGGTCTGCATTTTCACCGGATGCTACAACTGCAGTACCGGTACCGCCACCACCGATTGTCTTAACGGCATCATTGTCACCGAATACTGGAGGAGCTGCGATTGCAACTTTACCGGAAAGGTCTGTCATGTAACTTAAGTAACGGCTTGTCTGCCAGAATGGCATGATTGCTGCTGCAACCTCTCCATCATTAAACAGAGGATAAGCTTCTTCATTATCAGGCTGTCCACCAGCGATTGTAGCAAGTGCACCTGCATCCTGCATATCTTTCATGCACTGTAATACTTCAACCATCTTGTCGTTGTTTACATCAAGAGAACCATCTTCTTTTAAGTAGCTTCCACCTTTCTGAGCTAACATCAGGTTCAGTGTCCACTGTGCAGTTGTTTCAGCTGCTGCAAATGTTTTTCCGGTTGCATCGTGATATTTGATACCGGCTTCTTTAAAGTCATCCCATGTTTTGATTGTTGTGTAATCAATTCCTGCTGCTTCTAAAGCTTCTGTATTATAGAATGCAACAGTGGTACCAACATGTGTTGGAAGTCCATAGCATTTACCGTCTTTAGAATATAAGTCAAGTCTGGACTGTACTACATTATCTTTGTATGGTGCAATTGCATCTGTTAAGTCTTTCAGTCCGATGTTTCCTGTCATAAATGCCGGGAATTTTCCTAACTCGATATCAACAACATCCGGTGCACCTTCTCCGGATTCCAGAGCCAGAGACAGTTTGTTGTGCATATCATCATAAGCCATGTTGGATAATACCAGTTTTACTTTTCTGTCAGGATTCTCTTCGTTCCACTTTTCAGCCATATCTGTGTAGAAATCCTGATGGTTTTCAATGAATGTCCATACATTAAGAGTGGTAACGTCATCTCCCTCTACATCCATTTCTTTTTTACCTGTTTGTTTTGCGGAATCATCACTTCCGGAATCACTGCCTGATGAACCACAACCTGCCAATGTAGTTCCTACCATTGCTGCACATAATAATGCTGCTAACACTTTCTTTTTCATATTATAGTGTCCTCCTTTAATAATTTTATCAACTCAGAAGCCTCCTGCTTCTGCATGATACCTGGTTGACAAATACTGACATTTTTCAATTAAACGTTTAACATTTAAATGTTCCGCTCTTTTGAACTTGATTCCTATTTCCGACCTTTTTTTGTCTAATCTGCCCGAATCTTGTCTGTCATTATTGATTTTGTACAACGCTCTTGTTTGTTTTTCTTATTTATACCACATTATTTACACAATAAAAAGCTTATAAATTTTATTTTTTAACGATTAATATCTCTATAATCTCTTTTTTTTTCTTATTATCTCATTTTTTCTTTGTTTTCCATCTTTTCTACATGTTTTAATTTTTTTAAATCGTTTAAGTATGTACAAACTGCACAACATTTTCCCTCTCAATCCTAATATTTATCAATTTCAAGTCCTGTTTTCTTTGTATATTTTAACGAAAAACAGCTTTCCAAAACCTTTTAAAAAAAGTCTCAAAAAGCTGTTTTTTTCATTGCTTGTATCCTATTCTCACAACTTGTACCACTATAATTTGTAGTCCTGCACAGACTTACGAATTAACATCTCACAAGGCATCTGATAAATCACTTCTTCTTCCTGCGGTACAATCCGTTTTTCCAGCAAAGCAATCATCACTTCTGCTGCACGATATCCAATATCATGCAGCGGCAGTCGGATTGTCGTGAGCGGTGGCTTATAATAACTTGATAACTCTCTGTCATCGTATCCTACAACAGAAAGTTCCTCCGGTATTTTTTTCCCAAGTTCATCCAGTCGGTCATAAAGTCCGCCTGCCATAAGATCATTCATACAAAAGACTGCTGTCACATCATGTGCAAGCAGTTCATCTGCCATTCTATATCCACTTTCTCTTGTCCAGTCTCCCTGTGCAACAAGTTCCGGATCATACACAATCCCGTTGTCTCGCAGTGCTTTCTGGTATCCGACAAGACGTGCCTGTGCATGAAGACTATCCTTTTTTCCCATAACTACACCGATTCTTCTGTGTCCATGCCGAATCAGATGACAGACAACCTCATACGCTCCATGTTCATCATCCACAACAATCGACGGCACTTTTTTGCTTTCCGTATATCCATAAGCCATGACTGCCGGTATCGGCAGGTCATCCGGAATACAATGCATCACCCTCTCATGAGCTGTCACATAAATAATCCCCTCAACCTGCTTTGCCATAAGCTTTTTTATTTCCTGTTTTACCCTTTCAAAATAGTCTTCCCTGCCATAATACACATCCTGATACTTCTTATACAGCCGTAAATTCGTAAGTAAAATCTGATAATCAACTTCCTCACAGTATTCCGTAATCCCGTCAATAATATCCGGAATACTGAAAATAGTCATGTCCTCCGCTATAACACCTATGCTTCTTGTATTCTTTGTTTTAAGATTTTTCGCCACATAATTTGGCATATAGTCCATTTCCTTAGCTGTTTTGAGTACAAGTTCCCTTGTCGTTTCACTTGCACCTGGCTTTTTGTTCAATATGTTGGAAACGGTAGCCACTGATACATGACATGCCTTTGCGATTTCTTTAATCGTCGCCATTTTCCTTTTTTCACCTTCTTTTTTACTTAAACGTTTAATATAATAATTTTATTAAACAACGTCCCCTCTCTTCTGTCAACCTTTTTCGGAAAATCTCTTTTTTATTTTCTTTCTATTCATCTTTTATCTTTTATGCTATACTATACAGAAGCGACAAAAAAGGAAGTGATACTATAAATAATTCAATTTTTGAAAGAGAATATGGAGATGTCAATGACTGGGAAACTATGATGTTTCTTTATCATGCCGCATTAAAACAGGTGGCAACTAAAATTGATATCTTAAACGACGAATTTCAGTATATTCAGCATTATAATCCGATTGAACACGTAAAATCGAGAATCAAAACTCCGGAAAGCATTGTAAAAAAATTAAAAAAAGATGGTTACGAATCAAATATTCCAAACATGATTCGATATGTAAACGATATTGCCGGAATCCGCATTATCTGTTCTTTCACCTCTGATATTTATCTGATTGCTGATTTTATTCGCAAACAAAATGATTTGCGCATTGAGAACATAAAAGACTATATGAAACAGCCAAAAGAGAGCGGTTATCAAAGTTATCATCTACTGGTTTCTGTTCCGGTCTATCTCTATGATAAGACTCTCTATGTTCCCGTAGAAGTTCAGATTCGAACAATTGCACAGGATTTCTGGGCAAGCCTGGAACATAAAATTTATTACAAGTTTGAGGGAAATGCACCGGATTACATCAGTAAAGACTTACAGGAATGTGCTACGATTGTGGCTCAATTAGATCAGCGTATGCTGTCTCTAAATGAGGCAATTCAGAAATACAGCGCAACAGAAAATGAGTAACATGAAAGGGGGAAGACATTTTTGAGACGTCTTCCCCCGGTTTTTACCCATATAACTGTTCCATGGAACTATTTCTATTCGTTTTTAGCTGAATAAATTTTTGAAAAATTCGATAATTTTAGAGAAAAATCCCTGTACTTTTTCCTGATTCCAGTCTAATTTTAATCCTAAATCATCAATTTTGTCATATAAATCTTTTGCCTGTTCTTTTAAGCTGTCCACATCAATATCCAGTCCCTTGATTTTATCCATCAAATCAACAATTTCCTGACGGTCCTCATCAGAAAGCTGGACATCCATCTCTTGTGCTGCCTGGTCAACTACATTTCCGATTTCTTCTTCCGTCAGTTTTTTTCCATTGTCACTGCCTTCTACAACCTGTTCTTTTACTGCTCCGACTAACTGTTCTGCTTTATCGGAATCACCTACACTTTCTGCAAGTTTTCCGGTCACAACCAGTTCGTTTGTCGCAGTGTCTACATTTCGCCTGTCATATTCTCATAAGACTTAATTGCTCCAACCAGAGCAGCCGTACCGGAAATATTATAAGGACCAGCTACCACAATCTCTGCATCCTCAATTCCTGCTGTTGCCAAGGCGTTCTGGTACATACCGGTCGTACAGTAAGTAATGTTGTAGGTTGTAACTTTAATTCCACTTCCGTCAGTTTTTCCTTTTACCAGTACAGAAGAAAGGGCTCTTGTTCCGATTACGCTTTTACTCAGATAAGAATCCAGATATTTGTGTTCATCGGCATTGGTAATCGTTGTTACGGTATAATTTTTCAAGTCATCTTCTGTCACACCAAGCAATTTTAATACGATTGCACGGTCATTTGCACTTAAGTCTGCACCTAAGGATACATAAGGTTTCTCCAGTTTTGCATCTTCTCTATCGGCCCATACACTGACCGGAGACATGACCAGCATCAGTCCTGTCATCAGTAACGCTAATTTTCTTTTGTTGAGTTTCATAATAAAAATCTCCTTTCAAAGTTTCACCCTCATCATAACACACTCCCTGTTTTTATGCATCTAAAGTTTTCATTAAGAAATTTTATCCGAAACTTTTTTCTGCCTAATCGTTTTGCAAAATCAACCCCAAAAGCAAACTCCTTACCCACTGCTTAGCGCTCTGCGCACTTGAAGTGTGAGAATGCTTATCTGCGTTCAACTGCCCCTTTACGTTTTGTTTACCCATTATACAAATTTTCTTGCCCGCCACTTAAGAAAAGTGGTATGATAAATAATACACGCAATGTACTCTCCGAATCTTTCTGTATTTGATTTTACGGCTGATTTTTCAAGAGTACATTTCACTTAAAGGAGGGATTTTTTTCATGGCTATTGCAAATCAGGAAATGATACGCGACAATAACCGCAGACAGGTGCTTGAATATCTTGTAAACCATCCACCAATCTCAAGAGCTGCACTTTCTCAGCAGCTTCATCTGACAAAAGCGACCATTTCCAATATCGTTCAGGAGCT
>OGKX01001419.1_pt1 | contig 10348 bp, 9 predicted proteins | sample 1572541 | NCBI WGS metagenome assembly OGKX01 (sample SAMEA2581982, study PRJEB24529) | metagenome | biome: Human gut stool | place: China | collected 2011
GCCTTGCGGATATTTTCTTTAGTGATACCTGGCAGGTTTGCCGAGATACCGGCAGCCAGCGAGTTGTAAAGATTGTGCTGTCCGGTCAGTGCCAGTTCCTCCTGTTCCATGTTGAAGGCGATGGGCTCGGTTATCTTCACTTCGTGGTCTTCTACGTATGCGATGGCTCCGTCTTCCTTCACGGCTGCGAAAGGATACAGATGAGCTTTCAGACCGTGCTTTGCCAGTTCCTGTTTGATGATCGGGTCATCGTTCCAGAAGATGAAAGCGTCGTCCGTTGTCTGGTTCTGCGTAATACGGAATTTGGCATCGATGTAGTTCTGCATACAATGGTCGTATCGGTCCAAATGGTCCGGAGTGATATTCATCAGTACGGCGATATTGGCACGGAAGTTATACATATTGTCCAGTTGGAAAGAGCTGAGTTCGATGATATAATAGTCATGATGCTCTTCGGCTACTTGCAAAGCCAGACTCTTGCCGATATTTCCGGCCAGTCCTACATTCAGATCTGCACTCTTAAAGATGTGGTAGATCAGGGAAGTAGTCGTTGTCTTTCCGTTAGAACCGGTGATGCAGATCATTTTTGCATCGGTATAGCGTCCGGCAAACTCGATTTCGGAGATAACCGGTGTGCCTTGGGCTTTCAGTTTCAGGATCAGCGGGGCGTCATTCGGGATACCGGGGCTTTTAATCACTTCATCGGCATTCAGAATGAGTTCTTCGGTATGATGTCCTTCCTCCCAGGCAATATGGTGGCTGTCCAGAAGTTCCTTATACTTATCCTTGATAGCGGACATATCCGAAACAAATGTTTCAAATCCTTTTACTTTGGCGAGTACGGCTGCACCAGCGCCGCTTTCACCGGCTCCTAAAATTACAATTCTTTTCATTTACAATAATGTGCTTTTGCTGTCCGACAGGCAGACTCTTCTCTCTTCCTTTTCATCTTTTCTTTTTCGCTCGTCGGCTGCGCACATCTTTTTAAAGTTAATAATCGGGTTAATACTCTCAACTATATTAATGTTACAAATATCCTGCATTGGGCAGTCTGTTTGTTCTCATCGTATTTTTAATGTAATAATCGTTATCGCTGCCAGTACAATCGTTACAATCCAGAAACGGACGGTAATCTTTGATTCGTGGAACAGCTGGTCGGGCTTGGTGAATTTCACCGTACATCCCGGCTCGATCAGACTCATTGAAGTACGGAAATGATCGTGAATCGGTGTGCGCTTGAACAAACGTTGCTTTACACCTTTCCGCTTTCCTGCCTTATAATAAGCCCGTTGCAGGATTACCGACAGGTTTTCTACCAGGAATACACCGCAAAGAATCGGTATCAGCAACTCTTTGTGGATGATGATGGCAAACACTGCGATAATACCGCCAATAGTAAGACTGCCTGTATCTCCCATAAATACTTGTGCCGGATAGGCGTTGTACCATAAGAAACCTATCAGTGCACCGATAAAGGCGCAGATATAGATTACGAGTTCTTCCGAGCCCGGAATATACATGATGTTCAGGTAGCCTGCAAATTCGATATGCGATGATACATAGGCCAGTACCCCCAACGTTGCACCGATAATTGCCGAGTTCCCGGCTGCCATTCCGTCCATACCGTCATTCAGATTGGCGCCGTTTGATACGGCGGTAACCACAATGATTGTGACAATGACGAACAATATCCATCCGGCTGTTTGCGCATGTTCTCCCATGAACGAAACCAGATCAGCATAATCAAGGTTGTTGCTCTTGAAAAAAGGAATCGTTGTCTGGGTAGATTTCAGGTCATTCGTTCCGTGTATCACTTCCATCTCCCGTCCCGGATTATGAACTTCGATATTCTCACGGATCACTACGTCCGGACTAAAATACAAGGTCATTCCGACAATTAAACCTAAACCGACCTGACCGATAATCTTGAACTTGCCATGCAAACCCTCTTTGTCTCTTTTGAAGATTTTGATATAGTCGTCTGCGAATCCGAGCGATCCCAACCATACGGTAGTGATCAGCATCAGTATCATGTATATGTTATGCAGTTTACCTAACAATAAACAAGGGATCAGGATGGCTACAATGATGATGACACCTCCCATGCTCGACACGCCTACTTTATTGACGCCAAACGGGTCGGTTTTAGCATCACGCTGCGTTTCTGTGATTTGTTTCCTTTTGAGTAGGTTGATGAACTTATCTCCCCAGATACTTGAAATAAGTAATGCGAGGATAACCGCCATCAAAGCACGGAATGAAGTATATCCGAACATTCCCGCTCCTGGAAAATTGAGCTTATGTAGCCATTCAAATAGATAGTATAACATAAATAATTTGCCAATTTATTGATGTGTTGTTATGCCGGTTGCTGTCGGATAGATAACGAAGCCGGTCGGCATATTAGCACAGTCTATTCATTATTTAAAAATTTCTTTGAGTACTTCTTTGTCATCAAAATGATGTTTCACTCCTTTTATCTCCTGGTAATTCTCATGTCCTTTTCCGGCAACGAGAATTACATCTCCTTTCTCTGCCAGCATGCAAGCCGTGCGAATTGCTTCTTTACGGTCGGCAATGCTTAGTGTTTTCTTCATATCTTCCGCATCCAGTCCGGCAAGCATGTCATTGATGATGTCTTGCGGCTCTTCAAAGCGCGGATTGTCGGAAGTGATGATGACGCGGTCACTCGCTTTGGCAGCTTCCTTTGCCATGATGGGGCGTTTGCCCTTGTCGCGGTTACCGCCGGCGCCTACCACGGTAATCACTTTTCCTTTTCCTTCAAGCACTCCATGAATAGCGTTCAGTACATTAATGAGAGCATCCGGGGTATGTGCATAATCAACAATCGCCGTAATTCCCTGCGGTGAGCGGACCGCATCGAAGCGTCCGGCTACCGGATGAAGTGTGCTAAGAGCTACAAGCACCTCTTCCTCTTTCTTGCCTAACAGAACTGCCGCCCCGAATACCGCCAATAAATTGGAAGCATTGAACTTTCCGATAAACTGAACTGCCAGTTCATGATTGTTGAAGTCGAGCAGCATCCCTTCGAAATGAGACTCTAATACCCGTCCTTTAAAGTCGCTAAGACTTCTCAATGAATAAGTATAGACCTTCGAACGTGTGTTCTGCGTCATTACCAGTCCGTTTTTATCGTCCAGATTGGTCAGGCTGAATGCATTTTTCGGCAGATCGTCAAAGAATTTCTTCTTCGCTTTCAGATAGTTCTCTACTGTTTTATGATAGTCGAGATGGTCGCGGGTCAGATTGGTAAAGATCCCTCCTGCAAACTTTAGTCCACTGATACGTTTCTGTGCAATCGAGTGGGAGCTGACTTCCATGAAAACATATTTGCATCCTTCATCTGCCATCCGTCCCAACAAACAGTTCAACGTGATTGGATCAGGAGTAGTATGTTCTGTCGGAATCGATTCATCATCGATGTAATTGCAAACGGTAGAAATCAATCCCACCTTATAGCCGAAATAACGGAATGTATTATATAATAAGGTAGCGATCGTTGTTTTTCCGTTCGTCCCGGTAACGCCGACCAGTTTCAACTTGGAAGTCGGGTCTCCGTAGAAGGTAGTGGCAATCTTTCCTACCGCATCTTCGCTGTCTTTTACTCGTACATAGGTGATCCCCGCTACAGGTTCTTCCGGTATATCCTCGCAAAGGATGGCGATTGCTCCTTTTGCGATGGCAGCAGGTATATAAGCATGGCCGTCGGCTTGTGTGCCACGCATTGCCATGAATAGCTGTCCGGCTTCCACTAGACGGGAGTCTATGTTGACACCGGTGATTTCTATGTTTGAATCTCCGGCTACCTCTACCGGTTGGATTGCTTTCAGTAACTCATTTAATAACATCACTCTATTCAATTTTTAATCTTTAATTTTTAATTAAGCGTAAGCGTCACTGTCTGTCCCTTCTTAACAATCGTTCCGTTGGCTATCGACTGGCTTTTTACTTTGCCTACGCCGACCAGATTGACTTTCAATCCTTTGCTTTCCAACAAGTACACAGCGTCTTTCGCTCCCATACCTATCACACTCGGTACAAAATTCTGCATATTGCTCCGGCTCTCAAGAACCACAGCTTGTGGGGCAGAATGGGTATTTCCCCAAACCTCTTTGCCCGAATCAGCGATTTTGCCTTGTACGTTAATCTGCAGCTCTTCCAATACTCGTTGCGCTTCGCGCATCTCTCCGGCTTTTACATTCGGAATGACTACGGAATTAGTATCAATCGCATTGGTCAGCGGTAACCGCAAGTCTTTGGCATACACCCTTTCTGCAATCTTGCTGAACACACTACCTGCCATTAAACCTCCCGAAGCCGGTAATCCTGGTTTCTGGATAGAGACAATCATGCTATATTTAGGTGCTTCTGACGGGAAATACCCGCAGAAACTAACCAGATAATTTGTTCTTCCCGTTTTGTATCCGGCTGCTCCCTGTGAAATCTGCGCCGTTCCTGTTTTTCCTGAAACGTGGAACTGCTTGCTTCCCGCAGGTTTGGCAAGTCCTTCACCAACCACTTTCCGGAGAATCTCACGGATCTGTACCAAAGTCTTATCCGAACAAATCTTGGGATTGATTACCTCTGTCGGATATTCTTTCACTACTTCCCCGTCCTTCATGGCAGCTTTGACAAACTTCGGACGCACGGTGACTCCGTTGTTGGCTATCCCATTATAGAATGTGAGAATATTGATCGGTGGAACCTGTGTCTCGTAGCCGATACTCATCCACGGCAATGTTGTCTTTGCAAAATAACGTTCTTTCGGGCCGCGTATATTCGGTTTTCCTTCTCCCGCAATCTGCAGGTGTAACGGCTGGTCGATGCTCATCCGTTTCAACCCGTCTACAAATTTCTGCGGGTTGCTGCCGTAGAAATGGTCTATAATATAAGAGGTACCCACATTGGACGAAACCCCTAGAATTTCCGTAACAGTCAGCTTTCCATATCCTCCGCGATGCCAGTTATGGTCTTTCATGACACGTCCATACATCGGCATCTGGCCGTTGCCGGTATCTACCACATAGTCCGGCGTGATCTTTCCGTCTTCAAGAGCTACCATGATAGAGGCCGTTTTGAAAGTAGACCCCGGCTCGAGCATATCACTAATAGCATTGTTGCGCATTTCGTAGTACTCACCGTCTTTGCCTTGCATCATGTTGACGATGGCTTTCACTTCTCCGGTACTTACCTCCATCAATACCACCACACCCACGCTCGCATTCAGCTCTTTCAGCTTATCCACCAACGCCTTCTCGCAAATATCCTGCATACCTACATCGATAGTACTAATCAGATCGCAACCATCAACTGGTGGCACATCGACAATGTTCAGGTATTTGTTCATCACCTTCTGACGGTGTGTCAATCCGTCCCGCCCTTTCAGGATGGTGTCGAAAGCAAGTTCGATACCATTTCTCGCTCCTTTGGCTGTGTCTGCATACACATCTCCCAGTGTACGGGCAGCCAGTGAACCGAACGGTTTCTTACGCTGATTGTAAGCTTGTTCCTTGAATCCGCCTTTATACCGGTTCAAGCAGAATACAGGTAGTCTCTTTACCTCTTTATATTGTATATAGGAGATACGTTTCGGATAAATCAGATAATTGCGGCTTTTTGCCTGGCGTCCTTTCTTGAGGTGTGCCTTGAATTGAGCCGCACTCTTGTCCGGGAATATCTTGTGAAGTCCGATACAGATTGAATCCATATTGGCATTGAGGATGGAATCCCGGCGTGCCTGATCTTTCTGCCTGCGTTTTTCATCCTTTTCACCGGACATAAAGTCCATATATATTCTGTACTCGGGCAGAGAGCTGGCCATCAGTTTACCGTCAGAAGAAATAATGTTTCCACGATTAGGTTTTACCGTCACATTCTCTTTTACGAAACGGTCAGCCACATCCTGCCAGTATTGTCGTTCGGCAAACATGGTGATGCCTGCTTTTACAACAATAGCTACTCCTATCAACGCCATCAATAGGATGACGAAGAAGTAACGGGTCATTATGTTCTTTTTATTAACTGCCACAGTATTTGTCTTTTAAACGCTTAACTATCATTTATCAACTATCCACTATCATCTATTTAATAAGGTAAGGAGGATTGGTTGATGTTTGCAAATCGCTTTCCTTACTCGATATATAATCTTCAATGCGTGACTGGCGGCTCTTTTCCATCAGCTCTGAGCTGCGAGTCAGTGCATCGTATTTAATGTCTGTCAATTCCTTTTTCAGCCGGTCTATTTCGATCTGTTGCTGTTGACTGGCATAACGATTGTGAATGTAGAAGATGATGAATACCATGATAAGTACCAGCAACTTCGTTTGACGGCGGAAAAAATCGGTAGCCAGAATGTCTCCACCCAGAATACTCTTCAGAGAGGTGCGTTTTTTCTTCTTGTCCTCTTCTGCTTTCTTGTTTACTACTTCTTCTTCCATATCTTTTTATTTCTTTTCTGCAATTCGTAATTTGGCGCTTCTCGACCGCGGGTTTCGTTCTATTTCTGCCTCGTCGGGAACGATTACCTTATTGTTGACAAGGCGGAAAGGCGTTTGCAGATTGCCGAAGAAGTCGGTTTCCGCTTTTCCTTCTACATTGCCTGTCTTCATGATGTTTTTCACCATTCGGTCTTCCAGCGAATGATAGGTGATAACTACCAGTCTGCCGCCCGGCTTTAATGCCTCCGTAGCAGCCAGCAACATCTCCTTCAACGCCTCCATCTCTTGGTTTACTTCAATTCGTAGTGCCTGGAACACCTTTGCCAGCTCTTTCTTTTCGCGTTCACGACCGAAAAGCGGTTTGATGATTTCCAAAAACTCACCGATGGTCCGGATATTCTGTCCGCTTCTGGCTTTAACGATGACAGAAGCCAGTTTGCGGCTATTCTTTAGTTCCCCGTACAGGTAGAGGATGTTTGCAAGACGTTCTTCATCATAAGTATTCACGATATCTGCTGCTGTCATACCGGCACGCTTGTTCATACGCATATCCAGTGCCCCGTCAAAACGGAAGGAGAAGCCACGTTCGCTATCATCGAAATGATGGGAAGATACGCCGAGGTCGGCCAGGATCGCGTCTACCTGTTCGATGTCGTGATAACGCAGGAAGTTGTGCAGATAGCGGAAGTTACTGCGCACGAAGATGAAATGAGTATCGTTGACAATGTTCCGTTCAGCGTCCTCGTCCTGGTCGAATCCTAGCAAACGTCCGCCTTCTCCGAGCCGTGAAAGGATCTCGCGCGAATGTCCCGCTCCTCCGAATGTAACGTCTACATACGTTCCATCCGGTTGGATATTCATACCGTCAACGCTTTCTTTCAGCAATACAGGTACGTGATATGTCAATTCATCTTTCTCCATCTTGTCTATTATCATCGTTCATAATTTCTTCTAATGCTGCACCGAACTCTTCGGGTGACATGAAAGGCTGTTCTGCCCGTTCTTTCGCCCAGATCTCTATCTTGTTATCGATGCCGATAAAGCGAATATCCCCATGGATACTGCAAATCTGTAAATACCGTTTCGGAATTAATATGCGCCCGTTGCTATCAGGTGTCACTATTTCAACGTCGCTCACGAATTGCCTGAAAATAAGTTGGTGTTTGCTATTCCATTTGTTAAGTCTACTACGTAGCTCGTTCAACTCCTCGTTCCACACGCTCTCGGGGTATAGGGTTAAACAGTCTTGAAATACGTCTTTACGCATAATAAGCCTCTCTTCGGAAGCGGCTTGTAATTGCTTCCTGAAGGTGGCGGGTATGAACACCCTTCCTTTGGCGTCCGCCCTGGCTTCAATATTTCCTAAAAAACGTATCATTACCTTATTATAATAAGCGACCGTAAAAGTATGAAATTCCCCACAATTCCCCACAACTTTCCATAAAAAACTTTCAGAGAAGTTTTCAACAGAATGTTAAATGTCTATTTGCTTGAAAATGATATGCCTTCGAGAATGCTTTACTGGTGGGGAGCCCGTGGGCGTAGAACGGAAAAAATGTCTGTATAGGTAAAATTTAAATAATGTGGTGGGAGAGATTCTTTTTCATGCAATAGAGGTTTATCTGACACCCGGGTCTCAGTGCACCCGACACCCGGGTGTCAGATAGGTTGAGACCCGGGTGTTGTATGTGCTGACACCCGGGTGTCGGACAACTAATCTTCGCAATAAAAGAAAAGGCAGAATATACCGGAGTATTTCTGCCTTTTAATCATTATCAAAACTAAAAATCTGCATTAAAGAAATATGTGATTCAAAATCACTAAGTTTTATATAGTTAAGGTTTAGCGGAAGTCTTTCAACTCTTCCTGTAATTTCTGGCGCGTGAAGAAAATACGGCTTTTCACTGTACCCAACGGGAGGTTCAGTTTTTCCGCAATCTCATGACTAAGCGTTGCACGTCCAAGCCCGGTATGAAGGATTACTCCTGTTCCGTTATAAACTGGTTGGATCTCCTTTTTCTGTTCTTGTTCCAGAAGATGGTTCACTTCTGATTTCTTTGAACTTGATTCTATCTCATACAGAAATTTCTGAATCATTTCTTTTGCTTCATGCTCACTGATTCCCTTTTTGATTCCTTGTGAGATTTCATTTCTCAGATTCTCCACAGAATCTCTGACTGCTCCGAGAACACGCTCATATCCTTCTTTCTCTGCCAGTCTCTGAACATTTTCTTTCTTCATCAAGTCATCTACTCGCGGAAGCAAGCGAAAGATCTGATTCTTTTCTTTCTGTAAATTTTCTCTTTTCTTATTCTGATCTGACTTTTCCAACTACTGCTGCTCCTTAATTTCTCTTTCTACAGCGAAATGCCGCAAGAAACCGTTACTGCTCACAGAGCACTGTGAACAGTAACAAGAAATCTCTTACAGCATTTCCATTTTTCCTTTTTTTAGTTGGATGAGTTTTTCCTGCCGCTCTTTGACGCAGCCTACAACAGAAACTTTCGTCTCCATTCCCACTGCCTCAAAGTCTGCTAACAGACAATCTAATTCTTCTCTTGGGACACTGACAAGAAGTCCTCCTGAAGTCTGCGGATCGCTGATCAGATCTAAATAGACCTCTTCTACATCTCCTGCATCCAGTCCTTCCGCTGCAAACTCCCGGTTCTTATATGCTCCTGCCGGAACGAGTCCCATCCTTGCATATGCAATCGCTTCTGTCATATATTCAATCTGCTCCGGATATAATTCCAGAGTTATGTCACTTGCCTCAGCCATCTCTGTACAATGTCCCAGCAATCCAAATCCCGTCACATCTGTACATGCGTGGATCGTGTGTTTCTCAATTGCTCTTTTCGCTCTCTGATTCAATGAAGCCATTACTTTAGCAGCTTCATCTGCGGCTGCTTCGGAAGCCATCTGTGCTTTCACTGTTGTATTCACAATACCACTTCCAAGCTGTTTGGTCAGAACCAGCACATCTCCCGGCTGACACCCGTAATTCTTATAAATCTTATCCGGGTGAACGAAGCCTGTTACCGAGAGTCCGTATTTCGGTTCATCATCCTGCACCGAATGACCTCCGACCAGAACGGCTCCTGCTTCTAACACCTTGTCTGCTCCGCCTCGCAAAATCTCCCCTAAGATCTCCGGATCCAGACAATTTGGAAAACATACAATATTCAATGCAACCTTCGGCTCTCCTCCCATTGCATATACATCGCTTAAGGAGTTCGCCGCTGCAATCTGTCCGAACAGATACGGATCGTCCACAACCGGTGTGAAGAAATCCAGTGTCTGTATCATGGCAGTCTCATCCGATATTTTATAAATTGCGGCATCATCTGATGTCTCAACACCGACAAGCAGACGCTCATCGGAAAATTTAGGCAGCTTACCCAGAACCTGGGCAAGGGTCTCAGGACCGATTTTGGCCGCTCAACCAGCTGTCTTTGTCATCTGTGTCAGATGAATCTCTTTGAGTCCCTTACTCATTTCGCCCACTTCCTTTCGAATGATTTTTCAAAATAATTCCCTCGATATACAAAAAAGCTGTTGCAGCAGCTTTTCCATCACATTTTCAAATTACTGTAACTGTTCCTATGTTTCTAACAAGGTTTCACAATCTTACCTGCATTATTCATAGACTCGACAATGTCATACATATTTGTAACTGTTCCTACTGCAAGCTTGTCTTTCATTCCATAATAATCCAGACATGTTCCGCAAGTCACAATCTCAACGCCCTGGCTTTCCAGATTCTTCAGATCCTCCAGAGAGTCAGATCCTTCACATGTGATCTTAGCGCCACCGTTGTAGAAGATCATCTTCTTTGGAAGCTCATCAAGCTGTGTGATTGCAAAGATACAACCTTTAATCAGCACTTTTCC
>OGKX01001423.1_pt1 | contig 10318 bp, 7 predicted proteins | sample 1572541 | NCBI WGS metagenome assembly OGKX01 (sample SAMEA2581982, study PRJEB24529) | metagenome | biome: Human gut stool | place: China | collected 2011
AGCAGGTCATGAAGAGCGGCAACTACGCTCTGGCTGGCCGCCGCATGAAGAAGCGCCAGTTCCGCAACCTGTGGATCTGCCGCATCAACAACGCTGTCCGTCCTCTGGGCATGAACTACTCCAGCTTCATGGCTGGCCTGAAGAAGGCTGGCATCGAGCTGAACCGCAAGATGCTCAGCGAGATGGCCATCAACGATCCCAAGAGCTTCGCAGCTCTGGTCGAGACCGTGAAGAACGCCTAATAGACCTTAAAAAAGACGCCCGCGCGTATCAAATACGCGGGCGTCCTTTTTGTATGTTTTGGTAGTTGGAGGAAAGACGGATGGAGAAGATCACCAGCCGGGAAAACGCAAAAGTCAAATACGCCTGCCGTCTGGCGTCCAGCGGGGCGTTCCGCCGGGCCGAGGGCCGCTTTCTGGCCGAGGGGCGGAAGCTCTGCCCCGAGCTTTGCCGGGGCGCAGAGCTGGAGACCCTCTTCTGCACCGAGTCGGCGCTGGAAAAATGCCCGGAGCTTTCGGAATTGCCGGGCGAACACTACCTTGTGGAAGACCATGTGGCCGATAAGCTGGCCGACGTGGGGACCCATCAGGGCGTGTTCGGCGTCTTCCGCACCCCGGTGCATACCTTAGAAGAGGTGAAGACCGGCGGGCGCTACCTCGCCCTCGAGCGGGTGCAGGACCCCGGCAACGTGGGAACGCTGCTCCGCTCTGCGGCGGCCTTCGGCTTTGACGGCGTGCTGCTCAGCGACGGCTGCGCCAGCGTCTTTGCGCCCAAGACCCTTCGGGCCTCCATGGGCGCAGCGGTGCGCATCCCCGTCATCGAGGCGGGGAAGATGCCCGAGGCCATCGCCCTGCTGCGGGAGAAGGGCATCACCTGCCTTGCCGCCGCCCTCTACCAGTCCCAGCCCCTGAGTGCGGCGGCGTCCAGCTGCCCGGACGGCGTCTGCGTCGTCATCGGCAGCGAGGGTCAGGGCCTCACCGATGAGACCATCGCCGCCTGCACCGGCACTGTCCGCATCCCCATGACCGACAGGGTCGAGAGCCTGAACGCCGGCATCGCGGGCAGCATCCTGCTCTGGCATTTCCGGGAGGAGAGCCTGTGACGCGGGCCGGGGAGGGGCAGCTGAGCCTTTTCCCGCCCGACCCGGCCCCCGACCCGCTCCTGTGCTGGCTCTGGCTGGCGGGGACGCTGGGCGCGGGCAGTCAGCGGGCCGGAGCCGTGCTGGACGCCTTCGGCGGGGCGCAGGAGGCATGGGAGGCCCGAGACACCGATGCCTTCGCCGCCGCTGCAGGACCTGCCGCCGTCCAGCGCGCCTGCCTGCCGGATAACACACCCGAGCACTACCGGGCCTTTGCGCGGCGGTGCGCGGCCCGGCGCATCCGCATCCTGCCCTATGACGACCCGGACTATCCGCTGGCCTTCTCCCGCATCTCCGATATGCCGCTGGTGCTCTACTGCACCGGCGATCCCCGCTGGCTCAATGAGCCTGCCGCCGTGGGAATGGTGGGGACCCGGAAGCCCACCGAATACGGTCTGCGGGCCGCAGAGGATATTGGGCGGGGCCTCGCCCGGGCGGGGGCCGTCATCGTGAGCGGTCTGGCCGACGGACTGGACAGCGCCGGACACCGGGCGGCGGTAGGGGAGAAATGCCCTACCATCGCGGTGATGGGCGTCCCCATCGACCGGACCTACCCCGCCGCCAACCGGGAACTCCGCCGGGCCATCGAGAGGCGGGGCTGCGTCATCAGCGAGTACCCGCCCGAAAGTGAGCCGGTGGGTGCCGTGGGATTTTTGCAGCGCAACCGCCTCATCGCGGCCCTCTCCGGGGCGCTGGTGGTGGTGGAGGCCAAGGAAAAGAGCGGCACCATGTCCACCGTGGGCCACGCAGAGCGGTACGGTAAGCCGGTGTTCGCCGTGCCGGGCAGCATTTTTTCGCCCGCCTCGGCGGGGACGAATGCCCTTCTGCGGGACGGACGCGCAAAAGCGGTCTGTACAGCGGCGGATTTATTTGGTACACTGGGGCTGCAGACCGCAAGACCGGCCCCGGCACCCCGGGAGACGCCCCGGCCCCTGAGTGAAAATGAGCGGCTGGTGCTCTCCTGTCTCGGCGCAAAGGCGCAGGGCGTGGAGGAACTGGGCGTCAAGAGCGGCCTGCCCACGGCGGCGCTGCTGGGCGTCCTGATGAAGCTCGAGCTTGCGGGCCGGGTGAGCTGTCTGCCGGGCAAACGGTATATTCTGCGCGGAGGAAGCGCAAGTTAAGAAGAATAAACCTCTCAGTCGCTGACGCGACAGCTCCCCTATCTAGGGGAGCCCTTGGCAGTCCGGCACACGGGTGTTTCTCGGGAAAATGGCGGGCTTCGCCTTTTCCCTGAGCACAGCGGCTGATGAGGATTTATATATAGGAGAAGAACGTAATGGCAAAACTCGTCATCGTGGAGTCGCCTGCCAAGGCGAAGACCATCGGCAAATATCTGGGCAAAGACTACGAAGTTACGGCCAGCATGGGCCACATCCGCGATCTGCCCGCCTCCCAGCTGGGCATCGACATCGAGCATGACTATGCGCCGCAATACATCAGCATCAAAGGCAAGGAAAAGCTCATCAAAGAGCTGAAGAGCAAGGCCAAGCACTCCGACGGTGTGCTGCTGGCGACCGACCCGGACCGTGAAGGCGAAGCCATCAGCTGGCATCTGGCCAACATCCTGGGCCTCGACCCCCACGAGCCCAACCGCGTGACCTTCGATGAGATCACCAAGAAGGGCGTGAAGGAGGGCATGGCCCACCCCCGCGCCATCAACGAAGACCTCTTCAACGCCCAGCAGGCCCGCCGTGTGCTGGACCGTCTGGTGGGCTATAAGCTGAGCCCCTTTCTGTGGCGGAAAGTCCGGCGCGGTCTGTCGGCGGGCCGCGTCCAGAGCGTGGCCGTCCGCATCATCGACGACCGCGAGAAGGAGATCGAAGCCTTCAAGCCCGAGGAATACTGGAACGTGGACGCCACCCTGGGCGTGGGCCGGAAGAGCTTCACGGCCCGTCTGGCCTCCGACGACAAGGGAAAAAAGCTCCTGCCGCACTCTGAGGCCGAGGCCCGCGCCATCGAAAAGGGCCTCGAGGGGGCCGAGTACACCGTGGGCGAACTGAAAAAGGGCAAGCGCGCGAAGCAGCCCACCCCGGCCTTCATCACCAGTACCCTGCAGCAGGAGGCATCCCGCCGTCTGGGCTTCACGGCCACCCGCACCATGCGGGCTGCCCAGACGCTGTACGAAGGCGTGGACATCGCCGGCCACGGCACCATGGGCCTCATCACCTATATGCGTACCGACAGCCTCCGCATCTCCGACGAGGCTGTGGCAGCTGCCAGAGAGTACATCGCCGGGGCCTACGGCGAGAGCTATATCTGCCCCTACAAGCGCACTTGGAAGACCAAGAGCGCCACGGCAGCGCAGGACGCCCATGAGGCCATCCGTCCCTCTGTGCCGGGCCTGACCCCCGACGAGGTGGACAAGAGCATCAGCGGCGATACCGCCAAGCTCTACCGGATGATCTGGAGCCGCTTCATGGCCAGCCAGATGGCGGACTGCCAGCAGGACACCGTGTCCGTCACTGTCTATGCCGGCGGCTACCGTTTCAAGGCCAGCGGCTACACAGTCACTTTCGACGGTTTCACCGCCCTGTACGAAGAGGCCACCGACGAGAAGGAAAAGAAGGAGACCAGCCTTCCTCCCCTCGAGGAGGGTCAGGTGCTCAAGCTGCGGGAGCTGAAGAGCGAGCAGAAGTTCACCCAGCCCCCCGCCCGCTACACCGAAGCCACCCTCATCAAGGCGCTGGAAGAGAACGGCATCGGCCGCCCCTCCACCTACGCCCCCATCATCACCACCATCATCGACCGCGGCTATGTGGAGCGGGAGCAGAAGAAGCTCAAGCCTACCCTGCTGGGCCGGGCCGTGGACGGCCTGATGCTGGAGCAGTTCCCCCACATCGTGGACGTGGATTTCTCGGCAGAGATGGAGAAGAACCTCGATAAGGTCGAGAGCGGCAAGACGGACTGGCACAAGACCGTGGACGACTTCTACAAGGGCTTCGCCGCCAGCCTCGAGCAGGCCGAGAAGAACATGGAAGGCAAGAAGGTCAAGGTGCCGGACGAGCCGTCCAGCGAGGTCTGCGACCTGTGCGGCCGTCCCATGGTCATCAAGGTGGGCAAGTACGGCAAGTTCCTGGCCTGCAGCGGCTTCCCCGAGTGCCGCGGCACCAAGCGCCTCGTGAAGGACACCGGCGGCATCTGCCCCAAGTGCGGCAAGGGCCGTATGCTGGAGCGCAAGAGCGCCAAGGGCCGCATCTACTACGGCTGTGAGCGCTACCCCGACTGCGACTTCATGACCTGGGATATGCCGGTGGCCGTCAAGTGCGAGAAGTGCGGCTCCACTCTGTTCCGCAAGGGCTCCAAGCTCTACTGCGCAAAAGAGGGCTGCGACTTTGAGATGCCGGTGCCGAAGAAAGACTAAATAAGGAGTAAACCTCTCAGTCTGCTTCGCAGACAGCTCCCCTGATAGGGGAGCCCTTGGCAGAGCGGTAAAGTCTCCGCTGACTGCCTCGGGCTTGAAGTAAGATGAAAGGGATATTAAATGAGCAACTATAAAGTTACTGTTTTAGGTGCCGGTCTGGCAGGCTGCGAAGCCGCCCTCTGGCTGGCGGGCAAAGGCGTGCAGGTGGAGCTCTACGAGCAGAAACCTGCCCACTTCTCCCCGGCCCACAAGAGCGAGGGCTTCGCGGAGCTCATCTGCTCCAACAGCCTGAAAGCCGAACGTCTGGACTCCGCCTCCGGCCTGCTGAAAGAGGAGATGCGCCGGATGGGCAGTCAGCTCCTGAACGCTGCCGAGGTGGCCCGCGTGGCCGCAGGCGGTGCGCTGGCCGTGGATCGCGATACCTTCAGCGCCGAAGTCACCCGGATGGTGGAGGCTGCGCCGAACATCACCGTTCACCGGGAGCGGGTGGAGCACATCGACGAGAGCGCGCCCATCCTCGTGGCTACCGGCCCCCTGACGGACGGTGCGCTGGCGGACGAAATTGGCCGCCTGACCGGCGATGAGCGCCTCCACTTCTACGACGCCGTGGCCCCCATCGTGACGGCAGAGAGCCTCGACTATAAGAAGGTGTTTGCCGCCTCCCGTTACGACCGGGGCGAGGCCGACTATCTCAACTGTCCCTTCAACAAGGCCGAGTACGAGGCATTCCACGCCGCGCTGGCCTCGGCAGAGCGAGCCCCGCTCCATGAGTTCGACGCGGGCGCAGAGCAGGGCGCACAGCCCGACCCCGATGCCCACGGCAAAAAAGCTGATACCGTTACGGTCTACGAGGGCTGTATGCCCATCGAGATCATGGCCGCCCGGGGTGCCGACACCATGCGGTTCGGCCCCCTGCGCCCGGTGGGCCTCATCGACCCCCGCACCGGCCACCGCCCCTGGGCCAACGTCCAGCTCCGGGCCGAAAATAAGGAGCGGACCCTGTATAACATCGTGGGTTTCCAGACAAACCTGAAATGGGGCGAGCAGAAGCGGGTGTTCAGCATGATACCCGGCCTCGAGAACGCCGAGTTTGTCCGGTACGGCGTCATGCACCGCAACACCTTCCTCGACGCACCCCGGGTGCTGAGTGCAGGGCTCTGCCTCAAGGAGCACCCCAACGTCTTCTTTGCAGGCCAGATCACCGGCTTTGAGGGCTATATGGAGAGCGCAGCCTGCGGCCTGCTGGCAGCGCGGAACATTTACGCCCGTCTCGAGGGCAAAGAGCTGCCCGCACCGCCCATCGACACCATGTGCGGTGCGCTCATCCAGTATCTCACCACCGAGAACAAACACTTCCAGCCCATGGGCGCGAACATGGGCATCCTGCCCCCGCTGCCGGAGGACCAGCGTCCCCGCGACAAACGCCTGCGTTACATGGCCGTGGCCGAACGGGCCGTGGCCAGCTTCCAGCAGTGGCTGGATGAAAATTCTCTGTAAGATGGATAACCTCTCCGTCACGTCTACAGCGTGACGGAGAGGTTGTCCCCCAAGAAGGGAGAAAAACCTATGAAGATCATCGTAGATATGATGGGCGGCGACAACGCCCCCCTGGCCGTGCTGGAAGGCGCGGCTGCTGCCGTGAAGGAATACGGCGTCCAGCTCATCGGCGTGGGCGACGAGGCCCTTGTCCGCAAGACCGCCGCCGACAACAACATCTCTCTGGACGGCATCGAGCTGGTGAACTGCACTGAGGCCATTGAGATGTGCGACGAGCCGGCCAGGGCCATCCGCACGAAGAAGGATTCCTCCATCGTCGTGGGCCTGAATATGCTCAAAGAGGGCAAAGGCGACGCCTTCGTCTCCGCCGGCAGCACCGGTGCGCTCCATGTGGGCGCAAGCCTCATCGTCCGCACCCTGCGGGGCATCAAGCGCCCGGCGCTGGCCACCATGGTGCCGGCCAAGAACAAGGCGTATCTGCTGCTGGACTGCGGCGCGAATGTCGAGTGCCGCCCCGAGATGCTGGCCGCTTTCGCCGTCATGGGCAGCTGCTACGTGAACAAGGTGGAGGGCCGCACCTCCCCCAGCGTGGCGCTGGCCAACAACGGCGCCGAGGAGAGCAAGGGTACCCCCATGCTGAAAGAAGCCCATCAGCTGCTCAAGACCATCCCGGGCATCCGCTTTGTGGGCAACATCGAGCCCCGCGACGTGCCGAACGGCGAAGTGGACGTGGTGGTGTGCGACGGCTTTACCGGCAACGTGATCCTCAAGCTGACCGAGGGCGTGGCCAAGATGCTGCTGGGCATGCTCAAGCAGATGTTCCTGGCAAACTTCGGCGGCAAGATCGCCTACCTGCTGCTCAAGGGCGGCGTGTCGGACCTGAAGCACCAGATGGACAGCGAGGAATACGGCGGCGCACCCTTCCTGGGAGCCAAGCAGCCGGTCATCAAGGCCCACGGCTCCTCCAAGGCCAAGGGCATCAAGAACGCCATCCGTCAGGCGAAGATCTGCGTGGAGAACGACCTGTGCGGCACCATGCAGTCCGCACTGGACGAACTGGCCGCAGCGCAGCCGAAGGAATAAAACCCTCTCCGTCAGTGCCTTGCGGCACTGCCACCTCTCCCGAAGGGGCGAGGTTTGAGAGGTAGAAGATCAAAAAGCTCCCCCCTCGGGAACGACTTCCCCCGGCCGGGGGAAGATGTCGCCTTCAGCGACAAAAGGGGGAATCTGGCATTGCGAAGCAATGACTGAGAGGGTTTACATTCTATAAACCAGCAAGAGCCGCCCCGGCCTAAACCGGAGCGGCTTTTGCTCTATTGCGCGTGTGCCCGCCGGTTTGGCCGGACACAGCGCTTTGTGTCAGACTTAGACTTCCTTGAAGTCGGCATCCACAACGCCGTCATCGTTGGGCTTGGTATCGGCTGCGCCTGCGTCGGCACCGGGCTGTGCACCGGCGGTCTGCTGTGCAGCAGCGGCTGCCTGATACATCTTCTCGAACACCTGGCTCAGGGCTTCCTGCTTTGCCTTGATGTCGTCCACGTTGCCGGACTGGACAGCGGTCTTGAGGTCAGCAAGCTTTGCCTCGGCATCGCTCTTCACGTCTGCGGGCAGCTTATCGCCGTTCTCCTTCAGCATCTTCTCGGTCTGGAACACCATCTGGTCGGCACCGTTGCGGATATCGACCTCTTCACGCTTCTTCTTATCGTCGGCAGCAAACTGCTCAGCTTCCTTCACAGCCTTGTCGATGTCCTCCTTGGACATGTTGGTGGAAGCAGTGATGGTGATGTTCTGCTCCTTGCCGGTGCCCAGATCCTTTGCGCTGACCTTCACGATGCCGTTTGCATCGATATCGAAGGTGACTTCGATCTGAGGCACACCACGGGGAGCCGGAGCAATGCCATCCAGGTGGAAGACACCCAGGCTCTTGTTGTCGCGTGCGAACTCACGCTCGCCCTGCAGAACGTTGATCTCGACCGAGGGCTGGTTGTCGGCAGCGGTGGAGAAGACCTGGCTCTTGTGGGTGGGGATGGTGGTGTTGCGCTCGATGATCTTGGTGCAGACGCCGCCCAGGGTCTCAATGCCCAGGCTCAGCGGGGTGACATCCAGCAGCAGCAGGCCCTTGACGTCGCCCTGCAGGACGCCGCCCTGAATGGCAGCACCGACTGCCACGCACTCGTCGGGGTTGATGCCCTTGAAGGGCTCGCAGTTCAGTTCCTTCTTCACGGCGTCGTAGACGGCGGGGATACGGGTCGAACCACCGACCATCAGGACCTTCTTCAGGTCAGAAGCGCGCAGGCCTGCATCCTGCAGAGCCTTGCGGACAGGGGTCATAGTGCGGTCGACCAGATCTGCGGTCAGCTCGTTGAACTTTGCGCGGGTCAGGGTCATATCCAGATGCTTGGGGCCGGTAGCGTCGGCAGTGATGAAGGGCAGGTTGATCTGGCTGCTCATTGCGCGGGACAGCTCGATCTTAGCCATGGGCCGGACCATCCACCGCAGCGTACAAGCAAAGCACACCAGGATTGGGTCACACAGGGCGGAGTGGTTGGCGCACAATACAGCCCCACCCTCCGGGATGTTCTCCCGCCCCCGGGCCCCGACCGGGTGGGCAAGACTGAAAAACGGCCAGACGATGCGGTACAGGGCGTGGTATAGAAATCTCATGTTCACCGGGACAGCCCCTCTCTCACAATGGCCAGCAGAGCCTCCAGGCTGCCCGCCCGGTCCAGCTCGGTCGTGTCCAGCAGCACAGCGTCCTCTGCCTGGCGGAGGGGGGCGACAGCCCGGGTCCGGTCCTGTTCATCCCTGCGGAGGATGTCGGACAGCACCGCATCAAACTCCGCCTCCTGCCCCCGCTGGCGCAGCTCCAGCAGGCGGCGCTCCGCCCGGGCCTCCGGCGCGGCGGTGAGCAGGAGTTTGTAGTCCTCGCCTGAGCAGGCGGCCATGCGGACGTCGGCGCCCGGGGCTGCGGGGATCTGCTCGACGGCGACTTCGGCGCCGACGCCCGAGCGGTCGAGGATATGCTTCAGGTCGGAGGCCAGTCCGTCCGAAAGGTCCATCATGGCGCGCACCTCGGGACGGCTGCCGAGCCAGATGCCTTCGGCGACCTGCGGCTGCGGGTTGCGGTGCACGGCGGCCGCGGGGGTGTCGCAGCGTCCCGCGAGGATGTCCTGCAAGCCTGCTCCCGAGGTTCCGAGTTCACCGGCGGTGAAGATCACGTCCCCGGGGCGTGCGTCGCTGCGTCGCTTGAGGTGCGCGTCGGCCGCGCGGCCGATGGCCGTGACGTTGATCGTCAGGCCCGACAGCGAGCGGGTCGTGTCGCCCCCGGCGAGCGTCACGCCGAACTCCTCGGACAGTTCCCGGTAGCCGAGCATGAACTCTGCGGCCCACGCATCGGCGGCATCGGCCGGAAGGGCGATCGAGAGCAGCGTCGCCACGGGGCGGGCGCCCATTGCGGCCACGTCGCTCAAGTTTACGGCGAGGGATTTGCGTCCCAACTCGCGGGGCGAGGTCGCCGTGCGGAGAAAATGGACCCCTTCGGTCAGCAGGTCCGCGGTGAAGACCAGCGATTCGCCGCCGCCGACAGACAACACGGAGCAGTCGTCGCCGATGCCCTCGAATCCGTTGTCGGGAAGCGGGGCGAAAAGGGTTTTTATGCTGTCGATGAATCCGAATTCGGTCATGGAAGAGTTGTGTTATGGCGCAAAGTTACCGATTTTTTCGGTGAATTTGATTATCTTTGTCCGGGAATCGCCCGCTTGGGGCGTTAGGTTAATGAATGAAACTATGAAGATATTGATTCTCAACGGACCGAACCTCAATCTTCAGGGGCGGCGCGACACCGGGGTTTACGGATCGCAGACTTTCGAGTCGTATTTCGAAGCGCTGAAAGCGAACTATCCCTCGGTGGAGTTCGGCTACTTCCAGTCGAACATCGAAGGCGAACTGATCGACGCCGTGCAGCAGGCCGACGGCGTTTACGACGGCGTGGTGCTCAATGCCGGCGGGTATACGCATACTTCGGTGGCGCTGCGCGACGCCGTGTCGGCCGTGTCGGTTCCCGTCGTCGAGGTGCACATCTCCTCGATCCTCGCCCGCGAGGAGTTCCGCCACACCTCGCTGCTGGCTCCCGTGGCCGCGGGGTCGATCATGGGGTTCGGCCTGAACTCCTATCGGCTGGGCGTGTACGCGCTGCTGACAGGCGCGGAAAAATAGTTGCGTCGGGGCGGAACCCCGGCAACGCTGCCTTCAAGTCCTCTCCGGGGAGGGATTCGGGGTGGACAGACTTGTGAACGACGCCAACGGCGGCGGCAACACCGCCC
>OGKX01001428.1_pt1 | contig 10277 bp, 9 predicted proteins | sample 1572541 | NCBI WGS metagenome assembly OGKX01 (sample SAMEA2581982, study PRJEB24529) | metagenome | biome: Human gut stool | place: China | collected 2011
ATTAGAAAGATTGAAGCAAAACGACAGCCGGAACGATAAAAAGATGTACTTTCGATATGGAATATGATATAATTGTTCCAACCATAGGAAATGATAGAGTTAAACAAATTTTTAGAGTAAGCAAAGGAGATAAAAATATGTTACCCATTTCTGATATTCTTATTCGCTCAATAAGTGGATATGTGTTTATAGTTCCAGTTTTTATATTGTATTTCTTATACCTTAAAAAATCAGGAAGAAAGCAAAGCCTTCTCCATATTACTGCTGTATTTTTATTCTATTATTATCTTTTCGGGATTTTGACCGTAACAGGTATTGGTTATACAAGCACAATATCATTTCGTCCGAGGATTTCTCTGATTCCGTTTCTCGGTATGATAAGTGGACCAATAGATACCATACTGAATGTTGTTTTATTTGTTCCTTTTGGATTTTTTCTGCCGTTGCTGTATAAGAAATATCATCACATAAAGACTGTTGTATTAACTGGTTTTCTGTTCTCTTTATCTGTTGAAATTGTTCAGATGTTTGGTTGGGGTTCAACAGATATAAATGACCTTATTACAAATACAGTTGGAGTCTGTTTAGGATATTTGGTTTATTATTTGCTATCAAAAGTCTTGCCTAATAATTTAAGAAAACAATTTCAATCTGAGAATGTCAATGATATGGTCGAAGTGCCTTTGTTTGCAATTTACACATTTATAATCATGGTTACAGTTCAACCTTGGGTAATCCATAGTTTACTCAATATTGGATAAATTTTAGTTTTGTCAAATCATTTTACTATTTCATATCGCACAATTTTATACAATCACTTGTAGGAGCAATCGAAAAATCGGTTGCTCTTTTCTTTTACCCGAAAGGAGGATTTTTATTTGATTTTAGTTATCGCAGAAAAGCCCAGTGTGGCGCAGACAATCGCTGCCGTACTTGGGGCAAAGGAAAAGAAAGACGGATTTCTCACAGGAAGCGGCTATATCGTTTCTTGGTGTGTGGGACATTTGGTAGGGCTTGCGGAAGCTGCCGCTTACGGGGAGCAGTATAAAAAGTGGAGCTATGACAGCTTACCGATTTTGCCGCAGGAATGGAAGTACACCGTTGCGGCTGACAAGGAAAAGCAATTCAAAACCTTAAAGGAGCTTATGCACCGGGCAGACGTTTCCGAAGTCGTCAATGCCTGCGACGCAGGGCGCGAGGGAGAACTCATTTTCCGTTTTGTCTATGAAATGGCAGGCTGCAAGAAACCTATGCGCCGCCTTTGGATTTCTTCTATGGAGGACAGCGCAATCAAAGAGGGCTTTTCCTGTCTGAAGAACGGCAGGGATTATGACCCTCTCTTTGCTTCCGCATTATGCAGGGCAAAGGCTGACTGGCTAATCGGTATCAACGCCACCCGTCTTTTTTCTGTCCTTTACAACCATACCTTGAATGTGGGACGCGTACAGACCCCGACCTTAAAAATGCTTGTTGACCGGGACGCAGCGATTACCACTTTCAAGAAAGAAAAATACTACCATGTACGCCTTGCATTATCCGGCGCGGAAGCTGCAAGTGAACGAATTTCAAATAAGGCAGAAGCCGACGCATTAAAAACGACTTGCGAAGCGTCGCGGGCAGTATGTACTTCCCTTGTGAAAGAGAAAAAGACCGCAGCTCCGCCGAAGCTCTTTGACCTTACTTCTTTACAGAGGGAAGCAAACCGCCTGTTCGGATATACGGCAAAACAGACCCTTGACCTTGCACAAGCCTTGTATGAAAAGCGTTTGCTTACTTATCCGAGAACAGACAGCGCATTTCTGACCGACGACATGGGCGACACAGCGGCGGGCATTATCAAGCTGCTTTGTGGGAAATTTTCTTTTATGGCGGGAAAAGACTTCACGCCGGAACTTGGAAAGGTGCTGAACAGTAAAAAGGTATCAGACCACCATGCCATTATCCCAACTATGGAGCTTGCAAAGACCGACCTTGCCGCGCTGCCGGAAAGCGAAAGGAATATCCTTACCCTTGCCGGGGCGCGTCTGCTCATGGCGACCGCCGCAGTACATACCTTTGAAGCGGTTACGGCTACATTTGAATGTGCCGGACAGTCCTTTACCGCAAGGGGAAAAACGGTGCTGTCCGACGGGTGGAAAGAGATTGACCGAAGATACAGGGCAGCCTTAAAGAACAAGCCCGAAACGGACGACGCAGACAGCGACACAGAAAAGACCCTGCCGCCATTTACCGAGGGACAGACCTTTGAAAATCCGGCGGCAACGGTAACGGAACATGACACAACACCGCCAAAACCTCACAACGAAGCGTCGCTGCTCTCTGCTATGGAGCACGCCGGAAGCGAGGACACCGACCCGGACGCAGAACGCAAAGGGCTTGGAACTCCCGCCACCCGCGCCGCCGTCATTGAAAAACTGGTAAAGGGCGGTTTTGTGGAGCGAAAAGGCAAGCAGCTACTTCCCACAAAGGACGGTATCAACCTTGTGTGCGTCCTGCCGGACACCTTGACAAGCCCGCAGCTTACCGCAGAATGGGAAAACAATCTGACACAGATTGCAAAAGGCAAGGCAGACCCCGCCGCATTTATGGAGGGTATTGAGAATATGGCGCGGGAACTGGTAAAGACGTACCCGTTTCTTTCTGATGATAAAGCGCAGATGTTCAAGCCGGAACGGGAAGCGTTGGGAAGCTGCCCCCGCTGCGGTTCTCCTGTCTATGAGGGAAAGAAAAACTACTATTGCAGCAACAAAGAATGTATCTTTACCATGTGGAAAAATGACCGTTTCTTTGAAGAACGAAAAGTAACCTTTACCCCGAAGATTGCCGCCGCGCTCTTACAATCCGGCAAGGTAAATGTGAAAAAGCTCTATTCCCCAAAGACGGGCAAAACCTACGACGGAACTATCGTATTGGCTGATACGGGCGGGAAATATGTCAACTACCGGGTGGAGCTTCCGAAGAAAAAATAACTGAATAGCAAGCATAGGAAAAGAGTACCCTTTTCCGTAAAATCCCTGCTTTCTCTACCGAGAACGGCGGGGATTTTTGCTTGTTGGGAAGTTTCCCAAACCCTCTGAAATCTTGAAAAAATATCTAAACTCTTTGGCAAAAACGCGGGCGCGGGGTACTGAATGATGAAACTGGAAAGCGCAGCGTCCGCGCTGCCTTTGGGAAAGGAGGTTACACATGGCAAGTTTACGGGACACCGTAAAGGACTATCAAGAAGAATTAAGGGACGGTATCGCTTGGGTGGCGTTTTGGAAAACGGGACGTTCTTGGAACGCGGAATATTTCCACCTTGAAATGGGCGATATTCTCTACCCGGAGGACAGAAGCCGCATGGAAGAAATCAAACAGGCTGACCCTGCCGCCGTTGTGGTAAACGGCTATTATTCCGGCTATCTTGGCGAGGACAGGAACCTTGACGAGCTGACCGCCGGGGTGCGCCGCCACTACGAAAACGGATATAGCAATATCGGGGAATTTATCGAAGCCCACGACGACAGGCTGCCGCCGGAGCTTATCGAGGAAGCAAGAGCCGCCGCCCACGCTGCGGGGCTGCCTTTTTCTGAAAAAGCCTACCGGGGCGGCGAAGAACCCGACCCCTATCTATTTGACGGGAGCATGAGCATGGAGGACTACGAGCTTATGCACCGCATGATTGAGAAAGAAAGGAGTGAGCGCATGGAAGAAACGATTTTAAGCGGGTATCTTTCTAATCTTGGAAAGTACACCGAGGGCAGACCTGCGGGCGAATGGGTATCATTCCCCACGACTGCCGAGCATTTGAAAGAAGTCTTTGACCGTATCGGGATAGACGGCAAAAACTACGGGGAGCTGCACATCACAGAATATCAGTCCTCTATTCCGGGACTGGCAGGGAAATTGACCGAGCTTGAAAGCCTTGACGAACTGAACTATTTGGGCGAGCTTTTGAAAATGCAGTTTGACGACGACCGGGAAAAATTTGTTGCAGCTATGGCATACGGCGACCATACAAGGGACTTGCAGGACATTATCAACCTTGCACAAAACCTTGATTGTTACTGGCTTTATCCGTCCGTACAGAGTGAGGAAGATTACGGGCATTATCTGATTGAAGAACTGGACGAGTTGGAGCTGCCCGAAGAAGCAAAAAAATATTTCATGTATGAGGAATACGGGCGGGACGCTGCTATCAATGACGGGGGCAGATTTACCGAGCAGGGATATATCTACAACAACCGCAACACCTTTACACAGTGGTATGACGGACGGGACGTGCCGGAGGAATATCGGGTAACACCGCAGCCGCCAGTACAGGAAAAGGAACAGGCAGACCTTGACGCTGCCGCAGCCATACCGACCACTGCCACAGAGCAGCCCCCGGTTCTCCCGATTATCCTATCTTCTGAAAAGCCCGCTGACAAGATGAAAGAGATTACCGACCGACTGGAACAGGGGATTTTAGGACTGTATGAAAGCGACCGTTACGCCGACTATCTGCGTACTATGTCTAAATTCCATGATTACAGCCTAAACAATACAATCCTTATCGCCATGCAGGGCGGCAACCTTGTAAAAGGCTATAAACAATGGGAAAAGGAATTTGACCGCCATGTAAAGCCGGGAGAAAAAGCTATCAAGATACTTGCACCGTCCCCGTTTACCGTTAAGAAACAGGTGGAAAAAATCGACCCGGACACGCAAAAGCCTGTTTTCGATAAGAACGGGAAAGCCGTTACCGAGGAAAAGGAAATCCAAATCCCCGCCTTTCGTGTGGTATCTGTCTTTGATATTTCACAGACCGAGGGAAAGGAGCTTCCTGCCCTTACCTATGAGCTGACGGGCAACGTGGAACAATACAAGGATTTTTTCGCTGCCCTTGAAAAAACTTCCCCCTTTGCTATGGGATTTGAAGCACTAAGCGGCAGTATAAAAGGACGCTGCAATTATGAGGAAAAGTGTATTCTCATCAACGAGGGCATGGACGAATTGCAGAATATCAAGACCGCTATCCATGAAATTGCCCATGCGACACTCCATGACATAGACAAAGACGCGCCGGAACGTCCCGACCGCCGCACCCGCGAGGTACAGGCAGAAAGCGTCGCCTATGCCGTTTGCCAACACTACGGGCTTGATACGTCGGACTATTCCTTTGGATATATCGCCGGGTGGAGCAGCGGAAAAGAACTTGCAGAACTGAAAGGCTCTCTTGAAACAATCCGCAGCACCGCCGCAAGTCTGATTGATACCATAGACGGACATTTTGCAGAAATCCAAAAGGCACAGGATAAGGAACAGACCACCGAACAGGCACAGACCCCACAGGAAGCTACCATACAGCCCGAAGCAGAAGCAGCCGCGCCGGAGCTTCCCGAAGAAACAGCCCCGGTACAGGAAAAAGAAGCACAGACCGAGCCGGAAGCTGATACAGGCGCAAGCAGCGAAGCACCACAGCCGGAACAAGCTGCACCCGCCGCACCTTATTACACAATCAACGAAGCTGCCGCCAAACGTGCAAAGGACGCAAACAGTTTTTCCGATTATAAGCAAGGCAGCGCGACGGCTGAATACAGGCACTATGTAGATGAAGCCGTACAGCTTGCAGAAAGGCAGAAACAGCGGGTAGACCCGATGTACCATGAGAAAATCGACAGCCTGCTTGACACCTATGCCCGGAAACTGGCGGCGAACATGAATAAAGGCTATGAGATTGACGCGCGTGTTCCCTCTATCCTCATTGCGGGCGGCTCTAACTTCCCCACAAGGAAGAAAGAAAAGCAGAACGCAGCCCGCGACAGCAATTACCGGGAATGGCAGGACATACAAGGGCTTCTTGATAAAATCCGCAGTACCGGCATGGGCGGTATCAGTGCAGACGACCCGCAGGCAGTACAGAAGTTAGAAAAGAAACTGGAAAGCCTTGAAAAATCACAGGAAACCATGAAAGCCGTAAACGCCTATTACCGTAAGCATAAGACCCTTGACGGCTGCCCGCATTTGTTGCCGGAACAGCTTGAAAAATTAAAAGCGGACATGGCGAGCAGTTGGCATTTGGGGGACAAGCCCTTTGCGACTTGGGCGTTATCCAACAACAGCGCGGAAATCCGGCGCGTGAAAGACCGTATCAAATCCCTTTCACAGCAAAAAGAAATCGGTTTTGTAGGTTGGGAATTTGACGGCGGCAAGGTGGAAGCAAACACCGAAGCGAACCGACTGCAAATCTTCTTTGAGGATAAGCCGGACGAAGCCACGCGGGAAGCCCTAAAAAGTAATGGCTTCCGTTGGTCGCCCAAAGCAGGGGCATGGCAGCGGCAGCTTACCAGTAACGCCTATTATGCGGCTGATTATGTCAAGGCGATTGCACCTCTTACCGGGGAAAAGCCTACCGAGTTACAGCGGGCGCATATCCGGGCGCAAAAGGTAGCTGCACAGGAACAATTCGCACAAGGGCAGCCGGAGCAGGAAGCCCCACAGGATAAAGACACCTTTTCCATTTATCAGATAAAAGGCGGGGACGAAACAAGGGACTTGCGTTTTGAGCCTTACGACCGTCTGATTGCCGCCGGACACCGGGTAGACGCGAAAAACTATACACTTGTCTATTCCGCACCTCTTACGCCGGGGACTTCCCTTGAAGATATTTACACCCGCTTTAATATCGACCACCCGAAAGATTTTAAGGGACACAGCCTTTCCGTTTCCGACGTGGTGGTACTTCATCAGAACGGACAGGACACCGCCCACTATGTAGACAGCTTCGGTTATAAGGACGTGCCGGAGTTTTTGCAGCCGGAAAATTATCTGAAAGCTGCCGAACAGACCACCGAGCAGAATTACAACATGATTGACGGGCAGATAAACAACACCCCGACCGCTACGGAACTGGAAGAAAAAGCAAAAGCCGGAGGACAGATTTCCCTTGCAGAATACGCCGAAGCCCTCAAAGCAGAAAAGAAACAGGCAGAGCCGGAGAAAAAGTCCTCTATCCGGGCGCAGCTTAAAGCAGCGAAAGAACAGGCACCGAAGAAACAGGCAAGACAGAAAACACAGGATTTGGAAAGGAGCTGACCTATGAAGTTACAAAAATTTGAAAATGTGGACGTTATTGCTTCCCTTGAAGCCATAATGAAACAGAACACCGCTTTTTATCAGAGCGATTTTGACATAGACAAACAGATTTTGCGGAAAGCGGCGGTAAGCCTTATCCCGGAGGACAAACGGCTTTTGTGGTTTTCCCGCCCGTCCGGGACGTGCTGCTTCCGGGAACGGGACGTTTTTCTAAAGGACACAAGGCAGCATAATACATGGCGGTTTTACGGGGAACAGACCCGCGATACTATCATTGCCTATGCGGTGGAACTGACAGGCACAGAGCAGGAAAAAATCAAGGGCAATCTTTATGAACTGGATTATTTGCAGCATTTCCGGGAAGTAATCGAAAAATCAATCCCTGCCGACAACTACACGCTGATTTATGAGCATGGGGAGCTGACAAAGCCTGCCGGACAATATTTTGACGGGGACACTGACCCGCAACTTGGAAAGTTTATACGTTTTGAAGCACAGCCAAACGACCCGGAAGCCTTAAAAAGCCTTTTGAGGGAACAGCAGAAAAAACGAACACCGCATACGCAGAGGGATTTTCAGTTACATATCGCCGCCCTGCATGATAGACAGATTGAAACAGAAGCCCGCCGGATTGTGGAAAATGTAAAAGGGCTTGGAGAACCGGACAGCCCCGAAAAGACCCATTGTGCGGTAGAACTTTCTCCCTACTTTGTTCCACTGGCAACGGATAAGGATATGGAACGGCTGCTTTCCATGCTCCCTTACAAAAGCCTTTCCTTATCTACGTTGGAGGGCAGGCATGGCGTTTATGCGCTGATAGATAAAAGCGAGAGGAAGAAAGAGATGAAACAGTCCCCTCCCTCTGTCCGGGCGCAGTTACAAACAGAAAAATCCCCAAAAGTCCCGAAAAAGACAGCAAAATCAAAACATCACGAATTGGAGGTATGAGCATGATTAGACTGACCGTTGAAGAAACAAACCTGTTGAGCATTTACAATGAGGGCGGTAAGCGCGGGCTTATGGAGAACATCAACGCTGCGCTGCCGTTTATGGACGAGGATATGCGGGAACTGGCGAAGCGCACCCTTGCGAAAATTGCACCTCTGACAGAAAATGAGTATACGGAGCTTGCCATTTTCGCCGCTGATGAAGTATGACCGGGGGTAAGCGGCTTACGCCGCCACAGAGCCGAAAAGTCAACAGCCTTGTAAAAAAGGAGTGCTGCAACTGCGAGCGCGGACACTGTATCTTACTGGACGACGGGGAGGAATGTGTCTGCCCGCAGCTTATTTCCTATTCTCTTCTATGCAAATGGTTTCAGACCGCCGTACTTCCCTTTGATAAGCTGCTGTATGCAGAGCTTTTCAAGACCGAGGATAAAAAGCGTTGTACCGAGTGCGGAGCTTCTTTTGCGTCCACCTCTAACAGCGTCAAATACTGCCCGGACTGCCGGAAGCGGATTACCCGCAGACAGGCAGCCGAGCGCATGAGGAAACGGCGTGCGGCGGTTACGCGATAAGGGCAAAAAAAGCCTTGATTTACAGGGCATAAATGACGTGAAACTGGCATAGGCGATACAGAATACCTTTTCCCTTAAAATGGGGGTTCTACTGCGTAACATTTTAAAATCAGTACCTATATAAAAGAACAGGGTGCGGGAGGTCATTACTGGCTTCCTGCGCCCTGTTCTTTTTGTGTCTGACTGTCTTTATCCTGCATTTCCGGCTTCGGCTGTAATTCTTTTTCTATCCGGTTCCGGTAATGGGTTTTCCTGCGGTAAAAATATTTTGTTACTTCCTGTTCCGGCAGCCATATCCCCGCAGCTTCTATCCGTTCCATAACAGCGGCAACGATTTCCCGGTTGTTGTACTTATGCGGCTCCTGTCCCTTTTCTATCCAAAGACGGCGGTATTCCTCATAAAGCCATGTACTGATAGTTTCTTTCTGCCGTTGCTTCAAATGCCGGAACTGCTTATCTGTCCGCAGCAGCTTCCCGTCTACCTTTTTATGATTTTTTGTCCCGATTTCTTTTTTCCTCTCTTTCCATTTCTTCAAGGGGAAACTGGGGGAGGGCTTCTATCAGCTTCATTGTGATATACTGGCGCATATCTTCATCAATTTCCAGTTTGAATGTTCCGTCCGGCTGACGTTTCTTTACAGTTGCCTGCCTGTCGATTTCGTCCTTGTAGCACATAAGCACCTTTTCCACCGCCCATGTTTCTCCGGTAACGGCGGCGCTTATGGTTTCATAATCGGGTATCGTTTGGTCTGCCATGTTTTCACGCTCCTGTCTATATTGGAATACCTTTATCCTACCACGCTTTTATAGATATTTCTACTGTAAGCGTTCGGTTTCCCTGCCCCGTTCCGGTTCTTTTTCCAGTCTTAAAATACTGTCTATGTTCTGTTTGATAACGTCGTATTCCTTGACCTGTTTTTTCAGCTTCCCATAGTCTGCATACAGTACTTTAGATTCATCTTGACATAGTACCAAGTCCTTGATGATTTAAACGAACAATTTTTCTCTTTAGACATAATAAAAAATCCTCATTTCGTTAAATTATAGGCTTATAACCTACATAATTATTTTAATGTAAGAAGGATTTAAATATTATGATTAAATTGTTCAAATATATGTTGTCATTTTCATTAATACACTGTCGTCGCTTAATTAACATAATGTAATCATTGGAATAAAATATCCACAAATTAAGAAAATTCCAAAATGTTATTCATAGTATATTAATACATTGAGTAAATATATAATTTAAAATAAAGAGGGATTTATCATATTTTGGTTATCAAATATTGTGAGGATTAGTTCAGGCTCTGTGTCAATAATGAAGGGTGCCTGAGAGATAGCGAAAGCTATCTCTTTTTCTTTATTCAAATTCATATGAGAACCTAAGATGAAGAAGAATCATCTTTCTTAAATTATAAAAATATTTGTATCCATAGGCATTTCGTTTTACAAGCTTGATCTTGTTGAAAATTGATATTAATTAATTTTTTTGAATAATATAAGTTATATTAAAGATGATTATTAGATCTAGTTAAGTTTAATAAAAAAAGAGGATTATATAAAAATGCCAATGATTTAAAAATATTTAATATGTTAAAGAAATGTTATTATTTATGCTTTACTATAATCTTTTTAAATTTTTGAATGATATTATTTAATATTAATAAAGTAAGTTATGCCATATTTAGGTTAGATATGC
>OGKX01001430.1_pt1 | contig 10258 bp, 16 predicted proteins | sample 1572541 | NCBI WGS metagenome assembly OGKX01 (sample SAMEA2581982, study PRJEB24529) | metagenome | biome: Human gut stool | place: China | collected 2011
AAGGGTACCTTTGCATCCGATCGGCATACCCTCACGGATTTTAAAGTTTGCTACGGAATTTTTCGCTTTGGTGGTAACTGCTTTCTGTCCGGTGATAGCTTCCATATCACTGATTGCAGCGTCCAGAAGTTTAGCGTTCTCCTTAGCTTCACCAACACCCATGTTGATTACGATTTTGGAGAGCTTCGGCACTTCCATCACGTTTTTGTATCCAAATTTTTTGGTCATTGCATCAACGATCTGCTCGTTGTAAAGATCTTTCAGTCTACTCACGGTTTTGCCTCCTCTCTTCCTTAATCAATTACTGCGCCGTTCAGCTCTTTTGCTTTTGCAACGCGGGTTCTAACAGCTTTTGTTTTGCCGTTTTTCTCAACCATCTCAACTTTGATTCCAACGCGGGTCGGAACTCCTTTTACAACCAGCATTACGTTGGATGCATCGATAGGAGCTTCTTTGTTAACGATTCCGCCCTGCTGATTGCTCATAGACGGTTTCTCATGCTTTGTAATCATGTTTACGCCTTCAACGATGACACGGTTGTTTTTTCTATCTACATGAAGGATCTTGCCTTCTTTGCCTTTGTCTTTACCAGCGATGACAACAACTTTGTCACCTGTTTTCAATTTCATGTTAGCCACCTAGCACACCTCCTTATAATACTTCCGGTGCCAGAGAAAGAATCTTCATGAACTGTTTCTCTCTCAGCTCTCTTGCAACGGGCCCGAAGATACGAGTACCTCTGGGGTTTTTGTCATCTTTGATGATAACTGCTGCGTTTTCGTCGAATCTGATATAGCTGCCGTCTGCTCTGCCTACGGGATGAACGGTTCTAACGACTACTGCTTTTACAACGTCGCCTTTTTTAACAACACCGCCGGGTGTTGCGTCTTTAACTGCAGCTACGATAATATCGCCAACTCCTGCATATCTTCTGGTGGAACCACCCAGTACTCTGATGCAAAGGAGTTCTTTTGCTCCTGAATTGTCTGCTACTTTCAATCTGGTTTCTTGCTGAACCATCTAAATTCCTCCTCTCTGCAGGATTATTTTGCTTTTTCGATGATGCTTACAAGTCTCCATCTCTTGTCTTTGGACAGAGGTCTTGTTTCCATAACCTTTACACGGTCGCCGATACCGCATTCGTTGTTTTCGTCATGGGCTTTCAGCTTGTAAGTTCTGTTTACGATCTTACCATACAAAGGGTGTTTTACTTTATCTTCCACAGCAACTACGATTGTTTTGTCCATCTTGTCGCTGACTACTCTACCGATTCTGGTTTTACGAAGATTTCTTTCTTCCACGTTGTGTGCCTCCTTTCGCTAAACCGTGTTTATTATTTTACTTCTCTTGCTTTCTGTGTCATTACTGTCTGGATTCTTGCGATGTTCTTACGAACTTCCTTGATTCTTGCTGTGTTATCCAACTGATTTGTTGCGTTCTGGAATCTCAGGTTGAACAGTTCTTTTTTAGCGGAAACAAGGTCCTTCTGTAATTCATCAGCAGTTTTACCCATCAATTCACTTACATAACCTTTTGTTTTCACTGATGATCACCTGCCATTTCTGCTGCTTCTGCCTTGGAAACGATTTTGCACTTGATGGGCAGTTTGTGGATTGCCAGTCTCAGTGCTTCTCTTGCTGTTTCTTCTGCAACGCCGCCGATTTCAAACATAACTCTGCCGGGTTTTACTACTGCTACCCAATATTCGGGAGCGCCTTTACCGGAACCCATACGAGTACCGATAGGTTTTGCGGAAACGGGTTTGTCAGGGAAGATTTTGATCCAAACGTCACCGCCACGTTTAATATGTCTTGTCATCGCAACACGAGCTGCTTCGATCTGATTGGATGTGATCCATGTGGGTTCCATAGCCATGATACCGAAGTCGCCGTAAGTAACTTTGTTACCTCTGTAAGCGCGGCCTTTCATAGAACCTCTCTGCTGTTTACGATGTTTTACTCTTTTAGGCATTAACATAATTACTTAGCGCCTCCTTCCTTTTTCGCTGCTTTTACAGGAAGTACCTCACCTTTGTAAATCCAAACCTTTACGCCCAGTTTGCCGTATGTTGTATCAGCTTCTGCGAAGCCGTAGTCGATGTCTGCGCGCAGTGTCTGCAGGGGGATGGTACCGTCATGGTAGCTTTCAGTACGAGCCATATCAGCTCCGCCCAGACGTCCGGAACAGCAAGCTTTGATTCCCTTTGCACCGCTCTTCATTGCACGTCCCATGCAGGATTTCATTGCACGACGGAATGTTACACGGTTTTCCAGATCCAGTGCGATTCTTTCAGCAACCAGCTGAGCGTCTGTTTCGGGTCTTTTGATTTCTTCGATGTTCACAGCAACCTTCTGGCTTGTCATCTTCTGGATTTCAGCCTTCAGTTCTTCGATTGCCTGACCATTTTTACCGATTACGATACCGGGTTTTGCTGTATATACGCTAATCTTTACGCGGCCAGCTGTTCTTTCAATAGCGATTTTGGAAACGCCTGCTGCGTAGAGTTTCTTTTTGATGAATTTTCTGATTTTAACGTCTTCTACCAGGTAATCAGCAAAGTCTTTTTCAGCATACCATTTGGTATCCCAGTCTTTGATGATACCGACTCTTAATCCATGTGGATTTACTTTCTGTCCCATTGTGTACCTCCTTATCTCTCATTGAGAATGATGGAAATGTGGCAAGATCTTTTCAGAATGCGGTAAGCTCTGCCCTGTGCTCTGGGGCGGATTCTCTTCATTGTAGGACCCTGATCTGCACTTACCTCTTCTACATACAGTTTGCTCACGTCCATACCCAAGTTGTTTTCTGCGTTTGCCATTGCGGATTTCAGAACTTTCGCAATGATTTCAGAAGCATATCTTGGAGAATAATTCAACATCGCTGCTGCTGTTACAACGTCTTTGCCTTTGATCTGATCCAAAACGATTTTTGCTTTTGTTGCAGGGATACCTACATATTTAGCAGTAGCGTGGGGTCTTTTTTCCTGTGTTGCAATGTTTCTTTCTTTCTTAATTTGGCTTCTATGACCTTTTGCCATGAACGAAACCTCCTTTCGTTTTAAACTCTATTACCGAACTCTGGATTTCTTTTCTGCGTCTTTGCCGTGGCCTCTGTAAGTTCTTGTCAGAGCGAATTCGCCCAGTTTGTGGCCAACCATGTCTTCTGTGATATATACAGGAACATGTCTTCTGCCGTCATAAACCGCGATTGTATGACCGATCATATCGGGGTAGATTGTAGAACGGCGAGACCATGTTTTGATTACGTTCTTTTCGCCCGCTGCGTTCATTGCGTCGATTTTCTTCAGCAGATGATCGTCAGCGAAAGGTCCCTTTTTCAGTGATCTGCTCATTATTTCATCCTCCTTGTTTCATGCTCTGTGCTCATGCGGCACATCGAAATTCATTAGCCGTTTCTACGACGAATGATATATTTGTTGGAAGCTTTGTGTTTGTTTCTTGTTTTGTAGCCCATTGCAGGTTTGCCCCAAGGTGTCATAGGAGATGGACGACCGATAGGTGCTCTACCTTCACCACCACCGTGAGGGTGATCGTTAGGGTTCATTACGGAACCTCTTACAGTAGGTCTGATACCCATGTGACGTTTTCTACCTGCTTTACCGATGTGAACCAGTTCGTGGTCGATGTTGCCAACCTGACCGATTGTTGCTCTGCATTCGATGGGCAGCAGTCTCATTTCGCCGGAGGGCAGTTTAACTGTTGCATATTTGCCTTCTTTTGCCATCAGCTGTGCGCTGTTACCGGCGGAACGAACCAGCTGGCCGCCCTTACCGGGATATAACTCAATGTTGTGTACCATAGTACCAACCGGGATAAGCTCTAATGGTAAGCAGTTACCAACACGAACTTCTGCATCAGCTCCGTTCATAACTTTCTGACCTACTTTTAAGCCAACAGGAGCCAGAATGTAGGATTTTGTACCGTCAGCGTAAACGATCAGAGCGATGTTTGCTGTTCTGTTAGGATCGTATTCGATTGCTTTTACTGTTGCAGGAATACCATCTTTGTTACGTTTGAAGTCTACCAGTCTGTATTTGATCGCAGCACCGCCGCCTTTGTGACGAACTGTGATTTTACCCTGGTTATTTCTACCGGAGTTTTTCTTCAGGTGTACCACCAGAGATTTCTCGGGTGTGGATTTTGTGATTTCATCAAATGCGGACACTGTCATGTGTCTTCTGGACGGTGTATATGGCTTATATCTTTTAATTGCCATTTTTTCCACTCCTTTCGATAAGTGATTATCTGTCTACACGTTTCCGTGTGTTTTTCGTTCAAGTGCCTTCCGGATTACATACCCTGGAAGATTTCGATGTCTTTGCTGTCAGCAGCCAGTTTCACAACTGCTTTTTTGAATTTCTTTGTTTTGCCGAAGATATAACCTCTTCTTTTGGGTTTGCCGCTGTAATTCATTGTGTTAACAGCTGCTACCTTCGCGCCTTCGAACATTTTTTCAACTGCTTCTTTTACCTGAGCTTTTGTAGCTTCGGGATGAACCAGGAAAGTATATTTTTTATCATCCAGAACAGCCATACTGTTTTCTGTGATAACGGGTCTCAAGATTACGTCATAATATTTCAGATCTGCCATTATGCGTACACCTCCTCGATTTTCGCTACCGCGTCTTTTGTTACAACCAGTGTGTTGTATTTCAGCAGGTCGTAAACGTTGATTGTGCTTACGGAAGCTGTTTTTACATCAGGGATGTTTCTAGCGGACAGCATTACGTTTGTGTTTGTACCATCCATAACGATCAGCGCTTTGCCGCAGTTGATGTTAGCCAGTACTTTAGCCATATCTTTTGTCTTAACTTCTGCCAGGTTCAGTTCATCCAGAACGATGATTTTACCTTCAGCAACTTTTGTAGACAGTGCGGACTGCAGTGCCAGTCTTTTTACTTTTTTGTTCAGTTTGAAGGAGTAATCTCTCGGCTTGGGAGCGAATACTACGCCACCGCCAACCCACTGAGGGGAACGGATGGAGCCGTGTCTTGCTCTACCTGTGCCTTTCTGTCTCCAAGGTTTTCTACCACCGCCACGTACTTCTGCACGTGTTTTTGTGCTCTGTGTGCCCTGTCTCTGGTTAGCCAGATACTGAACTACTGCCAGGTGCATCACATGTTCATTTGCTTCTATTCCGAAAATAGCGTCGTTCAGGTCGATGTTGCCTACCTGTTCGCCATTCATGTTCATTACTGCAACGTTTGCCATGTTAGTTTCCTCCTTTCGTAAAGTTTATCAAGCCTTTACGCTGTCTTTGATTACCAGAACAGAACCTTTAGGGCCGGGAACTGCGCCTTTGATCAGCAGCAGGTTCTTTTCTGCATCAGCACGAACGATTTCAAGGTTCTGGATGGTTACTTTTACGCTACCCATGTGACCAGGCATTCTTTTGCCTTTTTTAACACGGCTGGGTGTAGCGGAAGAACCCATGGAACCAACTACTCTGTGAGATTTGGAACCATGACCCATGGGACCTCTCTGTGCGTTATATCTCTTAATTGTGCTCTGGAAGCCTTTACCTTTGGAAACGCCGCTTGCGTCTACTTTGTCGCCTGCTGCGAATACGTCAGCTTTGATTTCAGCGCCAACTTCGTATGCGCTTGTGTCTTCCAGTCTGAATTCTTTCAGGTATTTCTTAGCAGCTACGCCTGCTTTGTCGAAATGACCTTTTGCGGGTTTGTTTACTTTTTTTGCTTTTGCATCCTTGAAACCAACCTGGATTGCTTCATAGCCGTCGTTTTCCATTGTTTTCTTCTGGATTACAACGCAGGGGCCTGCTTCAAGAACGGTAACCGGTACCAGTGCACCGTTTTCTGTGAAAACCTGTGTCATACCGATTTTCTTAGCCATAATAGCCTTTTTCATGTAGTTGCACCTCCTAAGTTTCTACAGCGGATTGCTCTCTTTTGAGAGTAATCATACTAGATTCATATAAGAGTCTTGCATGAAGATGTTTCTTATATAAACCGAGTGTTTTGGATAATTTCTTTTATTTGAAATCAGCGGTCGTTGCTTCCGTCTGTGATTTCCGTGATCTTATTTCATCACTTTCAGTGTGATGTCTACGCCTGCGGGCAGATCCAGACGGCTCAGGGCGTCTGCTGTTTTGCCAGTAGGGCTCAGAATGTCGATCAATCTCTTGTGAGTTCTCATTTCGAACTGTTCTCTGGAGTCTTTGTATTTGTGTGTTGCTCTGATGATGGTCACAACTTCCTTCTTAGTGGGAAGTGGAATAGGACCACTGATCTGCGCTCCTGTTTTCTTTGCTGTTTCAATGATCTGCGCTGCAGACTGATCGATCAGCTTGTGATCGTAAGCTTTGAGACTGATTCTGATTTTTGGGTTAGCCATAAAAAAAGTCCCCTCCTTTTCGTACTTTAACTTTCAGCACGACAAGTGGTGACTGCACACTTATCCGGGTGTATCCTGCAACGTCAGATACGCAAAGTTATCCTGTCGAGATAACTTACCCTAAATATTCAGTACAGTGACCTTGTCGCCCGGTTTCTTGAACTGGACATCGCTCCTCGGAAAAACCATCAAGCCGCTCAATTCGGCCCTCAGCAACCTTCCGTATCAACACTCTATGTCACAACACAAACAAGTATACACGACTTTTCCTGATTTGGCAAGAGTTTTTTTGTATTTTTTCAAAAAAATTTCTTAGAATTTTAACAAAAAACATTTGTCCATTTCACGCAAAACTTAAACAAAATAAACAAGTGTATACACGTACTTCTGCATAATGCATCCCTCTTTTGTTTCTCTTGTACAAAATAGATACCTGAATTTCTCCGTTTTTGCACGCATAAATAAGGCACCTCTTTCATAAGTCCTCACACATTTTCTTTTTCTTTTGATATTCCCATTTTTTCCAGATTTTATACCTGCATCCTCTGACTGCAAATACGGAGTTTCTTCCTATATATAATAGTAGAAATTCTTTTCTCGCAAAAGCAAAAAAATCGGAAATCCTCAAAATTGAGAATTTCCGATTTACTTTTATCAAAACGCTTATCTGCGTACGCAGTCCTTTGTGATTTCCTTCAGGCTATGTACACCGCACATTGCCATGGTATCTTTCAGTTCTGCACCCAGTTTTTCCACCAGAGCCGCAACGCCTTCTTCCGCAGCGCCGTAAATGACATTTACGAAAGGACGGCCAATCAGTACGCCATCTGCACCCAAAGCCAGAGCTTTGAATACATCCATACCGGAACGGATACCGCCGTCTACCAGAATCTTCATGGAATCGCCGACTGCATTTGCAATAGTCTCCAGAACTTCAGCTGTTGCCGGGCACTGATCCAGTACACGACCGCCGTGGTTGGAAACAACGATACCAGTAGCGCCTGCTTCCAGTGCTTTCTTTGCACCGTTTACAGTCATGATGCCTTTCAGGATGAAAGGTACCCCTGCGTAAGAAATGATTTCTTTCAGTTCTTCCACAGTTTTGCTGCCTGCTGGAGGTGTCATATTTTTCAGGAAAGGCAGACCAGCCGCATCAATGTCCATAGCGATCATTTTTACGCCTGCTGCTTTTGCCATGTCGATTTTTTCTTTTACCAGTTCCATATTCCAGGGCTTGATGGTAGGAACACCTACGCCTTCGGATGCCTTGATAGCTTCACATGCAGCAGCGAATACATTATGGTCTGTACCGTCGCCAGTAAATGCCGCAATGCCGTTGTCCGCACATGCTTTTACCAGAATGTGGTTATATCCGTTGTCATCATACTTGTCGCCATAGTGCAGCTGCATGGCACCAATGGGTGCAGCAAAGAACGGATAATCATAAGTTTTTCCAAACAATTCAAACTTGGTGTCAACAGGTTTGTTTTCGCAAATGGTATCCATGTTTACGCAGATTTCCTGCCATTTCTGATAGTTGCGAATAAAGCCTGTACCGATTCCCTTTGCGCCAGGACCGGGAATCTGATTTTTGCACGCCAAACCGTTGCAAACGGGACAAACCTTACAGTAAGGCCCCATTTCTCCTCTAGCCGCAGCCAATACTTCCTGATAATTCATAGAAATTTCTCCTCCACTCAAATAAATTGAATTTTTATCTTATGTATGAAATGGCGCATTAGTTCTTGAAGCTGTGGATAGGTGCGGGGATTCTACCGCCTCTTGCGATAAAGTCTTCGCAGCTGTATTTGTTTACAGCCATAATGGGTGCATAACCCAGCAGACCACCAAATTCTACGGATTCGCCAACGCCTCTGTCGATGACAGGGATCAGACGAACAGCAGTTGTTTTATTGTTCACCATACCGATTGCAGCTTCATCGGCAATGATACCGGACAGTGTTGCAGGTGTTGTATCACCGGGTACAGCGATCATATCCAGACCAACGGAGCAAACGCAAGTCATAGCTTCCAGTTTTTCCAGAGTCAAAGCGCCTTTTGCAGCTGCTTCGATCATACCATGGTCTTCGCTGACAGGAATGAACGCACCGCTCAGACCGCCAACGTAAGAGGATGCCATAACGCCGCCTTTTTTCACGTTGTCGTTCAGCAGAGCCAAAGCTGCAGTTGTACCAGGTGCGCCGGGTTCTGCCAGACCCATTTCCTGAAAGATTTCCGCAATACTGTCACCAACAGCAGGTGTAGGTGCCAGAGAAAGGTCGATGATACCAAAAGGTACATTCAGACGTTTGGATGCTTCTCTTGCGATCATCTGACCAACACGAGTGATTTTGAATGCGGTACGTTTTACTGTTTCGCACAGTGTTTCAAAATCTTCGCCTCTTACTTCTTCCAGTGCTTTTTTCACAACGCCGGGGCCGCTGACGCCAACATTGATGGCACAGTCTGCTTCACCAACGCCGTGGAAAGCACCTGCCATGAAGGGGTTATCTTCTACGGCGTTGCAGAATACAACCAGTTTTGCACAACCGATGCATTCTCTGTCTTTTGTCAGTTCTGCTGTTTTATGGATCACTTCACCCATTTCTTTGACAGCATCCATGTTGATACCGTTACGAGAAGTACCGATATTTACGGAAGAACAAACGAAGTCTGTTACTGCCATAGCTTCGGGAATGGAAGCGATGAGTTTTCTGTCACTTTCGGTGTAGCCTTTCTGCACCAGAGCGGAAAAACCACCAATGAAGTTTACGCCTACGGCTTTTGCAGCACGATCCAATGTCTGCGCAATACTTACATAAGAATCTGTTTTGCAGCCAGCTGCTGCAATGGCAATGGGAGTTACGGAAATACGCTTGTTTACAACAGGCACGCCGTATTCCTTTGCCAGTTCGTCACCGACTTTTACCAGATCTTTGGCATAAGTGGTGATTTTATTGTATACCTTTTCGTTAAACTTATCAATATCCGCGTCAGCACAATCCAGCAGACTGATACCCATTGTGATGGTTCTCACGTCCAGATTGGCGTTGTCGATCATCTGATTGGTTTCTAAAATTTCATTTCTTGTAATCATCTGTTTGTGACCTCCCATCAAATGCGGTGCATTGCGTCAAAAATTTCTGTATGCTGCATTTTGATTGCCAGTCCCATTTCTTCCCCGATGGAAGCCAGACCGTCTACTGCTTTATCGAAGTCCTGTGTCATTCCAGTGATGTCTACCACCATAACCATATCGAAGTATCCGCCCACGATGGTCTGAGAAATGTCCAGAATATTCACATTCGCTTCAGACAAAAAAGTGCAAACTCTTGCGATAATGCCTACTTTGTCGTGTCCCAATACTGTAATTACTGCTTTTTTCATTGTTTCTGACCTCCTTGAAATTTAGAAAAAGAAAATTTCCTTTCTGCGGCAAAGTCCATTCTGGCAAAATGGCAGTCTGCTCCAGCAAAAAAGCCCTTAATAAACAGAAAAACAAGGCGTTTTCTGCACCTTGTTTTCTGTTTTATGGCACTATTCTAATACCAAAGGCATAGAATGTCCAGTATTATTTTGTATAGTCACTGAACAAAAAACCACTTTGACGTTACTTTATTTTTCCAAATCGCCGCAAACCCTGTAAAATCAAGGCTTTCAAGAATTTTCGAAACTGAACTGTATGATTTCACAGGAAATATTTCTTTCAATTTTTTACAGAAAAATATGTTTTTTCCAATGTCATGTATGGTTTCTCGCACAAAAAAGGTCATGCCCCAAAGGGCATGACCAAATTTTGCTTTTGCTATATTTAAGGAAACAATTAGTTTGTAGCTTTGCTTGCTTTGTATTTTCTGATGGCATCAGCCAGTTTAGGCAGGA
>OGKX01001433.1_pt1 | contig 10239 bp, 10 predicted proteins | sample 1572541 | NCBI WGS metagenome assembly OGKX01 (sample SAMEA2581982, study PRJEB24529) | metagenome | biome: Human gut stool | place: China | collected 2011
TTTCTTTTGTATATTGTTCGCTTTCGTAATGACCAATCTCTGCCATCAGAATATCACCCTCGTGGCCGAAATAATCATGATATTTGATTTCTCCCGTAATAAAGACATCCGCACCCGTCCGAATTGCCTGTGGAAGCAGGAAAGCTCCGGCACCACCACATAAGGCAACCTTCTGTATTTCTCTCCCCGTCAGTTTGTTATGACGTACACAACCCACTTCAAAGATTTTCTTGATGCGTTTCAGAAACTCGAGTTCCGTTTCCGATTCATCCAATTCACCTACAATTCCCGAACCTGCCTGCAACCAGTCATTCTGCAACGGATACAAGTCAAATGCCGGTTCCTCATAAGGATGTACAGACAATAAAGCCTTTATAACTTCCGCTTTTTTATATATAGGAAGAATGGTTTCAATCCTCACTTCATTTTCATGATGCAGTTCACCGATTGTTCCACAGAAAGGATGCGTTCCCTCTTTTGCCCGGAAGGTTCCCTCTCCTTTCAGATTGTAACTGCATGAATCATAGTTACCTATATTTCCGCGTCCGGCTGCAAACAACACTTCGCGCACACTATCGGCTTGTGCATCCGGCACGAAAGTCACCAGCTTAATCAGACAGTTCTCTTTCGGTTCGAGCACTTTCAGATTCTTCAACCCTATTTTCTCTGCTATCTTATAATTAACTCCACCTTGTGCATTATCAAGATTAGTATGTGCTGAATAGATCACAATATCATTCTTTATTGCTTTCAGTATGCAGCGTTCCACGTAATCTTTGCCCGTGATAGATTTATAGCCCTTGAAAATGAGCGGATGGTGCGATATAACGAGATTGTACCCCAGCGCGATAGCTTCATCCAACACAGCTTCGGTAACGTCAAGACACAACAAAGCCCCTGTTGCTTCCGCTTCTGTCAATCCGATTTGCAGGCCGGCATTATCAAATCCGTCTTGCAATGGCAGAGGCGCGAATCGTTCAAGGGCGCTTACTATTTCCTTAATTTTCATTATTGGTAGAAAATTTGGTTGCAAAGATAATAAATAAAATAGGAATTAACATACTAAGTGATCGTTTTTTAGAGAATTTATCGTTATCCATTTTTTGAGATCCCCGTAAAAGATATAAAATACCACCCAGAAACTATCAAAAAGGACCTAAAAACTATCTGTTGATAGAAATTCCCCTAAATTACGTCTGATTCTCCCCTACCAAGGTCGACAAAATATCTTAAACTTGCATCATCAAAATTTTTACAACGAATACTCACATTTTAAAAACAACACATATGAAAAGTTTAAGCTTCAGAAAAGATTTGGTAGGAGTTCAGGAAGAATTACTACGTTTCGCATACAAACTGACAACAGACCGCGAAGAAGCAAACGATTTGCTGCAGGAAACCTCATTGAAAGCATTAGATAATGAAGATAAATATACACCCGATACAAATTTCAAAGGATGGATGTACACCATCATGCGCAATATCTTTATCAATAATTATCGTAAGGTAGTTCGCGACCAGACATTTGTTGACAAGACCGATAACCTTTATCATCTTAATTTGCCGCAAGATGCAGGGTTTGAAAGTACTGAAAGGACATACGACCTGAAAGAGATGCACCGTGTAGTCAATGCTCTTCCGAAAGAATACAGGGTTCCGTTCGCCATGCACGTTTCCGGATTCAAATACCGCGAAATTGCAGAAAAACTGAATCTTCCGTTGGGCACTGTAAAGAGCCGTATCTTCTTCACGCGCCAGAAATTACAGGAAGAACTGAAAGACTTCCGCTAAACCCTAACTATATCTACATCAGTTTCAGATTAAACAATTGATTTCATTTTTCAGTTTTATCAATAGGCAAAAGGCAAAGAGAGTGTATATTCTTTTTGCCTTTTGCCTGTTTTCATCGGACAAATATGGATAAAAATCAATGCCGGAATAAAAACTAATTATAAAATTCTGCGTAAAACTTCCGTTATTTATTGAAAATCTGTATTTTTACTTCCACTAAATAATAAATACGATGAAAACAATTCTGACTCTACTGTTGCTGATAGTTGTGACGACCTCCTGTCAACTCAAAAAGAGTGATAATACGGAAACGGCTGTAACCGAGTCTACAGAAATTGACAATGCCGAAGATTGCACGGCAGATACGGTCAAAGCTACCGCTATCTTCTGGATTGATAAAGTAGAAACCAAACACTGCAAAGAGTACGGTTTTCGCACAATCAAAGCTAGGGTGCTCATTCGCGAAGACGGGAAGGTTGATTTGCTGTCTTCGTCAAGAAACAATCGCCTGATGTAGAGAAGTATATACGCCATCACCTCTCTAAATTTCAAGTAACGGAAAAGATGTTTGAAGGCGGTTATGTGCAACCCGGAGAACAATTCGTGCAGCTTCGCTGCTTATGGGGAATGTTGAAAGGCAAATAATAAACACGCTAATAACCGGTTAGCTTTTGCTTTTCATTTGCACCTTATTTATCATTTGTACCTTGTTTTTCAGTGCATACCGTTCGTCTACGACTCTGTCCGTAGGGAAGAAAGTGAAAATAAGCCGCCACTCTCCTTCCTTATAGATAAATTTACGTCCACTGGCTCCACGAAGAATTGCTTCGTATTTTTCCTGCAGGAAAGCCTCGATATGTTCCGGCATTTCTGTGCCGGATGCTGAAAACTCCACTGTTATAAAGAAGTGTGGAATAGCTATTTCAGCTACTTTATGGAATATCTGGTCAATAACAGTCATTTCCTGGGTTCTTTTGTTACCTCCAGCAGTTTTCCGTATGCATCAAAAGATCGACGCGAAGCCAATGAAATAGTAATCATTAGCGATAGCATAGATGCTGTGAAAGTAATCACCATAATCATCATCTGATACTTGATAGCGACATTCGGGCTGCTTCCTCCCAGAATTTGTCCGATCATCGTGCCCGGAAGAGCCACCAATCCCATCACGGCAATGTTCGCAATCAGGGGACTAAACGATTTAATGATGGCCTGCCGGATAAATGGAGCCTGCGCTTCCTGCCTTGTTGCTCCGTTTCCCAATAAATACCGATATAGTTGCTGTTCACGTTTCAATCCACTATAATAAGTATTCAAAGCTATTACATTGCTCGACAGCATATTACCCATCAGAATTCCAAATATTGGAATAAAGTATTGGGCGCTAAATATATTATCCAGTTGGAGAACAATACCGATAAAATAGATGCCTACCAATACAACACTACAAAGAAATCCTACCGTAATAGGGATTAATAAAACACTACGTTTCAACTGAGTACGTACCAATGCGGTCTGCCCGGCCACGAATACCATAATTATCACCCAAAGAAAATTAATCCAGGGATTGTTCCATAAAAAGAGATATTTCAGATACATGCCGATAAAGAACAGCTGGATAATCATCCGTAATGTACCAATCACGGCAGGTTTCAGCAATCCCGTTTTAAATTTCCAAAGGTAAAAAAACGGAATGGCAAGCAATAGTAGCCCTATAAAGAGATTATAATATGATATATCAATCGTTCCCACAATATATTCTTAACAATTCTATCCGATTTGCGTTACAGTTCAATTAATTACAGTTCTATTAAATAATGACAGCCCGAAGCAAAGTCCTTATCATGTGATACGGCTAACACAGCCGTTCCTCTTTCCGCCTGTCGCCGGAAAAAAGACAGGACTTTACCGGTTGATCCGGCATCCAAAGCAGAAGTCGGTTCATCTATGATAATGAGAGGTTTGTTGAGCATTGCAGCCACAGCCAACATAATACGTTGGCGTTGACCACCCGATACTTCATTCACCCTCTTTGTATATAATTCGTGTTCCAGCCCCAATTCATCGAAACAAGTGAAAAGTCTTTCTTCCGAAAAAGGAACAGAACGATTCACTTTCAGTCCGAACGGGAGAGCCACCATCTCTTTGACCCATTCAAAAGGTAGTGCCAATTCTTGAGGAATCCATGCAATCTGTCTGCGGACACTATCGATAGTCGATATATCAAGCAATGTTTCCCCTACCTGTATAGATCCTTCTTTCAAAGGCACAAACCCCATTACCGCATTCAGCAACGAAGTCTTTCCACAACCGGATTGACCGACAATGCAAGCCGTTTCTCCCCTTTCCAACTTCATACTGAAACCGGAGAAAAGCACTTCCGTACCAAAAGCAATACAGGCATTATTAATATGTAACATCTATTTGTTCTCTTGAAAATCCTGCCAAAATTATATTTATTGAAGTTCCGCCACCCACTTCTCAATGTTTCGTGTTTCAGCACTAAAATTCACTCCAATCTTAAAAAGTGTTCGCCCATCACTTTCGAAAGGTTTAGCATAATGCTTTTCATTGATCTGCTGCAAGGCTTCTTCAGCCGTACCCTCCAGCTTGAATTCCATGACATAGATAAATTTATCAGTCTGCAAAACAAGATCGATACGGCCCTGGCTCGTGTGATATTCCGCTTTTACATAAAAACCGACTAATTTGAACACGATAAAGAGAACATTCTGATAATGCAATTCCAAATCGCGAACCAATTCATAAGGAGTATCTGCAAAGAAACTCTGAAGACGACGGAAAAAAGAATCATAATCTCCCGAACGGACTTCGCGGACAAACTTCTGAATCTCAAAAGATGATTCTACGGCATTTATATTGGCATAAAAAGGCATGAGATATTTCACAAAACCTTCCTCCACTTCACGATTGGGAAATCCCAGGCGATAAGTTTCAAATTCACGATCGTAGCCTTTTATGGTAAGATAACCGCTCTGATAAATCACAGGGATAGGATTGTCGGAAGTTGAATCAATACTATTCAGTACGTCGGCACTAGTTTCTTCATGAGCCATCCGGTGAAGATCGTAATGATGTTTTTTTAGTAATTCGACCAGATAAGTAGGTGTGCCCGTTTCAAACCAGTAGTTGCCAAACACATTGTATTTAAGGGTGTTAAGTACACTGAACGGATTATACATACCTATAGAATCATGAGTGAAATGATAACCATCATATCTTTCACGCATTTCTGTGCAAATTTCATCATACGTCAAACCTTGCGCATCGGCAAATTCATGCAATTCAGTTTCAAAGTTCTCATGCAACTCACGATCACTGATTCCGCAGATTTCTATATACTGCTGACGCATAGAAATATCCTCCAGATTATTCAGATCGCTGAATACACTTACTTTTCCGAATTTTGTAACTCCCGTAAGCATACCAAATTTAATGCAGCCATCCTTGCTTTTTAAAGCTCCATAGAAAGCCTTCAATGTATCACGAAAACTCTTCTGGAGTTCATCATTACCAATCGCCTGTAACATAGGCTTATCGTATTCATCCACAAGAATAACGACACTCTGGCCCTCTTTCTCACAAGCACGCTGAATAATACCCTCGAAACGCATAGCTAGAGAAGTTTCTGCAGATTCCGCTCCATAGATTTTTTCCCATTCCACCAATGTGCGATTCAGCTTATTTTCAAGTCTTTCCGGTGTATCGTATTTTTCTGTATTGAGGTCAATATGCAGGATCGGATATTTAAACCAGTCTTTTTCCAGTTTCTCTATCGCCAATCCTTCGAAAAGTTTTTTCTTCCCTTGAAAATAGGCTTCCAAAGTAGACAGTAACAAACTTTTCCCAAAACGACGTGGACGACTAAGAAAATAATAACTGCCAGTTTTCACCATTTGATATATCCAAGCAGTCTTATCTATATAGCAATAACCTCCTTTACGGATTTTCTCGAAGTTCTGTATGCCGATAGGATAAATTTTATTACTCATATACTCATAACTTTATAAGTTGACAGATACAAAGATAGCCTTTTCCACCCAATAACACAAAGTCCGATACGAAAGTTTTTTCATATCAGACTCAAATGATAGCCCCTATTTATTTCATCATCTAGTGTAATTTTGCCAATTTTCATTTATCTTTGCCTTACTAATTAATTCAAGAAAGTTATGATACTGAACGAAAGAGACGCTCGTCACGAGCATATATTGCAGGTAGCACGTCAGATGATGACGGCTGCGCGCACTGCTCCGAAAGGAAAAGGAATCGATATTATTGAAGTGGCCCTCATCACTGATGAAGAGATTAAACAATTATCGGACACTATGATAGCTATGGTAGAAGAACACGGAATGAAATTCTTCCTTCGTGATGCCGACAACATCCTAAGTGCCGAATGTGTTGTACTGATAGGAACACGCGAGCAGACACAGGGCTTGAACTGCGGCCATTGCGGATTTGCCACCTGTGCCGGACGTACTGATGGAGTTCCCTGCGCATTGAACAGCATAGATGTAGGTATCGCAATAGGTTCCGCGTGCGCCACGGCAGCCGATTTACGCGTAGACACACGCGTCATGTTCTCCGCCGGATTGGCAGCACAACGCCTGAACTGGCTGAAAGACTGCAAGATGGTAATGGCGATCCCCGTAAGCGCATCCTCCAAGAATCCGTTCTTTGACCGGAAACCGAAGCAGGAAAACAATGCATAACAGTCACATCGATGCAGAAAACAAACTGACTTTAGATGCAGACAATAAACTGATTTTATAAAAAACTAAATATATATAGTCTAATGGGAATCATGGTTGGACTCCCCAGCCCAAGCGGCTCGGAGAAAGATTTGCAGTTGAACTTCGGCAAAAACATGACCGTACAGGTAGAAATGAAAGCACCTCATTTGCCTGCCGAATGGCACATGCAGAGCGGTATACAGTTAACATGGCCACATGCCGATACAGATTGGGCCTACATGCTGGCGGAAGTGCAAGAGTGTTTTATCAATATTGCCAGGGAAATAGCGAAGCGTGAATTATTATTGATTGTCACTCCCGAACCGGAAGAAGTGAAAAAGCAGATAGCTGCTACTGTCAATATGAATAACGTCCGCTTTCTGGAATGTGCCACTAATGACACATGGGCCCGCGACCACGGAGCCATTACAATGATAGATACCGACACCCCTTCCCTGCTCGACTTCACCTTCAACGGCTGGGGACTGAAATTTGCTTCCGAACTGGATAATCAAATTACCAAACATGCCGTAGAAGCCGGAGCTTTGAAAGGCCAGTATATAGACCACCTTGACTTCGTACTCGAAGGAGGTTCTATCGAAAGCGACGGAATGGGTACATTGCTCACCACTTCCGAATGTCTGCTTTCTCCCCAACGAAACGGACGACTGAACCAGGTAGAGATAGAAGAATACCTGAAATCAACCTTCCACCTGCAAAAGGTGCTTTGGTTAGACCACGGTTATCTGGCCGGTGATGATACTGACAGCCACATCGACACTTTGGCACGCTTCTGTTCTACCGACACCATCGCTTACGTGAAATGCGAAAACAAAGAAGACGAACATTACGAAGCACTGCTTGCAATGGAAAAACAGCTGAAAACATTCCGCACCTTAGCAGGAGAACCCTATCGCCTATTAGCCTTACCCATGGCAGACAAGATAGAAGAAGACGGCGAGCGCCTGCCTGCAACTTACGCCAATTTCCTGATTATGAACGACGTTATTCTCTACCCGACATACAATCAGCCGGCGAATGACAAAAAAGCAGGAGAAGTATTGCAGCAAGCCTTTCCAAACCATCAAATAATTGGAATAGACTGCCGTGCCCTGATTAAACAGCACGGTTCCCTACACTGCGTCACCATGCAATATCCGCTGGGTGTTATAAAGGAATCATAAAAGAATTACAAAGGAGCTATAAAGGAATTATAAAATAATGAATGAATCAACCCACTAATTATTCATCATGAGAAAGATAAAAGTCGGAATCATCCAACAATCCAATACCGCAGATATTAAAGCCAATCTAATGAACCTCGCAAAGAGTATCGAGGCTTGTGCCGCTCACGGCGCACAACTGATTGTGCTCCAGGAGTTACACAATTCACTTTATTTTTGCCAGACAGAAAACACGAACCTGTTTGATCTTGCCGAACCGATTCCCGGGCCTTCCACAGGCTTTTATTCCGAGTTGGCAGCAGCTAATAAAGTAGTCCTTGTCACCTCTCTTTTTGAGAAACGTGCTCCCGGACTTTATCATAATACCGCTGTCGTATTCGACCGCGACGGAAGCATTGCAGGAAAATACCGGAAAATGCATATTCCCGATGATCCGGCTTACTACGAAAAGTTCTATTTCACTCCGGGAGACATTGGTTTTGAACCGATTCAAACTTCTTTAGGAAAACTAGGCGTATTAGTATGCTGGGATCAATGGTATCCGGAAGCTGCCCGCCTGATGGCACTAAAAGGTGCGGAACTTTTAATTTATCCTACCGCCATTGGCTGGGAAAGCAGTGACACGGACGATGAAAAAGCCCGCCAACTCAATGCCTGGATTATTTCACAGCGCGCTCATGCCGTTGCCAATGGACTTCCTGTTATCTCCGTCAACCGTGTAGGACACGAGCCCGATCCTTCCGGACAGACAAACGGCATCCTATTTTGGGGAAACAGTTTCGTAGCAGGACCGCAAGGAGAATTCCTGGCACAAGCCGGAAACGATCATCCGGAAAACATGGTAGTGGAAATAGATATGGAACGCTCGGAAAACGTCCGCCGCTGGTGGCCTTTCCTCCGTGATCGCCGGATTGACGAATACGAAGGACTTACCAAACGCTTCCTCGATTAAAGTTTAATGCTGAAATTCTCTAATAAAGTTCACTCCCAAAGAAAAAGAGAGGATATTTATAAATATCACAACACCAAAAAGGAACTGTCTAACGAATTCTAAATATTGAAAATCACCCACGCTACAGATTGAACTGCACCCCAAAAGTTGGACACAAAACTTTAGGAGTGCAGTTCAGATAGTTATAGCGTGGGTGAAATTATTAATGAGGGACTTGTCAGACAGTCCCTATTATATTTATTATGTGAGAAACGTCCCTGCTACAGTAAGAAAATAAGAAGGGCACAGAGTCAAAATCTAAATTTAAAACTCTGTGCCCTTTCTATATATTATATTTAATAACTATTTCATTGAAAAGTTATTTTCTTGTTGGCTAGGAAATTAGCTCCTCCATAAATAAACAATCCCAAGAATTGAGCCAGATATTCATTCATGTCCAGTCCTTCTACCAATAAGATAAGAAATAAAAACTGTGCGGTGTAAGCCACGGCAAAAGCAGAACAAAAGAGCAGTATCTGTTTCCAGATACTATTCTTTTTATTTTCTACGGGGAATATCCAATATTTGCACCAGATAAAGTTATGGATTTGAGCTATCAGATACGCTGTTATATTAGCCACCATATAGTCACCGTCAAATGACATTTCTTTCATCATTAACCATACAACCAACGCCATAATTAAGGCGTTCATTGTACCGATGATTATAAAACGGAATATGCGTACAGATTCTTTCACTCGCCCTCTTTCAGATCAACGATCAAATTCAGTTCATCAAGTTGAGTCTGGTCGATTGCAGACGGTGCATCCAGCATCACATCACGTCCGGAATTGTTTTTCGGGAACGCAATACAGTCGCGGATAGAATCCAAACCGGCGAACAAAGACACGAAACGATCCAAGCCATAAGCCAAACCTCCATGAGGAGGCGCTCCGTACTTGAACGCATTCATCAAGAAACCGAATTGCTCTTGCGCTCTTTCTTCGGTGAATCCTAACAGCTTGAACATCTTATCCTGTAATTGGCTGTCGTGGATACGGATAGAACCACCACCCACTTCAACGCCATTGATAACCATATCATACGCATTCGCACGAACAGCGCCCGGATCCGTGTCCAACAACGGTATATCATCCGGATTCGGAGAGGTAAACGGATGGTGCATAGCGTAGAAACGTTGATCGTCCTCGTTCCATTCGAACAGCGGGAAGTCGATTACCCACAAGCAAACGAACTTATCCTTGTCACGAAGGCCTAATTGATTACCCATCTCTAAACGCAACTCGCAAAGTTGCTTACGAGTCTTCATCGCATCGTCGCCGGAAAGGATCAAAATCAAATCACCCGGCTTAGCGCCGAACGCATTCTTCATTTCTTGAAGAACCTCTTGGCTATAGAATTTATCTACGCTTGATTTCACGTTACCATCCGCTTCCACACGGGCGTAAACCAAACCTTTAGCACCTACCTGCGGACGTTTCACGAATTCAGTCAGCGCATCCAGTTGTTTACGGGTATAGCTTGCAGCCCCTTCCGCACAGATACCCCCTATGTA
>OGKX01001447.1_pt1 | contig 10182 bp, 6 predicted proteins | sample 1572541 | NCBI WGS metagenome assembly OGKX01 (sample SAMEA2581982, study PRJEB24529) | metagenome | biome: Human gut stool | place: China | collected 2011
CCAGCCACGCCAGTACGCCATAAACAACGCCGCACGACACGACTATCACCAACAAGAGATTGATGACAAACGGATTCTTTATCAGTTTTACAAAAAAGTTACTCATTTCACGTATGTATTTGTAGGCGGTTCAAAAGTAGAAAAAAAACGGCATATAGACCAATATCCACCAGAGCAATACTACAAAAACAAAGAAAGTAAAGGCTTTTTAGGAAAAAACCTCTACTTTCTTTATAAATCTTTAGAACGTGACTAATTATCCGTTGTATTCGTCAGATACCGTTAATTTAGCTCTGCCTTTAGCACGACGAGAAGCTAATACTCTACGGCCATTAGCGGTAGCCATTCTTGAACGGAAGCCATGCTTGTTCTTTCTTTTTCTGTTGGAAGGTTGGAATGTTCTTTTCATCTTTCTATATTATTTATTATTATTCGCATACTTATTCGGGCTGCAAAGATAGAGCCTTTTTTTTAATAAACAAAGGGTTGCGCATTTTTTTACACAAGAACCTTTGATATCAGACCAAAGCAAGTTAACTGCATGGGGCAAGTAAGTTAACGTCATCGGCAAATGAAGAAAGCGATGCCACCCATCTCCTTACGGAATGAATGGCATCGATAAAGCACGAATGCTATATGAGGAAAGGGCCGGGGAGGAGGTGCAGCCTACGTGTAAAACAAATTCAATCCATTGTGTGCTGCACGCTCCCCGCATCCGTCATTCACATGATGGATGGGAACCCATTATATTATCTCATATTCACAAATACATAATTACTGGTACTACTTTTCGCCAAATCAGATACAGACATTTCCGCAGTATACGTACTTCCCCTATATGTGTGTGTAAACGTTATTTCATCATCTGCATACACGGATACTTTATCCAATACTATTCTAGAGCTACTATTAGTTCTAATTGCTGCTCCTCCACCACTTGATATGGAATAAGTGATTGTTACATTACTTCCCACATTGCTTCCATTTCTTCGACATTGCAAATAGAAAGTTTTCGTCTCTTTAACTTTTTCAGGTCTAGTATAACTCAAATCAGAAACAGGATTGAATAAATCAGCCTTTAAAATAACATCATCTTCACCATCATTTGCTGTATTCGTTTTAAATTGAATAACCTTCTCTTCAGGACTAAATATCTGATCCGTATAGACGTAGTACCAATCGCTCGCTCCGGTCGTTTCCAAACGAACACCGGGTTCTACCGCATACAGTTTTTTAGTATATATCTTATATTCAATGGGGAATAAGGATTCATCAATATCTTCCGGTATCGAGAATTTCAGATAAGCATCTTTTTGCTGACCTGCAGCAATTTCATTTGTGCCTGTTCCATTCTTCACGTTTTCAAATCTCGGATTCATAAAGTCATAAGGGGGACGTAAGACCAATTTAATCTTACGCTGCAAATTACCTCCTACCACGTAGAAATACGCTATCTTCTCACCGGAGTCAGGAGCCGGCTTTATATTGGCTGTAATCGTTATCGTCTGATTGCCAGAAGGTATCCAAGAAGGATAACTTAAGTTACCATCTACGACATCCGACATTCCCTCACCCGGAACCACACTCAACTGCCCTGTTCCCGCATATATCGCAGTCATCGACAATGTGTTAGAAGAGCCCGTAAAAACGAATGTCGTCTTTGTAACATTCAAGGCCTCGCCATCATAAGTTATATTCGGATACTTTTCCATAATAGCCGAGGCCGTGATATTATTATCCGCTATCACATTTTCATCTATAACCTCAGCCCACGTAGCTCCTTTTCTGGAAACGCTCTTGACCGTTATATTAAAGGCATAATTACGAACGACATCATAAACACGAGTTACCTTATCATTCTCATCCTTTACGGCAAGATCAATCTTATAATATGTATAGGTCTCGCTACCATCAAATTGCGCCTTAATAATAACAAAAGTCGCTTTCTTATCTTGATTATAATGTTCAAAAGTATACACAGATTCACCCGGCTTCGCATATTTACTAGTATCTGGCTCATTCTGGGGCGCATAAAAATCTTGATTTGGAATATTCAACTTTCCCGCATCTTTATAACCGATAGATGCCAACTGTGATTCATTATAAATGAGATAAGAAACATTTTTCAATTTCACAGCTGCCTCCGATGAGAGATTCAGCGTTATTTTGGCCCAGTTTCGTAGTAGTTCAACATTGTTGTTACCAGCATCTTCTAGATTATTGCTTATATTTTTCGCAGGAATTTCACTAAAAGTTCTCTTTCCCCAAAAGATTTGCTTATCTGTTCCTAACGAGGCCATTCCGCTTTCTAGGGAAGGGGTTAACGTTCCATCATTGGCGACAAAATGGATGGTACGGGTCTCTTTTGAGATAGAAGCCGTATATCCATTGCCAGAAACAACAGCCTCTACAACTGGAGAGATAAACTCTCCATCCTCATTAAATGTATATAGATATAAGGACTCAACACCTTTCTCCACATCCCCGGTCGCTTTCGTAATCTCAAGAGCATTCGGAGCATCTACAGAGAATGAAAGAGAAACCATTGATCCATCTGTCGGTTGAATTTCTATTTGTTCTATTTCCTCTGTCGCACATGAAGCGAGCAACAGTAATATGGAAAATAGGCTATATAATTTCTTTATCATAAAAATCTCTATTTAAATCATTAATAAACATCTTTAATATAAATCTCTTACACAACGAATACCGTCAGCTTTTTGACTAGAGGCATTATTAGTAAACTGATTACGTTTATTTGCCCCAAAGTCATAATACCAATACGGCATTGCACACCAATAAGTACCGTTTGTATTAAACAAATAGTTTACCGCAGGAGAAGCGTCTTGTACTGTATTCATAAACTCTAACTCAGCTAAAGTAGGAACCCTCCATGTGCCAGCCTCATAATAGGTACCATCCTCTAACCTCTCCCAATATTTTTTACAACGTTCTACCGCTTTGGAATATGTATAAGTACCTGTACTTACAGCACCAAATCTTGAGGCTACTACAAATTTTGGAGATACTAATTCCGCAGAGAAAGCGTCGTCTTTAGTCACCCGGACTCCATTTTTTATAGTACTAGGATCTCCAATTATCAGATTCCCTGCAGCTTTGACTGTTATCGTAAAGATATTAGGGTTTGTATCCCCATCAGGAGAATCTGCTGGACCAGCATCTTTCGAAACTTTTCCTTCCAGATATTGAGGTGGATATTGATCTACGATAATTCCTGATACTTTCAAGTCCTCTGCATTATGAACACCAAAAACAAATTGCTTTGGAAAATAATTTACAGGTAATTTACTCGTAATAATAATGGAGCCTTGTTTTCCTGCTTCTGCGCTTATCTTAGGATATTGATCTTGTTTGTGCTTATTATCATTAGTCCAACTGTAATAATAACTATTAGGGTAATACGTACCATCTCTCTTTGTTATTTTTCCATTTAACAAATAATACTCCTCATAAGTCGCATAAGATGGTTGATCAATCGTAATATTCGAGCTAGAAGCAAACTCTATCTTATACTCAGTGATATTCGCCATCACCACCTTAGTCTCCCTCACGAACAAATACTTCAAATCCGCAATAACCACATCCACGACAAACTTTTCCACACCTTCCCACGGAGTTGTAGATACCGTAAAGTTGATTCGTTGTGTCTTCATGGATATTTTACCTGTAAGCTCATATCTATTACCATGTATGATACCATTTGTCGTACATCCTTCAAGCGCTGTCGTAGGATTAAAATCCTCATATTTATAAGAATGATCTTTCTCTTCCTCTATAATACTTCCCTTCGTTACATTTTGAATAGTCATATCCTCATTAAAGGTAGTCGTGACCTGTATCTTTTGTAAATCACCCGTTACATATATAGACAATGGGGTTAACGTCGTGTTCAACTTCTCATAGGTATAAAAAGGTAACGCAACGCCATTTTGCAATGTAATATCCTTTGCCGTAGAGTAAGTATCATCATATTGATTATCTCGACCAAGCAATATTAAATCTGATTTCTGATTGATATTCTTGACCGTAAGTTTAGTTACAGTATAGAACCACTGGTTGGTTACTTTTGTATCATCTGTTGTAGACACAGTCTCCGGCTCTTCATCTACCGTAAACTTCATATCGATGCGTGCCGCTAATTGTGTCATCGGAACAGGTATACTTGTCACAGCCGTATTTAGGTCATACGCAGCCAACTCCCCGACCTTTACCAAATTTGAAGCATCAAAAGTTCCACCTGAAACGGTTTCCGACAAACCTTTCAGGTTCTCATAAGTAGTCGTTCCCAATCTAGCCAAGTCCTCATAATGCGTTGAATTCGCAATCGCTACGATACGAACCTTACCTGTCTTTGCTTGTATATTATCAATTTTATAAGCAATCAATGTTTTTCCATCAATCGTTACGGTAGAATTGGGAATTCCCCCGTCAAACGCTACAGACTTGTACTCCAAGCACTCACCCACAGTTCCATTCGCCTCATTAAATATAGCGACCACAACATTATTCACTTTTACCTCATCCTCTGTCGAATATGTATACCCTTCAGCGATATCCCCTCCAGCTTTCGTCATCGCTGTCACTTCTCCCAAAGTAAGAGTCATAGAGAATGAGATATCCCGCCCGTCCTCATTTCCTCGCTGAACTTCTTCTTCCGAGTTACAGCTCGTGAAAAGCAGTCCAACAAACAGCACTGATAATATATTCCTTATTTTCATAATCTTGTATTTTTATTTTACCCGTTTACAATTATCTTCCATAGGAATGGATATGGTATTATTCAACCAATCTCTTGTATAGCAAAGCAGTTCTGTCTCGACCTTATCTCCAATAATAGTCATATTGACAACCAAGCGATAAACATATCCGGATTTAACGCCATGTAAGATATTTCCTTCCTTATTGATCACAAACGGCCTCGTAGTTCTTTCCTCATTGCTATTTCCTATTTTGAACCGAACCTGCATTTTTACTTGATCACTCTCTGCCTTCGCCAGATTCCGGAAAGAATAAAAAGACAATAGATTCTTATTATCTACAAAAGAATAAGTTGACGGAAGATCCGATACCCCATTATAGACCTCCACATTACACGTTTTACTCTCAGACAAATAAGTCGCATTTTTATGAGTTTGCTCATTTATCGTATAACTCTCAGGATTCAAATTTAACAGATCCACTCCTGTAACAGTAACCTTCTCTTTAACAGATGCTCCTTGAAAACCTGAAACATTAAATTCCGCAAGTTCTATTCGAGCTGTTAGTTGAGAAAGAGGTATTGTGCCTATTTCTAAAGGCTTTCCCAATGCCTCCGCAATTGTTGGATAGCCAGCAAAGTCAGTATCAAAACTGATATCCATTTTCCCAACTTTTACCAAAGCATCCTTATCATCCTGTATTATATCCTTTATATTATTTTCCGATTGGCAACCCGCAAACGACTTCGAGCTATTAGCGATTACCATCACGGAATAAGGACTAGGCTTTTTCACTTTTAAAATCACTTTAGCCCAATCATCTTTCGTTCCGTCTTTCGTTTTAACGATATAATTCTCCTTATTCACAAACAACCCTTCCATTATGGAACTGACTTGTGTGCCCTCAAAAAATATCAACGTACAATTATTAATCTCTGCCTCATCCATAGAAGCAGGTAATGTTCCAGCATCAGATAAGGATTTTGTCTCCAAAGAAGAAAGAGAAGTCTTAAGAACAAAAGCGGCCTCCCCCATCTCTATCTCAACATTTCCCGAATCTCCTATCTCCATGTCCCTCAGCACGTCATCCTCCATCGAGCAAGCGACTGCTAATAGCATCAAGCAAATACTTGAGATTATTGTCTTTATTTTCATGTCCCTATATTTTATTCGTTTAACTTATTCCTCGTTGTTTAGAATATAAGGATCGTTTTAGTTCCGATAGGACTAAATACTCTAGCCCTATTATTAAATCCTTATATTATAATCTCTTATATAAATCCATCCCCTTTAGAGAAGAACTTATGAAAATCATCCTTACCTGTTTTCTTGTAGGGTAAAGAGTTGATACTTTCTTGTATATCCTCTTTACTTAAGCCTGTTTAAAGTATTTAGTCCTATCGGGACTAAGTTTCCAAAATCAAGCTTGTGAACTTTTTACACGGACAAAATTAGATGGATACATTAATGTAGGGAATAGGCGGAACTTTCAACTTTAAGGGGTAAAACTAGCAATTTGAGGCTTGCTGAAATAAACGATAGAGAATCCTATCATTTCGATAGAGATACCTACGCTGAGAAAAAATATAAACTTGTTTCCAGAGATTTTTTGATGTACTGTTTCATACGAGAAGATCCAGTGATAAGGGAGGCTTATCGTATATTTCTATGTATGCTCTTGTTCTCTATCGAATGATTCGGTAAAAAGTCGTACGTGTTTCTCGAAAAACATTTACGACTTTTCAAAAAAACACGTACGTCTTTTGCGAAAAACACAATCGTATTTTTAAGACACTAATGTCCAATAACTTACAGAGCCATGTCATTCATATACTTATTGTATGGAATTTGTCTTGGAATGTAGTATGTCCTTACTTTAAGTTACCATTTTGAAGGGATGAGACGTAGTACGCTACGTCTCTACAACTAGAGGTATCCAATGGGATTGAAAATGTGGTTACCTTGATCAAAAGATTCCCCCTTTATACATATTATCGAAATTCGAATGCTGTCCGTTCATCTTCTGGGCCTCTTCGCCTTCTGGATTCAGTTCCAAAGATTTCTTCAAGTCCTCGAACGCACCGGTCTTATCTCCTTTCAGATTCTTGGCTCGCCCACGCTCACTATAAGCCTTGGCAAAAGACGGATTCGTCTCGATCGCCTCGTCAAAGAAAGCGATCGCCTCGTCATATTTCTTTTGCTCGATCAATAACTGACCAGATAAGATACAAGCATCCTCATTAAACGGATTTAGATCTAGGACCTGCTGGAAATCAGAATTCGCAGCCTCGATATCCCCTAAAGCCATATGAATACGTCCTCTCAATAAATAAGAACTTTCCTCCTCCGGCACGATCTCGATCGCTTTCTCCACATCGGGCAGCGCCTCTTTAGCTTGTCCCAGTCCTAAAAGAATCTCTGCACGCGATAAATAAGCATCGGCGAAATCCTCCTTCAAGGAAATCGATCTCGTTAGGTCGGCGATAGCGCCAAATACGTCATTCGTCGCTTTCTTCGCTTTTGCCATCATGAAATAAGCGACATGATTAGAAGGCTCTAGCTCGATCACGTGCAAACAATCGGTTATGACCTCCGCATCCTTATCCAACATAAACAATAAGTTAACACGAGTCAAGCGGGTAGCGATATGATCCGGCTCCATCTCAACCATCCGGTTCAACACGTCCTCGGCTTTCCCTAGATCGTTCGCCATCGTATAAGCGGAGACGAGATAGCTCATCGTCTCAAAATCCTCCTGTATATTCAGTGCCTCCGTAAAGCATTTGATCGCATAAGCAAGTTTTCCCATCTTCTGGGCACGCACGCCGTCGTATTTCAAGATATCAAAGTTCTTCTGCTCGTTCTTCGCCTTATCCTCCGTCGCCTCGGCCGGTTTGGAAGAAGAGAATAAAGATGTAAAGAAATTTCCCATGGTCTTATTCCTTAATTATTATAGTTCTACATTATTAGAGTTCCACCGCAAAGTTACGGTAATATATTTGAATTTTCAGCCGTACAAGCATCGGAAAAAACACGTACGTGTTTTTTCAAGCTGACAATCATTCACCGAAAAGGCCGTTTCGCTTATTTATTTTCATTTTTTTAATTAAAATGTAACAGATCGTTTTCCAGTATTTTATAATTTTGCGATTGTTTTTTAATTTGGCTGAAAGTTGCTCAATCCTTTGTAGAAACCTTTTAAGCTAGCCACAAATATAGAATATGGAGAATATAGAGACAGGACTTTTGTTAATGGTAGTTGGAATGACCACCGTATTTGCTATCCTTTTGATCGTTATCTATCTGGGGAAAGGACTTATCGTCTTGGTGAATAAATACGCGCCAGCCGTTCGGGTACAAACGGCCACTCCAACGCAAACCACCGCGATCGGTAGCCTTTCCGGACAGGAGACAGCCGCCATCGTATCGGCAATCAGTGCCGTGACCCGTGGACAGGGGAAAGTTATCAAAATTGAGAAAGTATAAATAATACATATTAATATCATGAAAAGAGAAATCAAATTCAGTTTGGTCTTCAGAGACATGTGGCAATCCGCCGGAAAGTATGTCCCGACCGTAGACCAACTAACCAGAGTCGCTCCGGCAATTATCGAGATGGGCTGTTTCGCCCGGGTGGAAACGAATGGCGGAGGATTTGAACAAGTCAACTTATTATTCGGCGAGAATCCTAATAAAGCGGTCCGTGAATGGACAAAACCTTTCCATGCGGCAGGCATTCAGACGCATATGTTGGACCGTGCGTTAAACGGCCTTCGCATGAGCCCGGTACCCGACGATGTACGTCAGCTATTTTATAAGGTAAAGAAAGCGCAAGGAACGGATATCGCCCGCACGTTCTGCGGCCTGAACGACGTACGGAATATCGCCCCATCTATTAAATACGCAAAAGAGGCCGGTATGATCTCACAATGTTCCTTGTGTATCACGCATTCTCCGGTACATACGGTTGAGTATTATACCAAGATGGCATTCGAGTTGATCGAACTCGGAGCGGATGAGATTTGTATCAAGGATATGGCCGGTATCGGACGTCCGTACACATTAGGCCGTATCGTAGCCAATATCAAGGAAAAATATCCAGAGATCCCTATCCAATATCATAGCCATGCCGGTCCCGGCTTTAACGTAGCTTCCATCATGGAGGTTTGTAACGCGGGTTGCGACTATATCGACGTAGGTATGGAGCCGCTTTCTTGGGGTACAGGGCACGCGGACTTGCTGACCGTACAGGCTATGTTGAAGGACGCCGGTTATAAGGTGCCCGAGATCAATATGGAGGCTTATATGAAGGTTCGTGCCTTGGTTCAAGAATTCATGGATGATTTCTTGGGATTGTATATCAGCCCGAAGAACCGGTTGATGAATTCCTTGCTAATCGGACCGGGACTTCCGGGCGGTATGATGGGTAGCTTGATGGCAGACCTTGAGAAGAACCTAGAGACGATCAACAAGAGCAATATAAAGAACAACAAACCGCTGATGTCTCAAGACCAGTTATTGATCAAGTTGTTCGACGAGGTAGCTTACGTATGGCCACGTGTCGGTTATCCTCCATTGGTAACTCCATTCAGCCAATACGTGAAGAACCTAGCTTTGATGAACGTCATGCAGATGGAGAAGGGGAAAGCCCGCTGGAGCATGATCGCCGACGATATTTGGGATATGATCCTCGGAAAGGCCGGACGTCTTCCGGGCCCGTTGGCTCCCGAGATCGTCGAGAAGGCGAAGGCCGAAGGCCGCCAGTTCTTCGAGGGCAATCCTCAAGACAATTATCCGGACGCATTGGATAAGTATCGAAAGTTGATGAACGAGAAGCAATGGGAAGTTGGCGAGGACGAGGAAGAACTCTTCGAATACGCCATGCACCCCGCTCAATACGAGGCATATCGCTCTGGAAAGGCCAAGGTCGAGTTTAAGGCAGACGTGGCAAAACGTAAGGCAGAGAAAGCGAACGCCGGTAAACCGACGGTACCCGCCACTCCTGCCGCACCGGCTCCGGCACCTGCCGCTGCATTAACGATGCCGACGACTCCGCAAGTCATGACCGTAGATGTAAACGGACAGGCTTACCATGTGACCGTCGCTTTTGGTGATACCAACAGCTCAACTCCGGAAGTTAAACCGACAGTGGCTCCCGCCCCGACAGCCCCAGAGGTAACAAACGTTCCCGCAGGCGCTGGGAAAGAGGTGCTTTCTCCGCTGGAAGGTAAATTCTTCCTGGTGAAGAATGCGCAGGAATCTGCCTTGAAAGTTGGCGATGCGGTGAAAGAGGGCGATGTGCTTTGTTATGTGGAAGCAATGAAGACTTACAACGCTATCCGTGCCGAATTTAGCGGTACGATAACTGCTATCTGCGCTAATCCGGGAGACACTGTTTCAGAAGATGATGTATTAATGAAGATAGGATAATGAACGAAATATTTGAGAACTTATATGACATGAC
>OGKX01001452.1_pt1 | contig 10170 bp, 10 predicted proteins | sample 1572541 | NCBI WGS metagenome assembly OGKX01 (sample SAMEA2581982, study PRJEB24529) | metagenome | biome: Human gut stool | place: China | collected 2011
CCTTTAAGAGCTGGTGGATATCCTGCTCTTTTGCATTTGCATTCTTGTTCTGATTCTGCTGTTCAGCCACTTTTCTATTTCTCCTTCACTGTAGTCTTTGTGTATGATCGATACGGTCGTGTACAGAATTTTCAGTCCGGAAGCTTCCCGTCTGTACACGGCGGCGATCAATCGACTCTTTTAATATCGAGTACCTTATACTGGATAACTCCGGACTGTGTCTCAACGTCAACAACGTCGCCAACGCGTTTTCCGATCAGCGCGTGTCCGACCGGGGACTCGTTGGAGATCTTATTCTCAAGGCTGTTTGCCTCTGTGGAACCAACGAGCTTGAATTCCATCTCCTCGTCGAAATCGACATCGTAAACCTTTACGATACATCCGACGTTGATCTTGTCAAGGTTTACCTCGTCCTCAACAACGACCTCCGCGTTCTTTAACAGCTTCTCGAGCTCTTCGATTCTTAACTCAATATCTCTCTGCTCGTCTTTCGCAGCATCGTACTCGGCGTTCTCGGAAAGGTCTCCCTGCTCTCTTGCTTCTTTGATTTTACCGGCAATTTCTCTACGTTTGTTTACTTTGAGATCATGAAGCTCGTCCTCCAGTTTTTTCAGGCCGGCATAGGTAAGAATCGTTTTTTTCTGTTCCATTTTATACACCCTTTCTATCGTTTCTGTATCCAGTCATATCTGATTTTATTCTGTAAACTCTCCGGAAATGCGCTGTATTTTCAGTATTCCCGGTTGAAATAAGGATAGACTCCGCCTATCCTAACAATTAAAGTAGAATAAAGGATTGCCCACGGAATGTCAAGAAAAAAAGAAACGCAGGAAAGATTTTCTTTTTCACAAATCCTTCCTGCATCTTTCTCTTATTTTTCCTTTATTTTTCGGATGAGCTTCCTGTCAGTGCTTTCTTTTTCCAATTTCCTTTTTTATAGAAAATCAGCGTCAGAAGCGCACCCATGCACCAGCTTACCAGCATGGAAATCCAGAGTACCTGATATCGTCCGTTTGGCAGCTCCGGCGTTCTGGTCAGAAAGGCCAGACCGTATGCCAGCGGCACACGGATTACAACGGTAACAACCATCGAAATCCACATCGGGGTCATCGTATCGCCTGCTCCACGCATGACGCCGGAAAGCGACTGTGTTATTGCCATGGCAATATAGCCGACCGCAAGGATCTTCATCATATTGGCACTTAATGTTACGAGCTCTGTGGTATTCGTAAAGATTCCCATCAGATGATGGCCGAAAATAACAATTAAAAGGGTAATGGTCGTTGAGGTTCCGACTGCAATCAGTGTTCCCTGTTTTGCGCCCTGCTCTACGCGGTCCATACGGCGTGCACCGACATTCTGACCGGCATACGTTGTCATCGCGGTACCAAACGAAAAGTTCGGCATCATTGCAAAGCCATCGACACGCATGATGATAACATTCGCGGCGATAACCATTTCACCGAAGCTGTTGGTCAGCGACTGTACGATAACCATCGCCATGGAGAAGATCGCCTGGGTAATACCGGACGGCAGGCCAAGGCGGATAATTTCCATCGAATACTGTTTTTTCATTTTCAGGTATTTGGGTCTGAAATCAAAAATGTCGGTCATACGCATCAGACGCCACATGCAGAGTACTGCAGAAATTGCCTGCGCAATCACGGTCGCGTATGCAACTCCGGCAACGCCCATGTGGAACTGGGAAACGAATACAATATCCAATACAATATTGATGACCGTTGCCACCAGCAGATAAATCAGCGCCGAAATCGAATCGCCGAGTCCGCGAAGGATACCACATAGAATGTTATAGTATGCACTTCCGGCACAGCCTACCATCAGGATCACCAGATACGAAGTACACCAGTCGATGATGGAATCCGGTGTTTTCAGCATTTCCAGCAGCGGCCTTGAGAGGACGGCTCCCAGAATCATAATAATGATGGAAGAAATTGCTGTCAGCGTGACGCAGTTTCCGATCGTCATCGAAAGCTCTTTTCTTTGTTTTGCCCCAAAATACTGCGACACCATGACGCCGGCGCCGACGGAAATTCCGACGAACAGAACCAGAAGCAGGTTTAAGATCGGGCTGGCGCTTCCAACTGCCGCAAGCGCGTTGTCCCCGACATATTTTCCGATTACAATACTGTCAACCGTGTTGTAGAGCTGCTGGGCAATGTTGCCGACCAGCATAGGGATTGTAAAAGCTACAATCTTTTCCCACGGCTTTCCCACCGTCATATCGGACGGTGCGAAAAGTTCCTTCATAGTCATACACTCCCTCTTTAGTGTTTTTTGTCCCAATACCTCTGTTTATCAGTATAGCACAGAAAAAGCACCCATGATATATCAATATTGGCATATCATAGGTACTTTTTTGACTTATTTTTTATCCTCGTTCCCACTCATTCAGCATCTGTTCCAGCGCCTGCAGGCTCTCCACCTGATTGATCGCCGCGCGTAGCTTTGCCGAGTGCGGAAAGCCTGCCGTATACCATGCAACATGCTTGCGCATCTCGCGGATGCCGATCGCGCCGCCCTTATATTCCACCTGCATCCGTGCATGGCGGAGCATCATTTCTTTTACCTCATGCTGGGTCGGCCTTGCAAGCGTTTCGCCTGTTTCCATATAATGAAGAATCTGTTTAAAAATCCACGGATTTCCTTCCGCGCCGCGTCCGATCATGATACCGTCACAGCCGGTCTGCTCCACCAGTGCCTCGGCACTCGCCGCATCTGTCACATCTCCGTTTCCGATAACCGGAATCGAGACTGCCTCTTTTACCCGGCGAATGATATCCCAGTCTGCTTTTCCGGAATAAAACTGCGCTCTCGTTCTTCCATGAACCGCAATTGCAGCCACTCCGCAGTCCTCGAGGATCTTCGCAATTTCCACAGCATTCGCCGATTCTTCGTTAAAGCCCTTTCGGATCTTTACGGTTACAGGCTTTTTCACTGCCTTTACCATGCTTGTCACGATTTCCCTCACCAGATGCGGATCCTTCATAAGGGCCGAGCCTTCGCCGTTATTGACAACCTTTGGCACCGGACAGCCCATGTTAAAATCCAGAATATCAAACGGCCTTTCTTCGATCTGCGCGGCAATCTGCCCCAAAATCTCCGGATCACTGCCGAAAAGCTGCAGGGACACCGGATGCTCACCCGGATCGATCGTCATCAGATCCTCGGTATTTTTATTCTTATATAAAATTGCCTTCGCGCTCACCATTTCCATACAGATCAGGCCCGCGCCCTGCTCCTTGCACAGAACACGAAACGGCAGATCCGTCACCCCCGCCATCGGTGCAAGCACGAGTGGGTTTGGCATCTCCACGTTTCCGATTTTCAGCGGCGGCATCTTTTGCAGTGTACGTTTCTTATTTTCCATTCGGCTTCTCTCCGTCCTCTTCCATCAGCGCCTCCTCCGGCACCTCCTCACCGAGGAAGAAGACACGATAATACAGCTCCAGGGATTCCAGCAGCTCCTTTTTTTCTTCCTGATACTGCTTAATCCGAAGCGCGCCGCCGATCTCGTCATACATCGCATCTGCGTCTACGGCCTCTGTCTCAAACTGCAGACTTCCGTCGCTGTCAAACCACATGGTAAAAATACCGCCGATTTCCACCGTAAACATAACACACATAACATGAAGCTCATCCTGCACAGACTGTGGCAGGGATGCAAAATCCTGGTTAAAATAATATTTCTGTTCATATGCACTTGCTCCGCAGAGCACTACTTTTTCATTATCTGAATACATAATTTTTCCTTTCTCTTCCTTTTCCGGTCTCTCTATACGTAGCTGTATAAGCCTCGCACCGAAACCTCGCCGGAATGCACCTCAACGATCGTTCCGTCCTCTTTTTGCACGCGCAGCTCACCGGTCGGCGTGATGCCAAGTGCAACGCCCTCGAACGGTTCCTTCGGATCGAGTACACGCACCGGCTGGTCTTTGTTTGCAAGCACAGCCTCATATGCTTCCTTCAGCCCGGAGAGATCCCCTGCTTCCAGGAATTTTTCATAGTCCTCCTCAAATGCCTCCAGCACTGCTGCGACCACTTTCGCCCGGTTGACGGAATGACCCATTTCTATCGCCAGTGAGGTCGCAATCTCCGCGATTTCTTCCGGAAATTCCATCTGATTGACATTGATTCCGGTTCCGATGACAACATAATTGATGTAATCGATCTGTGCACTCATCTCTGTCAGGATCCCACAGAGCTTTTTCCCATTCAGCACCGCGTCGTTCGGCCATTTGATTTTCGTATCGACACCGAGCGCTTTTTGCACACCCTGCACTACGGCAAGTCCCATTACAATCGTCAGCATCGGTGCTTTGGCCGGCTCAAGATCCGGGTACAGCAGAATCGACATCGAAACAGAGGTTCCCTCCGGTGATTTCCAGACTCTGCCGCGGCGGCCTTTTCCGGCAGTCTGCGTCTCGGCTGTTGTCAGGGTGCCGTTCGGCGCACCCTCTTCCGCCAGCCGCTTCGCCCACGTGTTTGTCGAATCCACCTCGCGGCTGTAATAAACCGTCTGTCCGACATATTTCGTATGCGTGCGGCTTTCCAGCTCATCCTTCGTTACGAGATCCGGCTCATTTAACAGACGGTATCCCTTATTCTGAACAGCCTCAATTTCGTATCCTTCTTCTTTCAACTGATTCATCATCTTCCATACTGCGGTGCGGGAAATCCCAAAATGTTCACACAGCTCCTGTCCGGAAACATTTTTTCCGGATTCCCGCAGAAGACGCAGCGTCTCGGCTCTCTTATTTTCCAGCATATCGTATCTTCACACTCCCCGTGTCGCTTTCTCACATAAGAAGCACGCTTTCTTCGTTTCGTAAAATCAACAGCAGCGCTGCGGAAGAGTTTTCCGCAGCGCTGCTGTGCGTGTTTCTTCGTTATTCTATTATACACAGTCTATTCCGGTTTTTCCACCCAAAACTTTATGCTCCGAGGGTCGCTGCCATAACTGCTTTGATCGTATGCATACGGTTCTCTGCTTCTTCGAATACTCTCGACTGCGCAGATTCAAACACCTCATCGGTTACTTCCATCTCGTTCAGGCCGTAGCGGTCGTGGATCTCTTTTCCGATCTTTGTTTTCATATCGTGGAAGGACGGCAGGCAGTGCAGGAATACGGCGGTATCTTTTGCATTTGCCATTGCTTCTTTTGTGACACGGTACGGAGTCAGATCGTGGATTCTCTCCTCCCATACGCTGTCCGGCTCACCCATAGATACCCAGACATCGGTGTAGATAACATCGGCATCTTTTGTTCCCTCTTTTACGTCCTCGGTGAGGGTGATGGTTGCACCGCTCTCCTTTGCATACTCCTCACACTGAGCCACAAGCTCTGCGTTCGGGAAGTATTTCTTCGGTGCACAGGCCACAAAATCCATTCCCATCTTGGCAGATGCAATCATCAGGGAATTTCCCATATTGTAGCGGGCGTCACCCATGTAAACGAGTTTGATGCCTTTTAAGTGGCCGAACTCTTCCTGGATTGTCAGCATATCGGCGAGCATCTGGGTCGGGTGGTACTCGTTCGTCAGTCCGTTCCATACCGGGACTTTGGAATATTTTGCCAGCTCTTCTACGATCTCCTGGCCGAATCCACGGTACTCGATTCCCTCATACATACCGGCAAGAACGCGGGCTGTATCTTTAATGCTCTCTTTTTTGCCGATCTGGGAACCGGTCGGATCCAGATACGTTGTCCCCATACCGAGATCGTGTGCAGCTACCTCGAAGGAACAGCGGGTTCTGGTGCTGGTTTTCTCAAAAATCAGTGCAACGTTTTTACCACGCAGGGTATCCACCGGAATGCCTTTCTTTTTCTTCTCCTTCAGCTCTGCGGACAGGTCCAGCAGATAGGCAATCTCTTCCGGTGTAAAATCCTTCAATGTCAGAAAATCGCGTCCTTTTAAATCCATGGCTTGTTCCTCCTTATATCTGCATATGGTGTATTTTATTATTTCCTATACTGTGATGTTGGGTCAAAAAGTTTTTTGCCCCTTGGTTTCCTTGAATATTCTCTATTATGAAACAGGCCTGTTCATCTGTCAAGAGGAAAATGTATATTTTTGCGTATTTTCTTTATATTATTCATATAATATGCATTTTTATGCACTTTAAAAACACTCTCTTTCCATTTTTCCCGTTATCACGGCTGTCACCGGGGGCTCTTGTAACTGCGGACTTTTGTTCGCTGTCCATGAAAAATCTCCCACATCCGGCATCACGCTTTCTGTGGGAGAATTCTCTTTTTCTTATCGATTTATCTCTATTTTACTTCTGCACTTCTTTTCCTGCCGGCACTTTCTGTTCCTCCACAATACCTTTGAATGTGGTGGCCAGACTTGCCAGTCCCTGCAGATCGGACGGAACAACAATCTTTGTTGCCTTTCCATTTGCCAGAACACCGAGTGCCTCGAGGCTCTTTAAGGTAAGAACAGCATCGTCTGCACCGGCTTCTTTGATCGCGCGGATACCATCGGCATTTGCCTGCTGTACTTTGAGGATTGCCTCTGCCTGGCCTTCTGCCTCACGGATCCGTTTCTCTTTTTCTGCCTCTGCGCGAAGAATAGCCGCCTGTTTTTCAGCCTCTGCATCGAGGATGGCCGACTGTTTTTTACCTTCGGCAACAAGGATGGTCGATTTTTTCTCTCCTTCTGCAATCAGGATTGCTTCACGGCGTTCACGCTCTGCCTTCATCTGTTTCTCCATCGCTTCCTGGATGGCTGCCGGAGGCATAATGTTTTTCAGCTCGACACGGTTTACTTTAATTCCCCACGGATCGGTCGCGATATCAAGCGCAGCCTGCATCTTCGTGTTGATGATCTCACGGGATGTCAGCGTTTCATCGAGCTCCAGATCTCCGATGATGTTTCGAAGCGTTGTTGCCGTCAGGTTTTCAATTGCCATCAGCGGATTAACAACACCGTATGCAAACAGCTTCGGATCGGTAATCTGGAAAAATACAACGGTATCAATCTGCATCGTAACATTATCTTTTGTGATAACCGGCTGCGGCGGGAAATCCACCACCTGCTCTTTCAGGTTCACGCGAATCGCTACACGCTCGATAAACGGAACCTTGAAATGAAGACCTGTTGCCCAGGTGTCCTTGTATTTTCCAAGGCTCTCTACCACGTAAGCACTGGCCTGCGGTACAATTTTCACACACGATGCTGCGATAAACAATGCAACCACAAGAAGCAAAATCAATAAAATTCCTGCAACTCCTCCACCACTCATGTTTCATTTCCTCCTTCTTTTTCTTTGACCTTTACAATCAGCTTGACGCCTTCCACACGGAGCACCGTAACTACTGCATCCCCGGGAATCGTCCCTCCTTCGTTCTCTGTACGCGCAGTCCACATGTTTCCTCCAAGCGAAACCTTTCCGGTTCCCGCAAGATTGGAGATTTCTTCCGTCACGACTCCTTCCATGCCAACCACACGGTCCACGTTCGTCTTCAGTGTATCCTTATTCAGAAAGCGAACGGCGAGCGGACGTGTAAAAAACAGAAGTACCAGCGATACAACAAGAAACAGTACAATCTGAATCACAATCCCGGCTCCGCACATGGCAGCGATCAAAGCAACAAGCGCCCCACCTGCAAACCAGATCGTCGCAAGACCAAGTGTTGCTGCCTCAATCACTAAAAAAACGACGAGTGCGATCAGCCAGTAAACCGGCAGGTAAGCTGTAATACCCATGCGTTTTTCCCCCTTTCTGAAAAAATTGGCTGTTGTATTCATCATACTATAATGATGAAAAAATAACAAGCAAAGTTAAAAACATTCAGAAAAAAGAAAGATTTGTCAGGAATCGTCTACAGACTGTCAATTCCAAGCCCGGACATGAAAACGAGGATTGCTGACAGAAAACCATATGCGTGAAGACGTAAAAATAATACGAGGGTGAAGCTTAATAGTTTCCAGAATACCGATTTGATTTGAACTACGTAATGCAGGCAATTCCATATCGTCAGAGTTTTTCGAACAAACGGATCTGACCCATATTGTTTCAGCAGCTTTCTGACCGCAGAAACATTTTTTCCTTCATATGTCATCTCTTCCTTCGCCAGATACATTGCACCAATCACCAGGTGAAACAGCATCAGGTCGCCATAATATACAGAACGTCAACCTTCTTTCACCACTCTTTCATTGTACGCCAGTACATGTTGTGATAAAATTATACAAATATCAGTTTTTGTAATTTTTTTAATATAATACAAACAAGCCACACATAACACTGTACGAAAGGATCACAGCAAATGAAAACTCCTAAAATTGATTTTGTGATTACATGGGTAGACGGGTCAGATCCTGTCTGGGACATGCAGCGGCAGGAAACCTTAAGAAAGCAGGGAATCTTTGTGGATGAATCTCTGGATAACAGTACCGCAAGATATCGCGACTGGGATATTTTGAAATACTGGTTCCGTGGTGTTGAAACATTTGCACCATGGGTCAACCAAATTCATTTTATAACCTATGGGCATCTGCCGAAATGGTTAAAGGAAGAGCATCCCAAACTGCATATTGTGCGGCACGAGGATTTTATTCCTGCGGAATTTCTTCCTACCTTTAGTTCCCATCCGATTGAGTGGAATTTTCATCGCATTGAATGGCTGACAGAAAATTTTGTTTATTTCAATGATGATATGTTTCTCATAAAAAAAGTTTCTCCGGAAGATTTTTTTAGAGACGAAAGACCTGTTGACATGCTTGCGCTTCAGCCAGATGTTGCAAATGCAGATGACCAGATTATGCCGTATGTCTATCTGAACAATGCGATGGTTCTCGCCAAATATTTCGATAAACGGGAAAATATGAAGAAACAGCCGGGCGCATATTTTCATCCCGGCTATCCGTTGATGTATTTCGGATATAATCTTCTGGAAATGGCATTTCCGCGGTTTACCGGATTTTATACCGTACACGGACCATCCCCGCTAAAAAAAGAGTCCTACCGTTTCTTCTGGAAAAACGAAGAAGAGCTTTTGCATCATGTCTGTTGCCATCCTTTCCGTCATAAAGAAGATATCAGCCAGTATGTTCTGCGGGAATATCAGAAGCTGAGCGGAAATTTTGTTCCAAAGAATATTCATAAATTCTGCCGATACTTTAATCTGCAGCCGGAAAACCCGGAGCTGGTAAAGACGATTACGAAGCAGAAGTCAAAATGTATTTGTATCAACGACAGCAACTTTGAAATCCCATATGAAAAAGTAAAACAGGAATTAAACCATGCATTTTCTATCCTGTTTCCGGAAAAATCACAGTTTGAGAAATAAAAAACTGTTTTTCTGTTCGTTCACGTGACAGATTATAAAGCAACATGTATTTTAATTAAAATTGTAATTTTTTACCTCAGATCTATTGACATGTGTGTGATTTTATTTCTATAATAATTTTGTAATAAAAAGAATTTTCACAAGAAAGGAAATTACTGACCTATGACTAAAACTTATAAAAAACCTGTTGTCTCTATCGACACCGGAATGGCAGAAGGCGTTTATGCGGCAAGCGGCCAAGGAACTCTGAATGTTACTTACCACGGCGTGTGGGATCGCTGGGGCACAAATGGCGGTAAAGGTCTTGCAATGGCAGACTGGTCAGGTATTAACGGAACGATCACATTGAACATTACGTTCAACGACACGGTTGATCAGGCGGAAACGGATGATGCATCTGTACAGGCATCCTGCTCCGGAAAGACTGCTACGTTTACCTTTGCCAGCACAGCATCAAATCCGCTGACGATTGGTATCCATTTAAATCACGGAACCAGCATCGACGATCTGAAGATGACCGGCTTCACCTACTCGGTAAGCTAAAAAGCAAACCTGCTCTAAAAACTTTGATAACTGTTCAGAGCCAGGTCTTGCGGTTGTTAGTGCTAAAATTACCGATTCATCTTCAGCAAGTTATCAAAAGAAAAAGCAATGAGGTGCGTCCCCATTGCTTTTTCTTTTTTTATCTTTAAAAATCCTTCTCCATCTCCGCGATCTCCGTTTCACCCACCACTTCGCACTTCTTATCCCGAATCGCATACACTCTCGTACAGATCCCGAGTACCGTAGGCCGATGTGTCGTTACAATGCAGGTTCGCGGATACGTATCCGCGAACCTGCATTGTAACGAC
>OGKX01001454.1_pt1 | contig 10166 bp, 7 predicted proteins | sample 1572541 | NCBI WGS metagenome assembly OGKX01 (sample SAMEA2581982, study PRJEB24529) | metagenome | biome: Human gut stool | place: China | collected 2011
GCTTTAGGCAAAGAAGGAGGCTTATTATTAGGAAGTTGGCCTAAAGGGGGCAAGTTGTCATTACCTTTTGTCTATAGTAATGAAGTCTGGACAGGAATAGAATATCAAGTAGCTTCACATTTGATGCTACAGGGAGAAGTAGAAAAAGGCCTTGAGATCGTACGTGCCTGTAGGCAACGTTATGATGGAAGCGTCCGTAACCCTTTTAATGAGTATGAGTGTGGACATTGGTACGGACGAGCGTTATCCAGTTATGGCTTACTTCAAGGATTGACAGGAGTCCGATATGATGCTGTAGATAAAACACTGTATATTAATTCAAAAATAGGAGACTTTATTAGCTTTATCAGTACGGAGTCTGGATTTGGTAATATAGAACTTCGTTCCGGAAAACCTTTTGTAAAAGTAGTATCCGGTCATATAGAGGTTGACAGATTTGTCGTATCGGGGAAAGTAGTTGAATAATCAACAATAAGATAATAACTAAATTTTTAAGTGATAACTAAATACTATAATATTATGGATAGAAGAACTTTTCTTAAATCTGCGAGTATGAAAGGTACTGCCATTGTTACAGCTTCTGCTGTGGGTACTGAAATGCTTCATGCAGCGGAGAGCATAGGGGCTTCTGATGTTGCGTCAGGAAAGCGGAATGCTCCAAAAGCGAAACGGTTACCGGAAGATTTACAAGAGCTTGTAAAAGATAGTTCTTTGTTGAGAAAACCTGATAACCTGACAGTTGCCTGCTATACTTTTCCGAATTATCATGCTTCTGCATTGCATGATAAGATTTATGGGCCGGGTTGGACGGAATATAATTTGGTGAGAAGCGCCCGTCCTTGGTTCCAGGGGCATGCTCAGCCTAGAGGTCCCTTGCTTGGGGAGATGGATGAAAGTAAGCCGGGTACTTGGGAAAAATATAATGAGCTGTGCAAGCAGAGTGGTATTGATGTGCTGATTTGGGATTGGTACTGGTATAATAATGAGCCATGTTTGCATGAAGCTCTTGAGAATGGCTTTTTGAGAGCTTCAAACCGTAATGATGTGAAGGTTGCCTGTATGTGGACCAACCACCCTTGGTATGTATTGTATCCAACTTTATTACCCAATGGATATAAAGCTTATCCTCCAAGTTTTGCACCGGCAGATGGTAGCTTGAAAGAGTGCTGGCAGAGTTTGTCCTATATCATTTCCAGATATTGTCATTTGGAAAATTATTGGAGGATTGATGACAAGCCTGTGGTATGTATTTGGGACCCTAATCGTTTGGAGAAGAATATTGGGGTTGACGGGGTTAAACAGTTGTTTGCTGAATTAACGGAATTTGCCCGTAAGTTGGGACATAAAGGGTTACATTTCCATTCTTCAGGTTTTTATTCTCCTAATTCGAAAGAGGTTGGTTATAATACTGCCGGTTCTTACAATCCGTTTACTTGGGTAGCTGATAATTACCAGCCCAAGAATATCGAACTGCCGGATTATGGAGTGGCTGCTGCTGATGTGGCTTTCAAATTATGGCCTAAACATCATGATGACTTTGCCATACCGTATCTTCCATCTCTTTCGCCAGGGTGGGACTCTACTCCCAGATATATTCCGCCGGTGAGCAGACCGGATCAACCCAATCGCGATGCATGGCCTAATTGCGTTATTTTGGATAATGAAAATCCTGCATCTTTCAAAGCACTTGTTCAGTCGGCTTTTGCGTATTTGAATAAGCATAAGGATGTTCCTCCGATCCTCACTATTGCCTGTTTTAATGAATGGACTGAAGGGCATTACTTATTGCCGGATAACCGATTTGGATATGGAATGCTTGATGCGCTTGCTGAAGCCGTGGGAAAGTCTGATAACCATCAGATACATGGATTTTTTTAATATTGAATTTGTTGAACTTTAAATAAGAAAGAAAATGAAAAACCAGTTTGTTAAATGTATTAGTCAGTTATTGTTTTTATTGTTGATAATAGGTGTATTGCCTGTTTATGCACAGAAAAAAAGTAAAGAGAAGATTTATCGTTTGCCTGATGATCTTGAAACATTGGCAGGTGATCCTGCTTTGTTAAAGAAACCGGAAGGATTAACGGTGGCTGCTTATGCTTTTCCTAATTATCATGCTTCGGCTTTGCATAATAAAATATATTCTCAGGGCTGGACTGAATATAATTTGATTCGTAGCGCTCGTCCTTGGTTTGAAGGGCATCAACAGCCACGTACGCCCTTGTTAGGGGAGCTTGATGAGAGTAAGCCTTCTACTTGGGAGACATATAACAAGCTTTGCAAACAAAGTGGCATTGATGTTTTGATTTGGGATTGGTATTGGTATGATGGTAAACCATGTCTGCATGAAGCATTGGAAAATGGTTTTCTGGAAGCTAGTAATACAAAAGACGTAAAGTTTGCTTGTATGTGGACCAATCATCCTTGGTATGTATTGTATCCAACGAAGCGTACTGATGGAAGTAATGCTTATCCTCCAAGTTTTGATGCTCCCGATTTCTCTAAAGAAGAGTGTTGGAAAAGCCTTTCTTATATGATTTCACGCTATTGCCATTTGGAGAATTATTGGAGAATTGATGATAAGCCGGTGATTTGTATTTGGGATGCACGGCGTTTGGAATCTAAATTGGGAATAGCAGGAGTGAAACAGTTATTTGCGGAGTTGACGGATTATGCAAAAAAACTGGGACATAAAGGTTTGCATTTTCATGTGACAGGTTTCAGTTGTGGAAATATGAAAGAAGAGGGATATGATACTGTAGGCTCTTATAATCCGATGGATTGGATTGCAGGTCGCTTCCAACCCAAAGAAATCGAATTGCCGGATTATGGAACAGTGGCAGCTGATGTGGCTTTTAAGTTATGGGATGAACATCATGGTCAGTTTGATATTCCTTATGTTCCGGCTGTAGCTCCGGGATGGGATTCTACTCCAAGATATATAGCTCCGGCGAATCGTCCGGCAAAAGCAGACCGTAGTCAATGGCCGGGTTGCACTATTTTTAAGAATGAGAATCCAGCCTCTTTCAAGGCTTTTGTTCAATCGTCTTTTGTGTATTTGAACAAACATCCGGAAGTTCCACGAATTCTGACCATTGCTTGTTTTAATGAATGGTCTGAAGGACACTATTTATTGCCGGACAATCGTTTCGGTTATGGTATGCTCGATGCTTTAGGGGAAGCCTTAGGTAAAGAAGGAAATCACGAAAAGCACGGGAAATGATTTGTTAAACGTTAAATCTGAGAACTTATGTTTACTATGACAAACTTTGCAAAGAGAGGACGGTTGTCAATCTCTTGGAGGGCATGTATCCTGTTAGTTGGTCTTTGTTGTCCTTTTCCTGTAGTTTCTTCTTATGCAACAGACAGTATAACAGAGATTCAGCAGAATAAGACAAAGAAATTTAGAGGTAATGTATTGGATGAGGCAGTAGCACCGGTAACAGGTGCTACTGTCCAGATACAAGGGAAAGCTGGCGGTGTCATAACTGATATAGATGGTAATTTCACGATCGAAGTTGGCGAGAGTGATGTTTTGCAAATAACCTTTATAGGTTTGGAGACTCAACTGGTTCCTGTTAGAGGAAAAGCGTCTATGAAGATTGTGATGAAAGAATTACGGGATGAGCTGGAAGAAGTGACAGTAGTAGCTTTTGCTAAGCAAAAAAAAGAGAGTGTAATCGGTTCTATTCAGACTGTAAAACCTGCGGAGCTGAAAACACCCAGTAGTAATCTGACTACTTCTTTGGCTGGGCGTATGGCAGGTGTGATAGCGTATCAACGTAGTGGTGAACCAGGGAAAGACAATGCTAATTTTTTTATACGTGGTGTAACGACGTTTGGTTATAAAAAAGACCCATTGATTTTGCTTGATAATGTGGAAGTATCGTCAGATGACTTGGCGCGAGTACAGCCCGATGACATTGCTAGTTTCTCAGTATTGAAAGACGCGACATCTACAGCGTTATATGGAGCACGTGGTGCAAATGGAGTTATCTTGGTAACAACAAAAGAAGGAAAGGAAGGAAAAGCTCAGGTGTCGGTTCGTGTGGAGAATTCCTTTTCAGCTCCGACGAAGATGATTGATATTGCTGATCCTATTTCATATATGAGATTAAACAATGAAGCCGTTCTGACACGTGATCCTCAAGGGGTCATTCCTTATCCGGAATCTAAAATTGCTAATACTATGGCTCCCAATAGGAATCCGTATGTTTACCCGACCGTAGACTGGATGAAAGAGATGTTTAAAGATTATACTGTTAATCAGCGGGTAAACTTCAATGTAAGAGGTGGTGGTAGTGTGGCAACTTATTATCTGGCGGGCACATTTAGTAATGACACAGGATTACTTAAGAATGATGGATTGAATAACTTTAATTCGAACATTAGCCTGAAGAAGTACAATATCTTATCAACTTTTAATATTCATCTGACAAAGACAACAGAAGTGAAGGTGCGTTTTCAGGCTGATTTTGATGATTATCGTGGTCCTGTTGACGGAGGTAATATCTTATTCGATCATGCTATACACGCAAGTCCGGTTGATTTTCCTAAATATTATTTGCCTGATTTACAAAATCAAGGGGTAGGACATCCGCTTTTCGGTAACATGGAGGGAGCTAACCATATCAATCCTTATGCAATTATGACTAGCGGGTATAAGGATTATAGTCGTACCAACATTTCTGCACAAGCAGAAATTGAGCAGAATTTGGACTTTATAACAGAGGGGTTAACTGTACAAGGGCATTTTAGTACAGTGAGACGTTCTTATTTTGATGTTTCCCGCTCTTATACTCCGTATTACTATAAAATTGGTTTTTATGATAAAGAGTCGGATAACTATGTATTACAAGCACTAAATCCTGATAGCGGGACAGAATATCTGGGCTATAGTGAAGGGCCGAAAGATGTCTATACCCAAATATATATGCAGGCTAAAGCCAATTATGTCCGGAAGTTTGGTTTGCACGATGTAGGAGCTTTGTTGGTATATCAAAGGAAAGAAGAAGCATTCAAAATGGAGTAAGAAGTCGCTTAAAAGTTTCCTATGCAATTCTGTTTTTTGTGTGGCTTTTCCTAGCTGTATACCGATATGTTGGATATGAGGGAGGCATAATTATCGGAGGTAATGATGCCCCTACATATATAGATTATTTCCAAACGTGTCTAGCTGGTAAAGGAAATAATATTTATTTTGTGCGGACAGAACCACTGTTTCAGATAATGACTAAGGCGGTAAGAACCATTACGTCTAACTACCATGTGTACTTCGCACTGATTTACGGATTGATAATATTTAGTTATTTGCGCTTTATAGATGAGTTTGACCTGCTACAAAGCAGTAAAACTCCGCTGTTTATGCTTGTGTTCCCGTTTATTCAAAGCTTTTGCGCGATACGAACACATATAACTATTGCATTGATTTTATTGGCGATAGTTGCTTTGAAAAATAGAAGAAATATTTTAATGTGGGGACTACTTATTGCGAGTGTTTTTATTCAGAGGGCAAGTTTAATATATGCAATCTTTCCGATTTTCTATTTTTACTATAAAAAGAATAAGATGACGGTGAAAAAGGCAATAGCTTTTGTTATTATCGGATGTGCTGTTGGATATATCGGGAAGAAAGTTATTATTGGTGGTAGTATTGGGTATTTAACAGGAGGGGTGTATGCAAATTATGCAAGTGCATCATCTTCTGCGGGATATTTATTTGACTACATAAAGCTAATTGTTGAGCAAGTAATCATTGATGGGTATATGATTCTGTCCTATAAAAAAGTAAATGGACAACTGCAAGAAATGGAAAAGTTAGAAAAAGAAAAACTTCGGATGCTTCAAATGATGTGCTACTTTGATTTTATGCTAATTCCAATATGCTATATTTTGGGAATTTGGCGTGGGGCAAGCTATTTCTTTTTACCTCGTCTTTTGATTTTAGGATACATAATAAGCGATTTTTCGATGAAAATATCGAAGAATTCTCGAAAAGTATACTACATGATAGTTAAAGTGGTAATGCCCATTTGGTTGGTGCTTCGACTATTTACAGTATATGATGTATCTGGGTTGATGCCATATTATCTAGACTTTAGACTGTAATGTAAATGTTTATGAGGAAACCTAAGCATTACCACCCATAATAACTGGATTTACAGAGGAGAAATGGAAAAATGAAAATTAGAAAAAAGGACATTCAGTTTTTTTTGGTGGGATGTGGATTGCTATTTATACCGAGCTTACTAAGAGTGGGTATGTTGAAATCTCAATGGGCATTAGTAAATGTATTATCATGGATAGGAATTATTCTGCTGACACAGAGATATTATGGGGGGGGCAGAGTAGTATTATCTAAAGATGGAAGCAATGGAGTTGCAAATCCATTATTGATAATAACGCTAATAATCCTTTTTCTGATTGAAGGAATGATGCTCCCGTATTTTTCGGCTGAATCCAAGATCAAGTACATCTATGCAACGATTCTTCCGTGCTATATATTGTATGTTTCCTTGCCAGGACAGGAAATCATTCGATATTTTAAGATGTTTGCAAAGTTATTAACTATTGCGAGCACGATTGTTGTTGTGTGTGGTATTTTCGATATCTTTATTGGTACGAGCATTGGAAAGACAATAGCAGAATTTTCGGCGGCAGATTCATTGATCGAATCTATTCGTCAAGGACGGATGGTTTCATATTTTGGGCATCCGCTATTGACAAGTGAAGTTATGATTTTGTGCTTTTCATTTAATACATTGGTAAATTACTGTATAGAGAAAAAAACAGTAATAGAGACAGTATACTATTCAATGGTAAGCGTAATCGGAATAGGATTATGCGGAAGCAAAACGGGACTGATATTGATTGCAATAGAGTTTGCACTGCTGTATGTCAATAAGAAAGGAATAAAATATTTTATCCTAGTCGCAGCGGCTGTTTACTGGGCTTATGGTTATGGACTATTGGATACAGTGATTGGACGATTCTTGGAGGGCTTCAAATCAGGAGATTTAACAACGGGGAGAAACACTGCATTAGCCCTACTTATGAGAAATGGATACTTGAATTTTAATTTTTTGATGGGTCATGCAGGAGCAGATTTATCGGAAAGAATGATTGCTGCGTTGGAGTATCCACCATTGAGATGGGCATATCTATTTGGGGTGTGGTTTTCAGTGTTAATGTGTATCATTTTGTTTTTGACCCCAGCAATCAAGATACTTAAGAATAAAAATATTAAAATTTTTATTGTTTTGATTATACTAATTCTAGATGTGAACAGTTATAACGGGATTACGACGCAATCTGATCAGATGTTGCTTTATTGTGTTTCGGTATTTTTGTTGCTGAATTTAAGCTATGTAGTAAGAGGAAATGAAAATGAAGATATGTGTTCTGGTACAAAACCTATATACACTAGGAGGTATCCAACGAGTTGTAACTACAATTTTAAATGAGCTTGTGAATGACGAAAATTACGACATAACAGTTGTGATGCCTTTTAAGATGAACGGAGAGAGGCTTTTCAAAATTGATGAACGCATTAAGCAAAAAAATCAAGAAGAACTATCTGTGAATCGAGAACATAAACCCGTAAGGTATATTTTTGCTTTAAACAAAAGAATTGGATTTTTAGATAATAGCGTAGCACTGCCATTTGTCCTAAACAATCGAATTGCACCACAGGAGAAAGAAAATTATATAAAATATTTTAATGAAGAAAATTTTGATGCTGTTATTGGTGCAGGTATTGAATATAGTCTACTTTTGGGCGAAATCAAGAAAGACATATCAGCAAAAACTATAGGATGGCAACACAGTACATACGGTTCATACTTTGAAAAAAGAGGAGCAACTGGATATGGATTGATGAAATATGTAAAAAAATGCTATTCAGCGTTGGATGATATTTGGGTTTTGACTAATTCTGACAAAAAAGAATTTGATAATAACTTGGATATAGAAAGCAAAGTGCTCTATAATCCACTTCCGAAAAATAACAACATTAGTACAACGTATGAAGAAGGATATGTCTTGTTTGCAGGGAGACTGGAACGAGAGCACAAAGGGTTGGACTACTTAATTGATGTAATAAAAAAAATTTCAGAAGAAGTCCCGAAGCTGAGAGTGACTATTATTGGAGATGGGCCATCACATAGTTGGCTAAAAGCTGAGATAGAAAAAACTGGATTAAAGGAGAAAGTTAATCTGTTGGGAACAACTGATAATGTTTATCAATTCTATAGCAAGGCTTCAGTAATGGTCCAGACTTCTCGATGGGAGGGCTTTGGAATGACAATACTAGAAGCTATGTCCTGCGGCATTCCAGTAGTGGCATTTCATAATTACGGCCCAGACGAAATAATTAGAGACTCGGTTGATGGATACCTTGTAGATCACTTCGATACAGAAGCATTTGCAAAAAAAGTTGCTGAAATATTAAAGCAACCAGAACGACGAAAACAAATGGGAAAATGTGCAATAGAAAGATCACGGGATTTTAGTTTGGAAAAGGTGCTTCCACTGTTTAAACGATATTTAGAGGAAGCAGCGAAGGAATTATAACATGAGCAAACCACTAAGCAAAAAGAAAGCATCTATGCTGAATATGGCACTTATGGGAGCATATCAGATTGTGACGGCATTATTCGGATTCGTTTTGCCAAGCATGATTTTGAACACCTATGGTGCAAGTTTACATGGTTATACAACAACTGTTTCTAATATTATGAGCTATGTAGCACTTGTTAATGCGGGATTGGCTCCTGCTGCAGTACAAGCCTTATATGCTCCTCTTGCTAAAAAAGATACATATAGATTAAATCAAGTTTTGAATGCTATTGACCATTTCTATACAGTTTCGGGATGCCTTTATACGATAGCGATAGCAATAATTGCAGGCGTATTACCATTTGTTTTGGCAAATCAGTTGCCCTCGATACTTATTGTGCTTTTGATGATTGTGATAGGCGCAAGCAGCACATTAGAATGCTTTATTTATAGTAAGTACAAAGTTCTCTTACAAGCAGATCAGAGGCTATTTGTAGTTTCTGTTGCCGATACCATAATGTATTTTGTTCGTGTTGGGCTTCAGGTATTTTTGATTTGGGCTAAGGCAAGTATTGTGATTGTAATGGCAATCCCTGCGGTTATGGTTATCTTCAGAATGATGATTTTGTCCATATACTGCCGAAACAATTATCCGGGATTGGATAAAAAGGTCGTGAGGGATAACTCAGCACTGTCAAAAAGATGGTCTGCGATGGCTCATCAATTAGCGGGTTTGGTTGTTTATAATACCGATGTTACGTTATTGACACTATTTGGAAGTCTTGTGCAGGTTAGTATATACTCTGTCTACAATTTGGTCTTTCAAAAACTGTATGAACTGTTGACGAACATTTTTTCGTCTGGAACTTTAGCGAGTTTTGGACAGCTGATGAGTGAAAATAAGAGAGAGTCACTACTACGAAATTATGATTTGTATGAATATGGCTATTATATTATAATAACATTTGTCTATGGCGTTTCAGCGTCAATGATTTTGCCTTTTGTTAGCGTTTACACGAAGAAATATACGGATATTCCTTATGTGGATGTAAAGCTTGCTGTCCTATTTATGCTGATAGGCTTTGCAAATAATATACGAATTCCTTGCTTGACAATGATTAACGCAGCGGGGCATTTCAAAGAAACGCAATGGCGGGCAATTTTAGAAGCTGTAATAAATATTACGGTTTCCATTTTACTGATTAAACCATTAGGTATGTATGGTCTGCTGATCGGAACTATATGTTCTTTTGCTTATAGAACAACAGATATTATTTATTACGCACATAAGCATATTCTAGATATATCCTGCAAAAAATCAGTTTTAAGAGTATATAAGTTGTTAGTTGGAAAATATGTTATGAATAGTTGGGGTGAGTGGATTATGTATGCTGTAATTGCAAGCATAATAGCACTTGTGACGGCTGGACTTATATATTTTATTACGGAAAGAAATCAGTTTTTGACTTGTATAAATATGATAATTAAGAGAAAAGTTAAGCGCTGATGATTAAAAAGGAGATAAAATGAACATTAAAGCTGTTGTGTCCAAAGTAGAAAACCACATCTATTGGAAAAAGATTGAATGGGGATTTTATGACAAAATGGAT
>OGKX01001457.1_pt1 | contig 10157 bp, 8 predicted proteins | sample 1572541 | NCBI WGS metagenome assembly OGKX01 (sample SAMEA2581982, study PRJEB24529) | metagenome | biome: Human gut stool | place: China | collected 2011
AACAACTACGATTGCAAATAAATTCTGCAGAATTTATTTGCAATCGTAGTTGTTTCCCGAAGACAAACCAATATAGTAAAGATACAATATCAATGCTTTATACCCTCAAACATCTCCGAGCGATCTTCTTTCGCTTGGGTGGATTTAGCCTTGAAACTATTAAATGTCCAACTCAACGTCAACGTGATTTGTGGATATTTGGGTTTGATACGTGTCAGGGAGCGTAAATCTGCCGTTTGGATATCGCTGATATATTTGGCGGAACGGAAAATATCCCGGAAAGCTAAGGTGGCGGTTAGTTTTCGGTTACATAGTTGCTGGCGGACGGCTACGTTCGCGTACCAATAAGCGTCCGTACGGCCCTGCGTCGTTACGGAAGGGCCTACAAAACTACCATCCAATTGGATACGTGTGTATTTCCCCAGATTAAACAGGTTATTCCATAGGATATCATAATTGGTGCTAGAGGTCGTATTTCCACCGGCGGCCTGTTCGTTCTTCACCTTATAGTGATAAACGTTTCCGTTGACCGTGGTATTCCACCAGCGTACCGGATGCAGACTGACGCTTAGCTCGATACCCGTCGAGTAATCATGCCCTACGTTCGCCATCGAATCCAAGGTTACACCGGCTGAATAGGGAACACGCAACCGCTCGATCTTATCCTTCCGATACCGATGAAAGGCGGTGGCGGATACCGTGTTTTCCCCGAAACTCTTCCGGTAGTTCAATTCAAAGGAGTTGATGTACTCCGGACGTATATCCGGATTACCGATCTCGGCCGTATAAAAGTCGCGATACGTGATATAAGGCTCCATATAGAAAAGCTGCGGACGTGTGGTACGACGGGAATAGGAAGCCAACAAACGATGTTCATTCGGGAACGTATAGCCCAAATGCACCGATGGGAAAAACTCAAAACGATTCTTCGTACGATCCGCTCCCTCCACGGAACTTCGCAAGACCGTATGCGTATGCTCTCCCCGAACGCCGGCTTGCGCCTCTAAATTCTTCCACGTATGGGAAAGAATCGTATAGATAGAATTCACCCCTTCTTGAAAATAAAACGTGTTGTAGATATCGTCACGCCAAAAGAACGTTTGTCCCTTGGGGTCCCACCATTCCATATTGTAATCGCCGTCTTCCAGATAAGAATAATATTGGTAACCCGCCTCTAGCTTACCTCCTTTCCCGAAAGGCAAGGCGTAATCCAGATTGATACGCATCGTTTCCCGGTGCTCGGCCTCATAAGCACGATGCCCCTGTTGGCGTTGCCCTTCCAAGGACATCAAGTCGTTAAAGAAATATTCCAAGGCATGGCCGCCATATTTGTAATAAGCACTACCGGAAAGCTCGTGTCCCTTATCGTTGAACTTATGCTGTACCGCCAGACTTCCCAAACCTATATTCTCATCATTATCATAATCATCTATGCTTCGATAATCTTCCGTCACCGGAGAGCCGCCCGCTACCGAACGGGTTTCCTTATAGTTCATTTCTCCCTTACGCTTATTTCCGCCATAGCCGCCCTCCAGATCCAACGCGATGGTTGTCTTGGGAAGATTCAGGCTCCAACCGCCTTTCATCGTATAATGATAGCTGTTTCCCGTACGAGGCCCGACGGAATGCGAGGTAGTGGTCTGATCGCCCACCACCGTCATCTTCTCTTGGTCGAAATCACTCTTGCGCAACCGGTCTGTCCACTGTCCGCCGATGTACCAACGGGAACGCTGATGTTGCTGTGCCAACAAGAAATCGACATGGCGGGAAAGCCACGTACTTCCCGAGAGATTCACCATCCCGCTCAATCCCCGCTGGGAATGCTTCTTCGTGATAATATTAATGATACCCACGTCGCCTTCCGTATCATGCTTGGCGGAGGGCGTCGTGATAATCTCTATATTCTCTATATGCCCGGCCGGGACTTGCTCCAAAGCCTGTGTACCCGAGAAGACACTCGGCTTACCATCTATGTAAACCAAAAAGCCGCTGCTTCCACGAAAAGTAACATCGCCTTCCGCGTCTACCCGTATGGAAGGCGTATTCTCTAATATATCCACGGCGGAACCGCCTCCTCCCATCATATTGGAAGAGGCCTCGACCACTTTCTTATCCAACTTATAAACCAATTGACGTTTCTCGGCCACTACCTCCACTTCGGCGATACCTACCTCCAAAGGACTCATCATCAACTTACCTAAATCCACCGGAGACGAGGCATCCAAGATGATATCATTCTTTGTAAACACATCATATCCCATCAGACGGACCATGACCACATAATTACCCGGAGCCACCTTAGTAAACGAGAAACGTCCTTGATCGTCCGGAAAAGTCTGTTGCAAAGGTTTTTCACTTCCCATCGTAAACAGAAAGATATCCGCATAATTAATCACTTGATTCGTAGAGGCATCTATTAACTGCCCCTTAATACGGGCATCCGGAGAAGAAGCCCACGAGAGCGCACAAATCACCCATAATAAGGCCAACATTAGTCCTATCTTTTTCATGATATTGAGAATTACAATTAGATTTCTACACAAAAGTAACTAAATTCAGAATGTTACGGTAATTAATAGCGATCATTCTTGATATATTCTTTCCCGGGATCGTCCGAGTTCGAGTAGCGAAGCAGATGGTTTCTTCCTAGCGAAACAAAAGTTTCTATATGGGAAAACAGAAGTTTCTTCAGTACAAAACTTTAGTTTTCTTCTATGAAAACAAATGTTTTCCATGTGTAAAACTTTTGTTTTATACCATAAAAAACCACAAATACTTATATATTAATATTTTATCTATATAAAGAAAGGAAGAAAAACGGACTGATTATATACGTAGAGTGTAGAAAATTCCTTTGACGGCATGGCAAAGACACTTACTAAAAGCGGGAAATGATGGTAGATAAAGACTTACTATTGTAGATGTTTTCCTATCTACAACAATAGGATAAATATTTTAAAATCAAATAATTATAAGGATAGTTGTAGATATTGTACATAATTTTGATTATTTACATATAATAGACCGGGCTTAGCTTTTATATCACTCAAGTCCGGCCTATCGGTTGAGACCTATCCCGTATTTGTTTGGATCAGAGTCCCAGCTTCTCAGAGATCTCCAACATCTTCTTGATCGGTTTGATGGCCTTCTTCTGTACCTCCTCGTCCACGAATATCTCCGGCATCTCGAACTTCAAGCAATTATATAGCTTCTCCATCGTGTTCAAGCGCATGAAATTACATTCGTTGCAAGCGCAAGTACTGTCGTTCGGAGGAGCCGGGATGAATTCCTTATCCGGACTCTGCTTGCGCATCTCGTGAATAACGCCACTTTCCGTCGCTACAATGAATTGTTTCGCGTCGGACTTAATGGTATGCTTCAGCAAAGCCGCGGTCGATCCTACGAAGTCTGAGACCTGTATAACCGGCTGCTTGCATTCCGGATGGGTGATTACTTCCGCATTCGGGTACTGTTTCTTCAAAGATAAGATCTTCTCCAATGAGAATTGCTCATGCACGTGGCAAGCGCCATCCCAAAGCAACATATTACGTCCCGTGATGCTATTGATATAATTACCTAAGTTACGATCCGGGCCGAAAATCATCGGTGTACCTTCCGGGAAGCTCTCCACGATCTGGCGGGCGTTCGTGGAAGTAACCACCACATCCGTGACCGCTTTCACGGCGGCGGTCGTATTCACGTAAGAGATTACCGTATGACCGGGATGTTGCTTGACGAACTCGGCGAACTCCGTAGCCGGACAACTATCCGCCAAGGAGCAACCGGCATTCAAGTCCGGTACCAGCACTTTCTTATCCGGACAGAGGATCTTCGCCGTCTCTCCCATAAAGTGAACCCCACAAAGCACGATGATATCCGCCTTCGTCTTAGCCGCCCATTGTGCCAAGGCCAGACTGTCTCCCACATAGTCCGCTATATCTTGTATATCGCCTGTTTGATAGTAATGCGCCAAAATAATCGCATTCTTCTCTTTACGTAACTTGTCGATCGCTTCCTTAAGGTCTAAATCCTTAGGAACGGGCGCATCCATGTACCCGATTGATTGGTTTGTCAACATAGCCTTATATATTAATGATTCCTGTTTCTACTGCTCCCAATAGGCTTTTCACTATATATAAACAATATTATCCACAGAAAGTATTACTGATAATCTTCATCTTATCTAGTTTATCAACCTATTGTTCACAAAGCACAAAGGTATAAACTTTCTTCATTTATAGAAATAACAAGAAAGATTCTTATCTTTGCCACCGATGGATGAGTTGCCCTCACCCCTCAAGAGCTATCCACAATCATTATATTATATTCTTATTAATCTTTAATTTTAAAAATAAATATGATGAATATAATAGGCTGTTGAAATGGTTAATACATTTTTGTTACAATCTTTGGTTATTGACTTATTAAAGTCTGTGAACGGTTTATCAAAAGGATACCAACAGCATGGATGTCTATCTATAGATTGTAATTCTTATAGTTATAGACTTTATGAATATTTAGCTGTTTATTGTTGATAACCTTGATTGTGAAAAAATAGATCCTCCAGCAAGGCTGTCAATAGGTGTATAAGGGCTGTTGATAGTGCGTAGTAAATAAGTGGCTTATTCATTTGCTAATTTGAGAAAGGGGGGTGTATGGACAAGTATTTGAATAAAGCAAGAAATATTTTTCATTTTATGTCCACTACTTATTAATAGCTTTTCAACGGCATATCCACGGATATTCGCTACTTTCGCGGTCAAAGATATTTGTTATGCGAAAATTAAAAGTAACCGAATTGAACCGCCTGACTCCCGAGGCTTTTAAGGAAAGTAAGAAGATACCTTTAATCGTTGTTTTAGACCATGTTAGAAGTCTAAACAACGTGGGTTCCGTGTTTCGTACCTCCGATGCTTTCCGGGTAGAGGCTATTTATCTTTGTGGTATTACGGCTTGCCCTCCGAACGCGGAGATCCATAAGACCGCTTTAGGAGCGGAAGAAACCGTAGATTGGGAATATTTCAAGGATACCCCGGAGGCTGTTGATAAACTGCGCCAAGAGGGGTATACGGTATATGCCGTAGAGCAAGCGGAAGGTAGTGTCATGTTAGATAACTTGCAGTTAGACAAGACAAAGAAATACGCTATCGTCATGGGTAACGAGGTAAAAGGCGTTCAACAAAATGTGGTTGATAACTGTGATATATGTATTAAAATACCTCAATACGGTACAAAGCATTCCTTGAACGTATCGGTTACTACCGGTATCGTGATCTGGGATTTCTTCAAGCAACTATCAGATTAAACCATTCTCAACCAATACGACGACCCGTTCGGTCATGGCATCTTTACCTTTCGGGTCGTATTCCGATTTCAGACTGGCTCCAAACATTCCGGCGAAGAAATTCCAAAAGCCCGCACGGAAACTTCCTAGATAGGCTTTCAATAAATTGTAACTGGATTGATTACATTCCCTATCGATCAGTTTGATAAGTAGCTTACCTTGCGAGAAGGATAATTTTTTTAGTTCCGGTTTATATTGGGCGAACAACTCTTTCTCCATCCGTTTCAAGTGGGCTTGGCGGGCCTTGTCATTCGGTAAGGTTTCCATGTATTCGTAGGTCTCTATCAACGTATCATACACCATCTTGGCATAGGGCAAAGTACGCTTTACGTCTCGTACCAACTTATTGTACTTCGCTTGTTCACGCTTATTCTTAAACTTAACTTGAGGATATATGAAAACTTCCCGAAGGTTGACGACAGCCATTGTATCACCTTCATACAGTTGAGCTTTCTGATAACCTTCCGGAACAATATTTGTCTTTACCGCCTGCGCCATCCCTTTAAAGCTACAGAGAGCGAGTAGAGCCAAAATACAATATATCCCTTTTCGTATCATATACCGCGAAAATATAAATACTGCGTGACTCTCAGCATCATTTATCTGTTAATAACTTGCTAAATGAATATAAAACATTACATTTGCGCAATTGACAACAACTTAAGAATATATTAACTATGAAGAAAGAAGAAATTACCGCCCTATTCGGAAAATTCGAATCCATTTCATGTGAGGTAGAAGGCATAGAATGCTGGAGTGCCAGAGAGTTGCAACCCCTATTAGGATATGCCAAATGGGATAACTTTATCAATAATGTAGTGGTGAAAGCCAAAGAAGCGTGCCGGAATGCGGGAGAAAATATAGAGGATCACTTTCCCGACGTCGGGAAAGTGATTATTGTGGGGCATGGTGCTGAGCAACAAATAAATGACATCTTATTAACACGCTACGCATGCTACTTAATCGCACAAAATGGTGATAGTCGTAAACCGCAAGTAGCTTTTGCACAGACTTATTTTGCGGTACAAACCCGTAAGGCCGAGGTGATTGAACAACGCCTATTGGATTGTGAACGCTTAAAGGCTAGAGAAAAATTAAGTCAGACTGAAAAGCAACTATCTGGTATTTTATACGAAAGAGGCATTGATAATAAAGGATTCGCTATTATCCGTTCTAAGGGAGATCAAGCCTTATTCAATTTAAGTACACAGATGTTGAAAAAGAGAATGAACGTCCCCACGAATAGACCTATCGCTGATTTTTTACCGACTATAAGTATAAAAGCTAAAGACCTAGCGGCGGAAATGACAAACGTAAATGTGCAAACGAAGGATCTATATGGACAATCTCCTATTGAGAAAGAACATATTGATAACAACACCGCTGTTCGTGATATGCTATTGCAAAGGGGAATTAAGCCTGAACAACTTTCCCCGGATGAGGATATTAAAAAGGTACAGCGTAGAGTAAATAAGGATAATGAGAAAACCTTGAAGAATAAATAGAAACCATACAAAATCTTAACTATGAAATATCTATTGCTATCCCTGTTTGCGGGGGTATTTTCATTGTATGTACATGGTGTTGATAACTTACGCTTACCGGATGTCCGTAGCGTGGGAATGGGAGGGAATGTGGCGACGCAATCTATTTTATTCAATCCGGCCCTTATTGTCGATAAAGAGAAAAAGTCCATTCATTTAGAATACTTTAATCGGTACATGTTGAAAGAACTGGGTACGATGTCCGGTAGTTTTTATTATCCGAATCAACTATTATCCGTAGGTGTTGATATCTCTGTTTTCGGGTTTGATAAATACAGGGAGATGATGGTTCGTGTGCTGGGAGGAAAACGCTTGGGGGATCAATGGGCGTTAGGGCTTGGAGTTCACTATAGTTTCTTGCAAACTGATCTATTGGAAAATACAAGATCCAGACTGTCAACAGATCTTGGAATCACTTTCTCTCCTATTGATAAGTTGTTAATAGGAATGTTAATAATGAATTTACCATCTGTTTCTATAGGAGATAAATATATTGAAATAGAAGATTTTAATTATTACTTAATTCAAATAAGTTTTCAATGGGAGATTATAAACAGTCTGTTAATTACAGGAAGTGCAGGAACGGAAAATGAAAACCTAGTTGTTGGAAACTTAGGTCTTGAATACACCGCTTTCGATTCTTTTTTTATTCGTGCCGGAATACAGACCGCTCCTCTCCTGCCCTCTTTAGGGATCGGTTATAACTTTTCCTGTTTTACGATAGATGTAGCCTCCATTTACCATCCGATTTTAGGGATGAGTACCGGTCTTGGTTTATCATTCTCTTTTTAAATGATACTTAGCTATGAAACGATTGTTTATAATCTTGTCGATAATCCTGTTGATAAATAGTTATTACGCTAATTCTCAAATAGAATATTCTGTTGATAAGTGGATGGAGTATGTAGAGGAACTAGCCTTGGAAACCGAGGATACGGAGCGTATCGAAAGTTTGTATGCCGATTTATCTTATTTAATTGAGCATCCTTTTGATTTGAATGCCGTGACGGAAGAACAACTGAAGCGATTACCTTTTCTATCCGATCGCCAAATCGAGCAGCTCCTCTCCTATCGGAAACGATACGGAAATATGGTTAGCATCTATGAGTTGAAGAATATAGAGGATATCGATTTTCAGACGATATCTCTTCTCCTTCCCTTTGTTTATATAGGTGATAATCTTGTTGAAAAACGGTTACTTACGGTTAAGAACCTGTTGAAATATGGTCGTAATGAATTACAAATCAGGTATGATCAATGTTTTCAACAGAAAAAGGGATATGGTGAACAAACGGACAGCATACTTTCGCTACATCCGAATCGTAAATATAGAGGAGAACCTTTCTATCACTCCTTACGTTATTCCTATACTTTCGAGGATCGTTTACAAGCAGGCTTCGTAGCCGAGAAAGATGCGGGCGAACCTTTTTGGAACGCATATTATAAAGGATATGACTTTTATTCCGCACATCTATTCCTAAAAGATATCAACTGGTTAAAAAGTTTGGCTATAGGGGATTACAAGATGTCTTTCGGACAGGGTCTGGTGATTAGCAATGACTTTTCTCCTAGTCGTACGGCAGTAGTCGCTCAAGCAGAGCGAAGGACAAACGGCTTCCGTAGGCACTTTTCTACCAATGAACAGGATTTCTTTCGAGGGGTGGCCGGTACGATCACGATTAAAAACTTGGATATAAGTGTTTTCTATTCGTACCGAAAAATGGATGCGGCCGTAGATAGCTTGACATTCACCTCATTAAAAACAGACGGACTTCATCGTTTGCAACGGGATTGGGAAAAGAGGAAAACGATAACGATGCAGGTATATGGAGGAAATATCCGCTATGCTAAGCCTCATTTTCATGTAGGTTTAACGGCTCTCTCCTATTCATTCGGTAAGTTTAAGATGGACCCCGATCCAAAACCTTATAATTTGTTCTATTTCAGAGGTTCCAACAATTTCAACATCGGTGTTGACTATATGTTGAAAAGTAACCGTATTAAGTTTTATGGCGAGACCGCTCTTTCGAAAAACGGAGCTATTTCTACCTTGAATGCCTTGCAGTTAACACCCGCTTCTTATATATCTTTCTTGGTATTATACCGCTATTACGATCGCCGTTATCAAGCTTTGTTTGGGAACGCTTTCTCGCAAGGCTCTACGGTTCAGAATGAGCAAGGGGTTTATATGGGATTGCAATTAACCCCGATCGCCCGCTGGAAATTATCCATTTATGCGGACTTATTCCGTTTTCCTTGGTTGAAATACGGGATAGACGCTCCTTCCGGAGGACAGGAATATATGGCTCAGATAGATTATACCCCTAGTAGAAACTATTCAGCTTATCTTCGTTATAAATACCGGCAAAAAGAAAAGAATAGAACTTTTGAAAATGATAATTTATTGAGAATCAATTCTTATAAACAACATCGTATTCGTTTTCAACAGGTTTATAACTTTTCTTCTCCTTTTATTTTTAAGACTTCCTTAGATGGTATTCTATTCGATGATCCTATAAAGAAACTTAATAAAGGAATTATGATCTCCCAAAGTATAGGCTGGAAGCCCACTACCCTACCTCTTCAAATGGATGGTTATCTAGCGTGGTTTCATACGGATGATTACAATAGCCGGGTCAGTTCGTATGAGAAGAATATATTGTATGCCTTTAATATGCCCTCTTTTTATGGGGATGGGATGCGGTTTGCCCTTACCTTTCGTCTGGATATTTGGAAACGTTTATCCTTATCTGCGAAACTGGCTTACACCCATTATTGGGACAGGGATTTGATAGGTACTGATACGGAGGAGATAAGCGGTTCTGATAAAACAGATCTTTATGCTTTGCTTCGCTGGAAATTTTAGAGTAGATTTGCGTGGGTAAAAACAAACAGCGCTATGTCTACAATTCTTTTTGATAAAATAGTATTTGGCCCGATACATAGTCGGCGTCTAGGTGTCTCTTTAGGGATGAATTTACTTCCTACAGACGGGAAATTATGCTCTTTTAATTGCATTTATTGCGAATGTGGATTGAATGAGAATCATAGGACCCATAGTAAACTGCCTACTCGTACGGAAGTGAGGGAAGCCTTAGAGCAAAAACTAAGTTCCATGAAAGCGGAAGGGATCGCTCCGGATGTAATTACATTCGCCGGAAACGGAGAGCCTACGATACACCCGGAATTCGGTGGAATCATTGATGATACGATCGCTACCCGGGATCCTTTTTTCCCTAATGCAAAAAACACCTTACTTTCTAATTCTG
>OGKX01001463.1_pt1 | contig 10133 bp, 9 predicted proteins | sample 1572541 | NCBI WGS metagenome assembly OGKX01 (sample SAMEA2581982, study PRJEB24529) | metagenome | biome: Human gut stool | place: China | collected 2011
CAAACAGGTCTTTCCCGTACACATCCATCCCTGCCGCTGCGGAATCGAGAACCATCTGAATTCAATTGAGAATAAAAGGGATAAAAGCCATGGAAGCATTGGAAAAAGGCAGCGTCTATACCGCCGTTATTGACGGCTATTCCAGCGAGGGGCTGGGGATCGCCCGGGTAAACGGGGCTGTGGTGTTCGTGCCCCACGCCGTCCGGGGGGAGGAGATCGACCTCCGGATCACCAAAGTGATGAAAACCTCCTGCGCCGGCGAAATCGTAAAGATCCATAATCCGTCTCCCGAACGCATGGAGCCGGAGTGCCCCTATGCCGGGAAATGCGGCGGCTGCGCCTACCGCCACCTCACCTATCCGGAGGAACTGTGGGCCAAGCGCCAGCGGGTGCAGGACGCTCTGACCCGTATCGGCGGGCTGGATATTCAGGTCGAGGAAATCCTGGGGGCGAAGGACCCGGAGCATTATCGCAATAAAAGCCAGTACCCCGTGGGGGCCGACGGTTCCATCGGCTTTTTTCAGGCCCGGACTCACAAGGTTGTCCCGATCCGCCGGTGCCTGATTCAAACAGAGGCTGCCGACCGCACGGCACAGGCCGTGGGGGAGTGGATGCGCCGTTATCAGGTCCCAGCCTATGATGAGACCACGGGCAAGGGGCTGGTGCGCCATGTCTGCGTTCGGGTGAACCAAAAGGGCGAGAGCCTTTGCTGCGTGGTGGTCAACGGCAGCAAGCTGCCACGGGAGCCGGAGCTGGCGGCCTATGTCACCCGGGCTGTGCCCCGCACGGTGGGCGTTCTGCTGAACAGCAACACCCGCCGGGGCAATGTGATCTTAGGGGAAAAGTATCGGACGCTCTACGGGCAGAATTATCTGATGGACACCCTCTGCGGACTGGAGTTCCGGCTGTCCATGCCCTCGTTCTATCAGGTGAATCGGGATCAGGCGGAGGTGCTGTACCATAAGGCACTGGAGTTTGCCGGGCTCAGCGGTGAGGAAACGGTGCTGGACCTCTACTGCGGCATTGGCACCATTACGCTGTGTCTTGCAAAGGCGGCGAAGCGGGTCATCGGCGCGGAGATCGTGCCCCCCGCCATCCGGGACGCCAAGGAAAACGCTCTCCGCAACCACATCGAAAACGCGGAGTTTTTCTGCGGCGACGCGGCGGACATCGCCGCCAAGCTGGAGAGCGACGGCCTGCGGCCGGATGTGGTGACGGTAGATCCGCCCCGGAAGGGCCTTGCCCCGGAGGTCATCGCCTCCATAGCGGCCATGGGACCGGAAAAGGTGGTCTATGTATCCTGTGATCCCGCCACGCTGGGCCGGGATGTGAAAATTTTCGGACAGCTTGGCTACCGGGCTGTTCGCGCCGCCGCCGTGGATATGTTCCCCGGCACCGCGCATGTGGAGACGGTTGTTTTGCTTTCCAAGGGTGAGGTCGACTCGAAAAAGATTCGGGTTGAGTTCTCTTTGGAAGATATGGATATGTCCGAATTTCAGGATGGGGCAACCTATCCGCAGATCAAGGAGTATGTGTTGGAGCATACCGGGTTAAAGGTGTCCAACCTCTATATCTCACAGATTAAACGAAAATGTGGGATTGGGGTTGGTAAGAACTATAATCTGCCGAAGTCCGAGGATTCCAGACAGCCCCAGTGTCCACCGGAAAAAGAGAAAGCAATCCGAGAAGCATTCAAATATTTTGGGATGATCTAACATCCAGCAAAGTGGAGGTTTCTTATGGATAGGTTGATTTCTTGTGAGTTCAACATGGATAATGCCTGTGTGGAACTGAAATTCTTAGATGGCAGTATGATTGCTATTGATACAATAGCCGTGGAGAATGAGGTTGCTGACAATATGTATCAGCGGTCAGAGCTGGACTATCTAATCTACAATGACCCGATTGGATATGCAGACTTGATATTGAACGGAAACCCTGAAATTTATCTAAAAACTGTAACTGAATGTAAACCCTTAGATTAAAACTCAGCCCTCTGCCTTTTCATTGGCAGAGGGCCGTTTTTTGCTTAACAGTTATTGAGCATCCCTTAATTGCTCTACAACGCTGCATTTCGCTGCGTTGTCATACATCATGCAAGGAATCAGCCACCCCAGCAGAAGAAATACCGGAATTGTCAGCAGGACAGGCAGAATGGTGAATCGATACTCAAAGAACCAGAACATACTGCCCAGCATTTTTCCTGCAAGAGGTCCCACCGCCAGCGACAGAATAAAGGCCACCGCTACGGAGGACAATGCGTAAAACAACCCCTCATAGATCAGCATGGTTTTGAGCTGCCGGTTCGTCATTCCTACAGCCTGAAGCACAGCAAATTCACGGCGGCGGGAAAGAATACCGGTCATCATGGCGTTGAAGAAATTTAAGAGTCCCACCAGTCCGATGATAGCACAGAGGATACCACCTATCAGAAGGAACATCTGCCGGAACTGAGCAAATTCAGAGCGAGCCGTGGCCTTGCTTTCATACATCAAGGGCGAAAACTCACCGGCAGTGAGCTTCGATAGATATTGCTCTGCTTCGGCCTCGTCAACTTCGTCCGCTGTGTCGAACAGGTAGAGCATCGGAATGGCCGCACCGCCGCTGTCCCTCTGTGCGGTGTCCACAGACAAAACTGTCTCATATCCAATACCACCATAACGATAACTCATGGAATACGGAAGCTCTACCAAGGCGCAGACCGTGTACTCTACATCTCTGGCTCCATACAATTTTGCCTGAAAGTACTCCTCCGGTGTATCTTCGGTGCGGAGTTCCCCGGTGCGGCTGTCGATATATTTCACATCATCCGCATAGGTAGCGGTAATCGTGTCCCCCACCTTGGGGTAGTATTCAGGATTGAGCAGATTGCCGTAATCATCCAAAGAAACCGCAATGGCAATAGCGTTATTGTTTGGCTCCAGCATAGGAGAAATATCTCCGTCGAACACTTGCAGCTTGTCAAACAGGCTGTTATCCAGAGCCTCGATTCTGGTATCTCCCATCACCATATTGCCCCGGTGCTCCAGACGGCTCATATGGCTGTCCAACTGCTCAGCACTTTCGTACCTTGCATAGTCCTGCCGCAGAGCATCCTCCGTCATCCAAAGATATACGGGTTTTCGCACAGCATATCCCGTGCCGGAAAGACTGGACTTTGTGTTTGCTGCGATCTCTTCGATCTGTTCCGGCGTGATGAATTCATCTGCCGGGTTGTAACGGAAATAGTCGGGCGTGCTGACGATAAAATCGGCGCAGGTCATGAAGGATACATACTTCTCCATGCTGAAGCCGCCCACAAAGGCACACAGTGCATTGAACAGCGTCACCGACAGTGCCAGAGACACCACCACCAGCACCGTCTTTTTTTTGTTTCGTCCCAGATTGGCAAAGGCCATCTGATGGAGCTTCGCTCCCCGGGTGCTGCGCTGTTTTTTCTTGGTCTGCATCGCATCTGTATATTTGGTAGCCTCCACCGGAGAAACCCTGGCTGCCATTTTCCCAGGCTTGGAGCAGGACAAAAGCACCGTCAGCAGGGCAAACAGCACGGAGCCAACAAAGATCACAGGCGAAGTGCTGATGGTGGTGATGCCTGCATCCAACTGGGTGGAGCGCAAGACAACAGGCACCAGAACAGCGCCAATGCCATAGCCCAACAGCAGCCCCGCCGGAATGCCGATCAGACAAAGCAGAAGTGCCTGCTGGCGAATGATGCGTTTGAGCTGCCGGGGCGTTGTGCCAATGGTTTTCAGAAGCCCGTAAAACCGGATATCCCCCGCAACAGAGATCTGGAAAATGTTATAGATGATAAGATACCCGGTGAAAATCACCAGCAGCAAAAAAGCTGCTATGGCGATCACAAGTTCCGGATCGAGCTGCGACTCCAGCTGGGATGAGGTATATCCCCAGTTGACGCCGATCCGGACGCTGTTGGGATCGGTATAGCTGTCCCATGTGTAGCCGAGATCGGTATCCACCTGCTCCATCTGCCCTTGAATGTTTGTACTGGAAGCCATCATGACATTCAAATCGGTGCGGAAAGGCTGTAAACCTGTTTTCACTGCCTGCGCTTCGATGTCATCTGCGTAATCACGGCTGATGTTGATGTAATGAACAGGCATTAGTTCATCATAGTCCCAATAGCCCACCAGCGTAAAGGTATCTGTTACAGTAAAGGCGGTTTGATCCTTGTCCGTAATGGAATAGGAAACCGTGACCTCGGTGCCCAGTTCCGGCGTTACGCCAAGCAGCTGCAACGCTGCCGTATCCATGGCTACCTCTTTGCCGCTTTCGGGCATCCGTCCGGTAGTAGGGGTTGCATAGCTCCATTTAGTGCAGTTGGCATCCATGTAGCTGATCTCTGCCGGTATTTTGGCAAAGACCCCCTCCGCAGTGATACCGATTACCTTCCGTACCCCCGCAGCCTTCACCTTTGGGTGGGCAGCGATGCGTTCCGCCTGCTCGGGGGAAACATCCTTAAAGGTGCCGTGTGCATAGCCGCCTACCTGCCGAAACTGGTAGGTTTCATAGCTGGCGTTCAACGACAAGACAATGGTGAACATGGACGTAAATAGCAGCGTTGTCAGCGCAATGGCAAAAATAGCGATCAGATTGCGGCGACGGTTCGCATAAAGAGATTTTAAGCTGAGCTTTCGAATACATTTTCTGTTTTTGACATTCATCGTAGCCACCTCCCGTTAGTTCTGGGAGACGATCCGACCATCTTCGATACGGATAATGCGGTCTGCCATCTGCGCAATTTCTTCGTTGTGAGTGATCATTACGATTGTCTGGGCGAACTTTTGACTGGTGACTTTCAAAAGGCTCAATACATCCTGGCTGGTTTTGGAATCCAGATTGCCGGTGGGTTCATCTGCCAGAATGATAGCGGGTGCTGCCGCCAGCGCACGGGCAATGGCTACTCGCTGCTGTTGACCGCCTGAGAGCTGATTGGGCAGCGCATCCAGACGATCATCCAGCCCAAGTGTCTGTACAATCTGCTGTACGAAATCCTTATTGACCTTGCCACCGTCCAGCTCAATGGGTAGAACAATATTTTCATACACATTCAGCACCGGAACAAGATTATATGCTTGGAACACAAAGCCGATTTTCCTGCGGCGGAAGATGGTCAGCGCTTCCTCCTTCAGGGAGAAAATATCCTGTCCGTCCACCATGACCGTGCCACTTGTAGGGCGATCCAGCCCGCCCAGCATGTGCAGCAGCGTGGATTTGCCGGAGCCGGATGTGCCGACAATTGCAACAAATTCGCCCTTCTTTACACTTAAATCAACTCCATCCAACGCATGAACTGCGTTATTGCCGGAGCCATAAATCTTTTTCAGGTCTTTTGCCTGTAAAACATCCATAAATGAGTACCTCCATGAAAAAATCTGTATGTATGAAAGGAAATCATCCTTTGATACATACAGATTATCGCATAGGAATCTTTCCACATTCTTTCCGGCGGAAAATGAAATCTAACAGTTTTGATAGAATTGTTGTTATTTCGGCAGAAATATGGAAAACGTACTTCCTTTTCCCGGAACGGAAGCAACCTTGATATAACCGCCCTCGCCGGATATGATCTGTCGGGCAAGGTATAAGCCGATGCCGACCCCTTCTTGTTTCTGCACACTATTTGAGCGGTAAAAGCGAGCAAATATCTTCGCTTGCTCACTTTCCGGGATGCCTGAACCGGTATCCGATATATCGATCCTTGCAAACATTTCATAGCTTACGGCAGAAATAGTAATGGTGCCATGCTCTGTATATTTGATGGCGTTGTCTACGATATTAGCCAGCGCTTCCGCTGTCCATTTGAAGTCGAATACAGCAAAAGCATCTGTATCCTGCATTTGCAAAGACAATCCTTTTTCAGAAGCCTTGGCAGTATATTGTTCTACCACACTTTCAAGCAGCGGCTGCAGCGCTGCCGGCTGGGGGGAGAGTGAAATGATCCCGTTTTCCAGTCTGGAAAGCTTTACGAGAGAATCAATCAGAAATCGCAGCTTTTCCGATTGTTTGTACAGCGCCTCCACATTTGCCTTCGCCGATGCAGGCAGAGTTTCCTCCTTCAGAAGCTCGCTGTATAACAGCAGGTTTGCAATCGGCGTTTTTGTCTGGTGCGAGATGTCCGCAATCAAGGTTTTGATTTTGTCTTTTTCCTGCGCTACATTTCGAGAAGATGCTTCTGCTGCGGAAAGATAGTGTGCAAACTTTGTTTCCAAAGCAGACAGCCGGCTTTCATCAAAATTGGTTTCAGAAAAGGAGCCGGTCATGGCAGCGTCCAGCATCCTTTCGATTTCTTCCATCGTTTTTCTGGTCTTTCTCCGCTCCCATAACACAACAGCTGCCGCCGCCAGAAAACACAGCAGTATGATCACAATACCGGTTTTATTCATCTTTTGTCACCCAGCTATAACCGATTCCATAGACGGTTTTAATGTATTTCTGTGCGCCAAGCTTATCCCTCAGACGCTTGATCGTAACAGACAAAGCATTTTCATCCACATATTCTGCGCCATCTGTCCAGATCCGGTCGACAAGGTCTCCACGGGTCATGGTTCGACCACGGTTTTCAACAAGCAGACGCAGTAATTTTTGTTCTGTTTTGCTCAATTCCACTTTTGAATCTCCCACATAAAAGGTCATAGCCTCAAAGTCAAAGTGAAATAGATCCATATGGAACGGCGCATTTTTATGGTTTGACGCTTGCTTTCGCAGTTGGGTATTCACCCTTGCCCGCAAAACCGAAAGAGAAAAGGGCTTGGTAATGTAATCATCAGCGCCCCTCTCCAGTCCGTCTACGATGTCCAGATCGGTGTCATTGGCAGTCAGCAGAATAACAGGAATATAGGGTGTGTTTTCCTTGACCTCCCGGAGCAACTCGAGCCCGCTGCCATCCGGCAGATTGATATCCAGCAGGATCAGGGATACACCGCCGCAAAGAAGCTGTTCCTTCGCCGCTTTTAGGTCTTGGCAGGAAATGATCTGACGGTCATCTGCTTTCAGTGCTTTGCATAAGCCTTGATTCAAACCGATATCATCTTCAATAATCAATAATTGTTCCATGTATCTCACTCCCTCGTTATTCAAAGGCAATTGTCGTTTCCTTTGGTGGCTTCTCATCTTTGCAGATTAAAAGATAATATCAGCAGCATAATCAGCAGCATAATACGATTTAAGAGTACAGATTGTTGGATGGAAAGTCAAGATTTGCATCGCAAATCAAGCACAAGCCGTTGTCAGTATGATCCAGAGCAGTCTGCGAAGTGCTCCGCTGCTCCGGACTCTGTAATGGGACTACGCAGTGCTTCGGCACTGCGGCACAGGAGGGAACTGCATCCGCATTTGCGGACGCAGCTCCCTCCTGTTTTTTCGCTCACAGCTTATTCAGTTTTTGCGTGACTTCATCCACAATGCGCTGACGTTCCTCTTCGCTCTTCGCTCTGTCATATTCCTTCAGCGCATCGTCCCGCAGCGTCTCCATTTTCCGGGACCACACTTCAAACACGCCCTTGCTCATCGTCCCCTTTCGGGTACGGGCAAAATATTTTTTGTAGGCCCGCTGATGAGCCTTCCAAACATCGTTGTTCCGCACCTTGCTGCGAAAGCTGCTGGTGGCTCCGATCTCCCGGCAGGTCTTGCCGTCCTGCCCCGGCGCCGGTTCGCCGCAATAGGCGTAGGTCATACCCGGCATCTGCAAGAACCAGCGTCCGCAGTTGGCACAGCGTTTCGGCACAAAGCCCTTCTGCAGTCCCTTCATAAGCTCCACATAGACAAAATCCAGCAGCCGATCAAAATACATCTTCTCGACTACCTCGGCATTTTCTCTTTCGCCCCGGATGCGGTACTGCGCTCTTACCAGCGGCGCGTCTACCTCCGGGTCCTTCCCCAAACTGACACCGCTGACAAAAGCCTCATAACCGCTGGAATAGATCAACTGCGCCAGAGATTCTTTTCTCTGGCCTTTTTTCTTTTCGAACACAGCGTTTGCAAAAACCCGGTCCAGAAACCACGCGTACCGCTCCTGAATGAGCTGAATGTCCTTGATCTGCTGCTGCATGAAGGATGGTATTTCGCGCTCCTCATTGATCACATATTTCGCAAATGCCTCCCGCACTTCCTCACCCACAAATTCCTCGATCTTCATATCTCCGAAATAACGGAAGTCCATCAGATACAATCGGTAGAGCGGCAGAGATCCAAAACCCTTCTGCATGTCCATATAGGCACGCGGAGCGTCATCATAATTCTTTTCGTGGACAGCGGTGTTCAACCTGTCCAACAGCTTCTGAAAAGGTGTGACATCCAGATTTAGGATCTCCGTCAGCACAGTTCCGTAGGGCTGCATCTCCGGGACCATCTCCACCCAGTAGCCGGATGCGCCAAATTCCACTTTTGTGTTCGTATGCGAACGCTGAAAATCAAACAGGTCTTTTCCTAAAACAGACATAAGCCCTCTCCCAGTAGATAATGTATTCGCCCCAATATAGTGTATGTAGTAAAATGATACATTACCTATTTTCAAAAGTCAATCCCCATGTTACGATACAAGCACAGGCCTGAAAGAAATAAACACTCCAACTCAGAAAGGAGAAATTTTTATGAACCGACTGCAAACCATTGACGCGGACACGCTGCAAAGCACCGCTTACGAGCCGGTCTCCTTCGTGGTCGACGATCTGCTGCCACAGGGACTGCACCTGCTGGCAGGCGCGCCGAAGATCGGCAAATCGTGGCTGGCGCTGTGGCTGTGTCTCTGCGCCGCGCAGGGCAAACCGCTCTGGACGTTCGCCACACGGCCATGCGAGGTGCTGTACCTCTGTCTGGAGGACAGCTTCCAGCGTATCCAAAGCCGCCTCTTCGATCTCACGGAGGACGCGCCGCCCACGCTGCACTTCGCCGTCATGTCCCAGCAGCTCCACAACGGGCTGGTGGAACAGATCGAGCAATTCTTGAAGGAGCATCCGCAGACCAGGCTCATCGTCATCGACACGCTCCAGCGCATCCGCACAGCAGGCAATGACGCAAATCCGTATGCCAGCGACTACCGGGACATCGGCGTTCTGAAAGCGCTGGCAGACAAGCACCGCATTGCCATTCTGCTGGTGCATCACCTGCGGAAGATGAATGACGATGATCCCATGAACATGATTTCCGGCACCACCGGACTCAGCGGTGCCACCGACAGCAACTTCGTCCTCCGCAAGAGTCAGCGCAGAGAGAACACAGCCACGCTCTACTGCACCGGGCGGGACATCCCCTACCGGGAACTGGCACTGGAGTTCGACGGTGAGGATCATGTCTGGAAACTGCTGTCAGATGACTGCGAACAGAAAAAGCAGCCCAACGAGAGAATTCTTTTTCTTCTCTCTGAATTGCTGCGCCGGCAGCCGGAGATCAGCGCCCCTGCCAAGGCGCTGTTGGAAAAGATCGACCCTGCCGGTGCGGAGGGACTGACCCCCAACAGCTTCTCCCACCGAATCCGCAAAAGCGTTGACGCTCTAAGGAGAAACGGCATTACGGTGTCCTTCCGCAAGAGCAACGGCGACCGTCTGATCTGCCTGAAAAGGGCCGATGGTGTCGATGATCTCACTACCGAAAACATCGTCACCATCGACCCTGAGAACCCGCCGTGTTTCGCCCTGTGAGCCGCTGTGTGCGCGGTTAGGGATTGGGGTGGCGTGTGTACCCGACGAGGGGAGATTCAGCCCGCACGGGGCGAATTCCGGGGCAGCATAAAAGCGGCAAATAAACCGCCGTAACTCCTGCGCGTCCAGTGTTTCAACGGCATGAAGCGCACGCCGAGGGTAGTGATACCACCCCACGCATAGAGGTGCCAAAAAAGCACTGTGTGCAGGAGGGAACAGCGTGTCCGTCGGCGCAGAGCACCCACTCTGAGAAAGCCGTTTTTTCTGCTGAAATAAACCCCGCGCGGGGTTGTTCCGACACAGCCACAGCAGCCGGAGGGTAGTGATACCTCCCACACAGAAATGTAAAAAACATAACACGGGAGTTTTTATCACCGCCCCCAACAGGGCTCCCGCCGAAACCCAGCGAAGCGGTTTCGGTGGGAAGAGGACGAGCGACAGAGAGAGCGAGTCCTGCCGCTTGCGGCGGGGCTAGGG
>OGKX01001465.1_pt1 | contig 10129 bp, 8 predicted proteins | sample 1572541 | NCBI WGS metagenome assembly OGKX01 (sample SAMEA2581982, study PRJEB24529) | metagenome | biome: Human gut stool | place: China | collected 2011
GACCGACATCGGCATCTGGCTCGCCGGGGTGACGAGGATTCCCTTCGGTTTCAGGACGCCTTCCGGCGCCGTAAACACCATGCCTTCCCGATCGACCGGCACCGGGATCCGGCGGAGCCCCGCGAAATCGAGCACCTTCGCGTCAAGCGGGAGCATCGGGGCTTCAGTGAGAATGGCGTCGCCCGGCGTGAAAAGCGTGCCGGCGATAAGCGAGAGACTCTGCACGCTTCCCGTCGTAATGACGATGTTCTCCTCTCCGCACACGATTCCTCGCGTTTCCCGGAGCTTCGCCGCGATCACTTTCCGTAAGGGAGCGTAGCCGGCAGGAGGGCTGTAAAAGGTGTGCCGCCAAGGGCTTCGGGCGGTAGACGCGGCGATCTTCACCCAGTCCCGTTCGACCGTCTTCTCCATCGCAGACCCATAGATCTTGAACGGGCGGTTCTCAAAGTTTCCGGTACCCGCAGCCGCCGCGGCGCTCCGGGCCGCTTCCGCTTTCCGCGTCAAGGGGCGGGCGTGAACCGGCGGGTGTACGGGGCGAGGGGGTTCCGGGATCGGTTTTGTTTCCGCGACGAAGTAGCCGGAGGCGGGTTTTGAGACGGCGAACCCCGTCGCGGAGAGTTCCGCGTAGGCGCCGGCAACGGTGTTCGGGGCGACGCCGAGGTCAGACGCGAGACTCCGGATCCCAGGGAGCCTGTCCCCGCGGCTCCGAAGCCGGATCAGTTCCCGCGTGATCTGCTTCCCGACCGGGAGTTTCCCGTTTTTCCGGATATGAATGGGGACTGACACCACCGGTTTTTTCTTTGCTTCCACGGGAACTTCCTTTATTGCTATCTGTATCAGTGAGATAGTACCAAACTGTATCAGTCGCACGCAAAGTCCCTAGGTAGAATGTCTGTCATCAGAGTCGTTCCCGGACTCACCCCACCCTATGAGGATTCCATCATGAATTTCGTTTGCACCTGCTGCGGAAAGAAGGTTTCGACCGATACGAAGGCGCCGGCGTGTGACTGCGGCGGACTGTTTGAGCTCGACTTCGTGCCTCCGGCCTGGGACGACTCGAAGATTGACCGCGATACCTGGAGCCTCTTCCGGTACCGGGCGTTCATGGCGCTCGAAGGAGACGCGTGGAAAGAGGTCACGATGGGAGAAGGAATGTCGCCTGTGATCCCCTTCTCGGACGACGTCCTCGTAAAAATGGATTACTGCATGCCGACCTTGTCCTTCAAGGACCGCGGAGCGGCAGCGCTCGTCGCTCACATGAAGTCGATCGGGGTTAAGAAGTGCGTGCAGGACTCGTCCGGCAACGCCGGGATCGCGGTCGCGGCCTATGGCGCGCGCGCCGGGATCGAGTGCGAGATCTACGTGCCTGAAGGCACCAGCCCGAAAAAGATCGCGATGATCGAGGCGTTCGGGGCGAAGGCGGTGGTGGTGCCGGGTGACCGTGACCACTGCGCCGATGTCTGCCGCGCGAAGGTTCGGGATGAAGGCGCGTACTACGCGAACCACGTTTTCAACCCCTTCTTCTATGAAGGAACGAAGACCTACATTTACGAGGTCTTTGAGCAGCTGCACCGGATGCCCGAAAACATCTTTATCGAGCTTGGGAACGGGACACTCTTTATCGGTGCCGTGAAGGCGCTTGAGCACCTCTACGCCTCGGGCGCGATCGATCACTTCCCGCAGGTGATCGCGGTCCAGGGCGCGAACTGCGCGCCGTTCGCCGAAACGATCGCGGAGGGCGCCGAACATATCGTCTCTATTACCCCGAAGCCCACGATGGCGGAAGGGATCGCGATCGGGAAGCCCGCGAGGGCGGACGAAATCCTCGCGATGATCCGGAAGCATAAGATCCGCATCGTCTGCGCCGCGGAAGAGGATATCCTCCCCGCCCGGGCGGAACTCGCGCACCGCGGGATCTACGCGGAGCACACGACCGCCGCGTCGCTCGCCGCTTACTACACGTACTGCCGGCAGTATGGCCCGACGCATGACGCGCTGCTTTCGATGTGCAGCGCCGGGATCAAGAGCGATCACTGAGAACCGAAAAAAAATGGCGCGGACGCCTTAGAAAGCGCCGCGCCGAGTCTGAATAACAAAAAGAGCGCCTCAATGAAGAGGCGTCATAAAAACATATCCTTTGAGGGGCTTAAAGAAAAAACCCGCGGCGCGCCTGGGTGAGGCGTATCGCGGGTTCTTTTTGTCTTCCAGTTTTTACGGTGGAGGACCGCCGCTCAGATTAGCGCTCCGATCAATCGATCGAAATCATCTGCTTCGCGGCCTTTTCTTCCTTCGTGATCTTCGGGATCGAGACCGTCAGGATGCCGTTTTCGTAAGAGGCCTTGCAATCCGCCTGCTTCACGCCTTCACCCACATAGAACGTACGGGCGCAGGAGCCGGAAGAGCGTTCCTGACGGATCAGGTGACCTTCCTTCTTCTCTTCTTCCTTGTGGCTCTTGGAGGCGGAAACCGTAAGATAGCCGTCCTTCAGTTCAGCGGAGATTTCTTCCTTCTTGAAGCCCGGGAGGTCGATCGCGAGCTCATAGCCCTTGTCGGTCTCGCGGATATCAGTCTTCATCAGGCGGTCAGCGTTCTTGCCAAAAACCGTAGTGGAAGGATCCGGAAATTTGAAACCAGAGAACACATCAAACGGATCAAAAATGTTCAGAGGGGATTCATCAAAAATAGTAGGAACATTTGCCATAATTATCACTCCATTATGGCCGTCGTCTGAGCGGTCAACACTTGATTAACAGGGACTTAACCCTGATTTGTATAGGGGGATGAGCGGATGTTTGTACTTCTTTTCATCCCCCTGCAATAAATATTATGGGGGCGGTTTTTATTTTTTCAAGGGGTCAGAAAATTTTTTTATAAGACACGGAAAATTTCTTTCCTGAATCACGGTAAAAGAGAAAAAGGTAACGAAGAAACGACAGAGGCAAAAAAAGCGCGCCGGGGAAAACCGACGCGCTTTATGTTTCCGACGCGCCCTGTCGGGAGCAGGGCACTGCGGATTTTTATTGCCGATTACTTGCCGACGTAAGAGGCGGCGCTGTTACCGGAAATACGGCCGAAGGTGACGATGTCAGCCACAGCGTTGCCGCCGATACGGTTGCCGCCGTGCACACCGCCCGTCACTTCACCCGCGGCGAAGAGGCCAGGGATCGGCTTCTTCTGCTTATTCAGCACTTCAGCCTTCGGGTCGATCGTCACGCCGCCCATCGTGTGATGGATGCCGGGGGTGACTTCAGCGACGAAGTACGGAGCCTGGTCCATACGGATCAGCATTTCGGGGCGCCCGAAGAGATCATCCTTCTTGTTATCGAAGGCCTTGTGGTACTGATCGAAGCTCGCCTGGACAACCTTCTCATCCACACCGATCAGCTTCGCGACGTCAGCGATCGTGTCGCACTTCGTCATCAGCTTCTCAGCCGTGTAGTTCTGAGCCATCTTGTTCTTCGAGTAGATGGAGTTGTCGATCACGAGGTAAGCGATTCCGCCCGGCTGCTTCAGTTCGTTAGCGGACACCACGTCGCGCGTCAGGAGCTCATTCGTGAAGCGCTTGCCGTTCTTGTTCAGCAGGAAGCCGCCGCGGGCACGCATCGATTCAGAGATCAGAGCGCCGTTCTTCTTGATAACGGTCGGGTGAATCTGGATCTGCTCGATGTCGGTGAGGCCAGCGCCAACCTGCTGGGCGAGGATGATGCCGTCACCGGTAGCGCCCGGGTGGTTCGTCGTGGAGAAGCCCTTCAGTTCAGGACGATACTTCTCAACCATCTTGTGGTTCGCGCCAAAACCGCCGGTCGCGAGAATCACAGCCTTCGCGTTGATGGTTTCCATTCCCTTCGGAGTCTTCACCTGGACGCCGGACACCTTGCCGTTCTTCATCAGGATCTTCGTCACGCGGTTATTGAGACGCATGTCGATATGATCCTTATCCGCGCGTTCGCCAAGCACACGCATAATTTCGATACCGCCCGGCGAACCATCGCAAGGACCATGACCGCGGGCACGGGTCTGGCCGCCGCCGCGACCCATACGATGGCAGAAGTGAGCGCCGAGGTCGAGGAGCCATTCTTCAGCGGAGGCAGCGTTTTCCGTCAGAGCCTTGACGAGCGCCGGGTCATTCAGACCGTGGCCGCCGCGGATCGTATCAGCGGCGAAGCGTTCCGGCGTGTCGTCCGTGATGCCGTGAGCCTTCTGCTGCTTCGTGCCGGCGGCGTTCATTTCACCTTCGGAGCGGTTGGAGTTGCCGCCGAAGTAGGCCATCTTCTCAAGCACGATAACCTTGGCGCCCTTTTCGGTCGCGGTGATGGCGGAGGACAGGCCAGCGCCGCCCGAACCGATAATGACGATGTCGGTGGATTCAGCGGCGAACGCGGGGGTCGCCATCATGACGGCAAGCATGCTTGCCAGAATGGTCTTTTTCATTTTCTCTCCCAGAGATTTGAGTTCATAGACGGTTAAAAAAGTTCGTATGGATTAGTTCGTCCGTCTATGTAGAACGGATTATTCCGGAAAAAATAGGGTATTTCTGTGATAAAAGTCACGGTAATTTTTCGTGATACGGGACATAACGGACAAAACCGCCCCGGGAACTGCCTGAAAATGCGGGGTCACGGGCCGGTTTATCAAGGAAAACCCGAACAGGTGTTTTTTATTGGCAAACGGGGGAAAACCGCGGGACAGATTCCCTTTAGGCCGGAAGCGGGGGGATCGGTAGCGGTTTGTTTGCCTCATTCGGAATTCGCCTCAAAGCCCCATGGGTTCGGGGTTTCCATGAAAAATCAAAGCGGAAAAGAACGTTTCATAAATCATTTAGTTACTTTCGCTATATCCGATAGATAACACGGTTATTTCTGTAGACCGGACGCGAATCCGGGCGTTAATATCGACGTATCTGAAATAAGAACCGCGGGGTCTCTTCCGAGGAGCCGCGGTCTCTGAAGGACTGAGTGATGATCGAGATATCGCGCAGAAAACTATTGGCGGCCGGGGCCGCGGGTGCCGCGGCGGCGGGCGCAGCGGAAGCGCTTCCGACCCGGCCCTGGATCCGCTATCAGGCGGAACGGGCCACCGCGAACGCGAGGGCCCGGTGGCGTGCGGATATGATCCGCGAAACCTATCGGATGGTGTGGGTCGCGCCGGATTGGAACGCGAAGGAGATGTTCGAGGCGTTTATCGGGCCGGATGGAATCCCGACTCACGGCGCGGCCTGCGTGACGTACCCGGGAGACCCGGGGAGACGGATGGCGTTTGTCGCGATCGATACGCAGGACCCGAACTCGATCACCATGCTGCGGACCTTCAAAAAGCTTTCGCACCTCATCGACTTTCATATCTTTCCGCTCGCTTTCCTCGGCCCCGTGTCCGAGTTTCAGGGGGCGACAATCCTCGGAGCGCCGAACCGGGCGCTCGCGATGGACGATCAGATCACGCTCTTCAGCCAGAAAGGCTCGAACGGCATTGAGTACGACGTGAGCCGGATCTCGGAAGATTCCGAACGGAAAATCTGGGCGAACACGAACCTCTTCCGGGCGACCCGCGGCGTTGATGTGCCCTTTGGGGTCTATCTCGGGATGGATGGGGGATACCGCCCCTTCAATAACCAGCCGGACTGGGATCACTATCTCGCGCTCTTCGATCTCGTGAAGGCGAAGTAGGAGGGGACGGAAGATGATGGAAGAAAAGAAACAGGAAGAGCGAGGTGTTTCCCGCCGGATGGCGGCCGGGACGGTCCTCGCCGCGGCGGCGGGCCTCGTGATTGCGAAAGACGCGGCCGCGAGCCAGCTCGCGACCGGGTCGTCTGTGGTGCCTTACGCCGAACTGATTGACGGGGCGCTGGAATCCGCCTCCTGGGCAGAGGCGCATACCCGGGCGGATCCCCACTACGCGATCCTGAAGAAAGTGATGATCCCGTTTGGCTGGAACGGGAAAAAGATGATCGACGCGTTTTCGGGCCAGGTCCCGATGCTGCAGCAGGGGTCGCGGGGGTTCTCGTACCCGGGACCCGAAGGGCGGCCCGTGGCGTACTTCGTCTTTGACACGCAGGGCGAGAACTCTATTCGGATGATCGAGCGGCTGAAGCCGCTGCTTCACGACATCGATATCCACTTCTACCCGGTCGCGTACCTCAACTGGCGCTCCGGCCCTCAGGGGGCGCAGATACTCGGGGCGGCGGAACCGTGGCGGGCGCTCGATCACCACATCGTTCGCTTCAGTGATCCGGAGACCCGAGGGCTCCGCGTGAGCCGGACGGGGGACAGGCCCGCGATGGAATCCGCGGTCTGGGCGAACGGCAAGGTGTACCGGGAGGTCGGAGGCCGCGACGTTCCGTTCGGCGTCTTTAAGAGCGGCCCGAACCGCTATGTGCCGTTTGACGGGTCGCTTACGGAGGAAGATTTCCGGACGGTTCTCCGGAAGGGTGATAGCCCCTACTACTCGCCGCGGAAATAAGGATTGGGGGACGCTATGACGAAACGCTATTCACGCCGGGACGCGCTCCTCACCGGAGCCGCGCTCCTCACGCTGCCAGCCGCTTCCCGGGCTTTCACTTTTGGCGAAAGAGATCAGTGGGAGGATTATGCGGGTCTCAGCTCCCGCGCGTCTTCGTACTCCGGTATGAGCGGCACTGCCGGGGGGTTCGAGTATCCAGGCGGCTCGGGGCGCAGGAACGCCTACGTCTTTTTTGACCCGCAGGATCCGGTGAGTATCCGGCTCTGCCGCCACGTGAGACCGTATGTCGGAATCGTGGATGTCATTTTTTTCCCCATCGCGGCCCTTGGAGAGGAATCCCAGCGTCAGGCTGAAACGATCATGCTGAGCCATCCGCAGTGGCGGGCGATGGATGAGCACCTGAGTCTCTTCGATGATGAGAAGCGGGGCGGGATCGGCGTAAAGAATGATCTCTTCCGGAACGCGGATATAAACAAACTCGATTTCGTTCATCGGTATATCAAAGCGAATACGGAGCCATTCACTCGGGCGAATGACCCTTATACCTATCCCTATGCCTTCTTTCTCCCGGGTGACATCGGTGAACTCCGGACCTTTACCGTCAAGGAAACACCGGCGGAACTCGACCGCCTTTTCGGCGTAGCGCGGGAGTCGTTCTACGGTCCCGATAAGTAATCCGGGAACGAATGGAGGAGGGGACGCGAAAGACGGGATTCAACAAAAAGGTTAATATTACGTCCGAAAATTAATCTAATTGTTATCAGGCAGCACCCGCTCATGAATGACACGCTTCTCCGTATCGCGCTCCTCCTCATCGATACGATCATTCCGATTTCGCTCGGCTACATTCTTCATAAAAAAGGCATCGTCACCCAGGAAGGGACGAAAAAGGTCATCACGTTTAATGTCCGCGTGGTCTTTACGGTTCTCGCGGTGATCTCGTTCTGGAGCCTTCATATCGGTCCCGCGATCTTCTGGGTGCCGGTGATCGCGCTCGTGATCACGTTCCTCCCGTACTTCATCATGATGGCGGCGACGAAGAAGAACCCCGATCCCCGGGAGCGGGGGGCGCTGGTGACAGCCGGCATGCTCGGGAACACAGGGACGCTCGGGGGTCTTGTCTGCTATCTGCTTCTCGGCCCCGCCGCGTTCGCATACGTGCAGATCGTCGCCGTGATCCAGAACGTGCTTCTCATCACGTTTAACTTCCCGGTCGCGCAGAAGTTCCACGATATGGCGGTGGCGGGGGAAGGCAAAGCGCCGATGAAGAAGCGCTCGTTCGCTGAACTCTTCTTCACCTGGAATCAGGTCGCGCTGATCGGGATGATCGTGGGGGCGGGGCTGTCGCTCGCGCACGTGCCGCAGCCCGAATGGCTTCAGATGGTGTTTAAGCCGCTCGTTCATATTTCGGCCTGGATCGCGTTCCTCCCGGTGGGGCTGCTGCTCGACTTTGAGGCGGCCCGCCGCGAGATGCCGAAGACGCTGTGGCTCATGCCCCTTAAATTCATCCTGATGCCGCTTGTCGTCTGGGCGCTCTGCGCCGCGGTCGTGACGAACCCCGTGATGGCGGCAACGCTCATCATCGTCTCCTCCTGCCCGACGGCCATTAATTCGGTGCTCACGTGCGCGCTCTATGGGCTCAAAACCAACATCGCGGTTTCGTCCTTCATGACAAGCACCACGGTTTTCGCGCTCGTCATGTGCCCGATCTACTTCTTCCTCTTCCGGTAAAAACCGGTTCCGGTTTTTGCCGCTCTGAACTCCTGAAACACTGGGTTACCTTGACCCGGTGTTTCTTTTTTGCCTTTCCGGTATAAATCGTCAGTCGCGGACCGAAGTGAAGGTCTGTATTTATTTTTCTGGAGGTCTTCAATGAAGATCCATCCGTCTGCCGTGGCGATCACCGCGGCGCTTATTGTTGCCTCCGTGCTTCTCGCGCCGTCGCGCGCTCACGCCTGCACGCTCTACGCCGCGGCGGGGACGGCGGTCGATGACGGCGGCGTCATGATTTCAAAAGTCCGGGACTGGCGTCCGAGCGAGGAGACGTTTGTCCGGGTGACCCCGAAATCGGGCGAAGGGTACGCCTACGTCGGACTCGCGACCGGGAAGTACCAGAACTTCAACATGGGCGTGAATGAGAAGGGGCTCGCGCTCGGGCTCTCCACCGCGGGCTCGATCCCGAAGAAAGAGCGCCTCGCGATGCCGCATTTCAGGTCGAAGGACGGCTTCACGTCTCCCGCGTACCTGCTCCGGCACTGCGCGACCGTGGAAGAGGCGATACGAGCGACTGAAGCGTACGTCGAACCCGTGAACTTTATCCTCGCGGATAAAACTGAAGCCGCGGTGATCGAGGTGATGCCAGGCGGCAAGCGCACCGTGAAGCGGATTCAGACCGGCACGATTGCCCACACGAATCACTATATCGAGCCCGAGTCCGAAGCCTTTAACCAGAAGATCGGGAAGAGCTCGGAAGTACGGCTCGCGAGGATCCAGGCGCTGCTCGCGGACTCCACCGCTAATGGAAAGACCCTCACGTTTGACGAATTCAAGACTCTCGGTCACGACCGGAACGCCGGACCCGATCACAGCATCTGGCGCACGGGAAGCGAGCCCGACGGCACTCAGACCGTCGCCTATATGGCGGTGAAGTTCCCGAAGGCGGGCGGATCCCCGATCCTGCACCTTGAGTGGCGCGCGAAGGCGGACGACCCCGCGTCGCTCCAGGTGATCGAGGAACCGGTGACGTTTAACCATTAACCCGGTTCCGCGTCTTAATCGAAACCCGAGGCACACCGCCCCGGGTTTTTTATTGGCCGAAAGAAAGGACCCGTAAACGGAACCCAGCCAGCCGGGCGTCTTCAAATGGTGCAGCGTCTGCCGTACCCAGTTCGGATGGATTTTTATTTAATAGTTGCTGATAGAAATAAGGGAAAAACTCATAGCAGCTAATAGTTCCTGATACTCCCTATGCGCTTCTATCAGAAGCTATGAGAAAACCGCTGTAACGGATACCGTACCCGAAGATGGCGGGAGAGGGTGCTCACTGAGAGAGCGGGAGGTGTTTTTCCGTGTTCTGGAAGCGGGAAAAGGGTCGGGGGGAGAGCAGATCAGAAACGCCCCCGGTGATGCCCTGAAAACTCATAGTTTCTAATAGGATTTATCAGTTGCTATCAGCAACTATCAGGAACTATGAGAAAAGGGATAACGGAAACCGTACCCGGAAGAGCGAGGATCGTTCCGTTGATTTCTCTTTCACGGTTTCTCGTGTAGAGTCGAAGAGAGTGACGTTTCTCTTTCCTTTCCATTCACCATGATCCGGAAACTCTGTGCCGCGGTTCTCTGTGTCGCCGTGATCGGGACCTCGGGGGCTGACCCCGTGCTCCCGAAGGCACCGCCTGTGCGTCTTGCTGTGGTGAATAGCTATGGAGAGGCGCTCTCGGTCCGCTACTTCTCGGCGACCGTCGACGCGATCGCGCGGGCGGTGGAGCCGCGGCAGCTCCTGATCCATGAGTACGATCCGCCATCGTTCCTCAAAGCCGCGAAAACGAACGCCTTCGATATCTCGATCGCGTCGAGCGGCCTGAGTTCCCTCATGCTCGAAAGGACGAACGGCTCAGCGCTTCTTACCCTTACGTCGTTCCGGGCCAAAGACCCGAATCACGCGAACGGCGCC
>OGKX01001467.1_pt1 | contig 10120 bp, 10 predicted proteins | sample 1572541 | NCBI WGS metagenome assembly OGKX01 (sample SAMEA2581982, study PRJEB24529) | metagenome | biome: Human gut stool | place: China | collected 2011
GTTCCTGTTTTTACAGCCTTTTTTCTCTGTAAGGCTTCTTTCTTAAAGTCGGAAAAGGAAGCCTGTATTTTTTCCAGACGGTCAGCCGGAAAGCCTGCGGTATTTTTTACCCGGTTTATTTTGTTGCGCCAGTTCTGGCATTCATTTTTATAAAGCAGGTCATAGTTATTTTCTCTTGACCTCTCGTCAAATTCCCGCTTGTTTTGAAGCGCCTGTGCTTTTCGGCACTTGTCGCTGCACAGCTCATACCGCTGGCTCTTTGCCAGAAAATATTTTCCACAGACCTTGCACCGCCGGAAGCAAAGCCCCCAGTCATTCAGCCTGTTCAGATAATAGGTAATCAACGGGTAGAGGGACGCATAGGCAGACACACATTCTTCTGTGCGCCGGTTGTCCGGGAACCAGAGGTCAAGCCGGGTATCTTCTGACGGTGCGCCTTTGAAATAAAGGCTGCCAGCTTGAAATTGTTTCGGTTTTCCTGTCTCCCTGTCAAAGCTCATGGTTTCGTTTTGGAATACCCCGGTCAGTCTGCTCATTTTATCCATGAAGCGGTCACAGGCAGCGTTACGGTCACGGGGTTCTCTGGCAAGCAGATAGCTGTTCCAGATACGGAACGCCACATACATTTTCAGAGGGTTGTTGCTAAGATATTTCTCCCAAAGAAATTCGCTTGCCGCCTGCTCCAGCTCCGGCTGTTTCCATCGGTTGGAGTGGAGAGCTTGCCGCAGCGGAGAAAGCCCGTATAAGTTCCAGTCTCTGTCCGTGTCACGCTCAAAGTTTATCAAAAAAGTTCCCAGTGGGCGTGTCATATCACAAAGCACCTCTGCGTTTTGGCTCCCGTTCAGACGGAAGCGGATCTGCTGTTCTTCCCCAATCAAAATCCGCTCTTTCATTTTCTTCCTGTCCAGCGTCAGGACAAACAAAATCCTCTCAAAACATGGCTCATGCCGTATAAACTGATTCTCCATCCCTATCCCCTGCCTTTGTTTATGGTAATTATATAATTCAGTTATATCCGTTACACTCATGGTATCGCAGAATCATTGTTTTGTCAAGGATAGTACGCTATGATGATTGCGGTTGGTAATTTCGTACCGCACAGTACCTTGACAAGTGAATGACCGTCCAAAAGGGATATGACCGGCAGGAGAAGTGACGCATTCGGCGCACCAATGCAGGGAAACACCGCAGGAATGGGGCAGGAAAACGGCTTTTGGGGAGAACGGCAACAGGAAGCATTTTAACCTATTTGATTTATGGGAGGAACAGAATGAACGATAAAAAGAGATTGAACAGCTACGAGGATTTACCGCTGGTTCTGGATGTGGCGGACATTCAGCGGATTATGGGAATTTCAAGAGCGAGCGCCTATGAGCTGGTACACACACCCGGCTTTCCAGCGTTCCGCAGGGGCAGACTTATCAAGGTCAGCAAAATTGCTTTCTTTGAATGGATGGCAAAAGGCTCCGAAACCGTACCGGGAAGCGACAAATAAGCGTGAGGTATCATTCCCTGACTTGCAATACTGCCGCACTTTCCAAAGGGGCATACAGAGGGAAAAAAACTTAAAAATGATACCGAGACGCTACATCAAAACAGCCTATCTGCGTACATCAGATAGAAACGGAGAAAGGAGCCGGTTATGGCAAGAATGAGTAACAAGCGGCGGTTGGAATGGTCTTTCTTCTTAAATGACCGCAGCCGTATCACTTACAACGAACTGTGCCGGAAATGCCAGCACGAATGTAAACAGAGCTTCCGGGCGGTTGTGGTTGACTGCCCGAAGTATCTTTCCAAGCGTTCCAAGAAAAAGGACAAGACTGCCGGAAACGGCAAAATCCCTTAGGAACTAAGGGCGCACTTCTATACATAGTCTAAAGACCATGTATCGTGCGTCCTGCGGAGCTTACCTCTGCCGCTGATAAAATCAGCAATCCGAGGTCTGCGTTCGCTTCGCTCCGACAAGGTGGCTACACCCCCTTGCGCCGCTAAAGCGGCTATCCCCTGTGTACCCGCCGCAAAGAGAAATCCGCTCTGCGGTTTTCCCTTTTCATCGGGTTTTATAGAAGCACTGACACACGGACTGTCTGCGGATGGTCTTTCTTTATCTTATCAGCAAAGGATGTGAGAACATGGAAAAATCTTTGGAACAGTTGAAGCAGGAATATGAAAAAACCACTGTCCTGCTGGAACGGGAAAAACGGAAAATGCAGCGTTTGAAAAACCGGCAGGCGTATCTGGAAAGCGGTTCCCGGAAACAGAGGACGCACCGGCTGATTACCCGTGGGGCAGCTATTGAGAGCATTGCACCACAGACAAAGGAGCTATCCGAAGCGGAATTTTATTCCCTCATGGAAAGCATTTTGAATCTGCCGCAGGCGGAGCATTTCATCCGGTCTGCCACAGAGAACCACGCCCGTATTTCCGGGCAGGAGAAAGGCGGTGACTAAGGATAGCACTTTATCATTTTTCAATCGCACAGATCAAGCGCAGCGCCGGTCAGAGCGCCATTGCCAGCGCAGCCTATCGAGCCGGGGAGCGTCTTTACAGCAGCTACTATGGAGAAGTCAGCGACTACACCAAAAAGGGCGGCGTGATCGCTTCGGAAATCATGCTGCCGCCCCATGCGCCGGAAATATATCTTGACCGGGCGACCCTCTGGAATGCTGTGGAGAACTGCGAGAAACATCCAAAAGCACAGCTTGCCTATTCCTTTGATATTGCCATGCAGAATGAATTGACGCTGGAAGAAAACATGGAGCTGGCGAGGAAGTTCGTACAGGAGCAGTTTGTGACAAAAGGCATGATTGCCGACCTTGCTTTTCACAGCCCGGAGAAAGAGGACGGCGGCATCCCTAACCCGCATTTTCATGTGATGACAACCATGCGCCCTTTGAACCCGGATGGCACATGGGGACAAAAACAGCGTCGGGAATATCTTCTTGATGAAGATGGAAACCGAATCCGGGATAAAAACGGCGATTATATGTTTAACGCTGTCCATACAACAGACTGGCATGAGCCGGAAACGCTGGAACACTGGCGGGAGCAGTGGGCGGCTGCCGTTAATACAAAATTTGAGGAAAAAGGGCTGGATGTGCGTATCGACCACCGTTCCTATGTGCGGCAGGGGCTTGACCTGATACCTACTGTCCACGAGGGAGCTAATGTCCGGCAGATGGAAGCAAAGGGCATCCGCACCGAGAAAGGGGAACTGAACCGCTGGATTAAAGCCACCAACCGGCTCATGCAGGATGTGAGGAAGAAGATCAAAGCCCTGTTTGTCTGGATGGCAGAGGTAAAAGAAGAACTTTCCAAACCGCAGACACCGAGCCTTGCCGACCTGTTGATCGCTTATTACAACCAGCGCAACGCAGGGGCATGGAGCAATAAAGCCAGAACCGGAAACTTAAAGCAGTTTGCCGAAGCCGTCAATTATCTGACGGAAAACAAGCTGCTCACATTAGAGGATTTGCAGGAGCGTCTTTCCTCTGTCAGTGAAGAATTTGAAGCATTAAGCGGCTCCATGAAAAAGAAATCTGCCCGGATAAAGGAATTGCAGGAATTGATACGGGAGGGCGAGAATTACCAGCGGCTAAAACCTGTTCATACGGAATTGAACAATATCAAGTTTAAGAAACAGAGGGAGAAATTTGAAACATCCCACGATGCGGAGTTACGGCTGTTTTATGCCGCCCGCCGTATTCTGAAAGAAAAACTGGACGGAAAACCCATTGCCCTGAAAGCATGGAAACAGGAATACGCACAGTTAAAAACAGAGTATGCCGAACTGTCTCCGCAGCACAAGCCACTCCGGGAGGAAGTCATACGGCTGCGGCAGGTGCAGAACGCCGTAGATACCGCACTGCGCCGGAGGGAGCAGCCACAGGAAGTACAGAGAAAGAAACATGAGATGGAGCTATGATATAACCGGCAGCTTTACCGCTACCAGTATTTTTATGGAGGGAGCATTTGAATGTATTTGAAGCGGTGAAACAGTCTGTTACCACCCGGCAGGCTGCTTCATTCTATGGAATCCGGGTGGGGAGAAACGGCATGGTCTGCTGTCCATTCCACAATGACCGCACGCCCAGCATGAAAGTGGACAGCCGCTTTTACTGCTTCGGCTGCGGGGCTTCCGGGGATGTGATCGACTTTGCCGCTTTGCTGCATGGATTGGGGAAACGGGAAGCTGCGGTCAGGCTTGCGGAGGACTTCGGCGTTTCCTATGAGAAATCCGGCAATGCGCCGCCAGATAGGAAGCGTCACAACAGGTCACAGCCCCGACAAAAATCAGCGGAGCAGAGATTTCAGGAAACGGAACGGTATTGTTTCCGGGTGCTATGCGATTATCTGCGCCTGCTGGAGCATTGGAAAACAGCACACGCCCCACAGCCGCAGGATGCCATCTGGCATCCTCTTTTTGTGGAAGCGTTGCAGAGGATAAGCTACACAGAATACCTTTTGGATATTTTGTTATACGGAGAAATAGAAGAAAAAGCGGCATTGATCGCCGCACAGGGAAAGGAGGTGCTGCGGCTTGAACAGCGAATTTCAGAGCTTGCCGCCGGAAACGCAGGAAGCGGTCAAAAGGACGATGGACACAATGGAACCGGCGCAGACACCGGCAGAAATCCGGGAAACATTAGAGGGGACGCAGAAAGGCGGCGTGAAGAACAGCATCCGAAACTGCCTGACGGTGTTCCAGCGTGACCCTCTGTTTCGCGGGGCGCTGCGCCTGAACCTTTTGACGGAGCAGATTGACATTGTGAAGCCGCTGGGCTGGGAGCGCACCAGTACCACGCTGACCGACATGGACATGAACTACCTGCTTTTGTATCTGGAAGAAAATTACGGGCTTACCAGCGAGAAAAAGGTGCAGAGCGCCATCAAGATTGTTGCCAATGAAAACCGCTACCATCCAGTCAGGGATTACCTGAACAGCCTGCAATGGGACGGCACAGAGCGCATCCGTTACGCCCTGCATCACTTTCTGGGAGCCGATACGGACGAATACACCTATGAAGCCTTGAAACTGTTCCTGATGGGAGCCATCCGGCGGGTATTCAGACCGGGGAGCAAGTTTGAGGTCATGCTCTGTCTGGTTGGTGGTCAGGGAGCCGGGAAATCTACCTTTTTCCGGCTGCTGGCAGGCAGGGACGAATGGTTTTCAGACGATTTGAAAAAGCTGGACGATGAAAATGTGTACCGCAAGCTGCAAGGGCATTGGATTATCGAGATGTCGGAGATGATTGCCACAGCCAACGCCAAGAGTATTGAGGAAATCAAGTCATTCTTAAGCCGCCAGAAAGAAACCTACAAAGTGCCGTATGAGACACATCCGGCAGACCGGCTGCGGCAATGTGTATTTGGAGGGACGACCAACCGGCAGGACTTTTTGCCCCGTGACCGCACCGGCAACCGGCGCTTTCTCCCCGTGACGGTGTACCCGGAACGGGCGGAGGTTCACATACTGGACGATGAAGCGGCGGCGAGGGCGTATATCGAACAGATGTGGGCGGAAGCCATGACGGTTTATCGCAGTGGGAAGTATAAGCTGTCATTCAGCATGGAAATGAACCGATACCTGAACGCCCACCAGCAGGACTTTATGCAGGAAGACACACAGGCCGGCATGATCTACGCCTATTTGGAGGACTACACCGGCGACAGGGTATGTTCCAAGCAGCTTTATGAGGAAGCGCTGGGGAACTTAAATTCCCCGGCAGACTGGGAGACACGGGCAATCTGCGAGATTATGAATACCGGCATTGCGGGCGGCATCATACAGGGCTGGGTAGCCTACAAAAGCCCGAAGCGGTATAAGAAATACGGTTCTCAAAAAGGCTGGGAGCGTGTCAACCAAGCTCCGCCGGAGGGGGACGGTTTTCAGGAAATCACGGAAGAAGAAGCCCGGCAAATGGAACTTCCATTCTGAAAAGCCACCGGTTGACAGTTTGGTTGACGCTTTGGTTGACAGCCGGTTGACGGGGAAAAGCCTGATATTTGGGGCATTTCTCTCCTTTGTCAACCATGTCAACCAAGAAATCAAAGAAAAAGTAAAAAGTAATAATAGAGCGCCTATGGATTGTTTTCAAAGTCTTTTCTGCCGGTTGACACGGTTTGGTTGACACGGAGACAGTCTGCGGCTGTACACCTGTCTGACATTCCCTTGTCGGGCATATTTCATTTATGGAGGTAACTGCCTATGGCAAAAAGCAAAAACGAGAGCAATAACAAAAACAGCGGCACCCTGCTTACCGAAAAAGACGGCACCCAGTATTTTGTCATGGGGAAAGTCCGTATCAAGGTATCGGAGCATTTCGCACAGGATGGGAAGCCGCTTGACAGCCTGCTGGAAGATGTGATCCAGCACGCTGCCGCCGCTTCCTGAAAAAATACGGAATAACGACTGTCAATCAGCCCACGCTTATGATATACTTGTACCAGCGAGTATTGTATAAGCGTGGGTTGTTTCTTTTAGAAGGAGGATTTTTAACCGTGAAACAACCATACAATACAACGATTTATAACACTGCACTATATTTGAGATTGAGCCGTGACGATGAATTACAGGGGGAAAGCGGCAGTATCCAGACCCAGCGCATGATGCTTAGACAGTATGCCGCAGAGCATGGGCTGACCGTTGTAGACGAGTACATTGACGACGGATGGAGCGGGACAAATTTCGAGCGTCCAAGTTTCCAAAGGATGATTGATGACATCGAAGACGGGAAAATCAACTGCGTTGTCACAAAGGACTTATCCCGTCTGGGAAGAAACTATATCCTGACCGGTCAGTACACGGAAATCTATTTCCCCAGCAAGGGAGTACGCTACATTGCCATCAATGACAATGTGGACACCATCAACGGAGAAAGCGAGCTTGCACCGTTCTTAAACATCCTGAATGAAATGCACGCCCGACAGACCAGCAAAAAGGTCAAGGCTGCCATGCACACAAGATTTGCCAATGGCGCACACTATGGAGCCTATGCACCGCTGGGCTATGTAAAAGACCCGGACAAAAAAGGTCATCTTCTGATCGACCCGGAAACACGCTGGATTGTAGAGAAGATTTTTGACCTTGCTGTACACGGGCGTGGAGCCGCCAGCATTACACGGATTCTGGTGGAGGAAAAAGTACCTACCCCCGGCTGGCTGAACTATGAAAGATACGGGACTTTCGCCAATATCTACGCCGGTGCGCCCGCAGAAAAAGCCTATGCGTGGACGATTGCACAGGTCAAGAGCATTTTGAAAGAGGAAACCTACATCGGTCACAGCGTTCACAACAAGCAGAGCAACATTTCATTCAAGAACAAGAAAAAGGTGCGGAAGCCGCAGGAAGAATGGTATCGTGTGGAAAATACCCACGAAGCCATCATTTCCGAAGAAGTGTTCCAAAAAGTTCAGGAGCTGATTGCAAGCAGACGCAGGAAACGCAGAAACGGTACGACACAGATTTTCGCAGGATTGATAAAATGTGCAGACTGCGGATGGTCTTTAGCCTATGGGGAAAACAAGCAGAACAAAAACCCATACGGGTACTACCATTGCAGCAAAAACGGACAGGGATTACGCCAGTGTTCCATGCACTATATCCGCTATGATGTACTGTATGCCTATGTGCTTGCAAGACTGCAATACTGGTCTATGCTGGCACAGAAAGACGAGGACAAGCTGCTGAAACGCCTGCTCAATGCCAGCGACAGGGAAAGAAACTCTGCGAAGAAAAAGCAGGCTGCGGAGCTGAAAAAGGCAGAGAAGCGTAAAGCCGAGGTTGACGGGCTGTTTGCTAAAATGTATGAGGACTGGTCTGCCGGACGCATAACCGAGTATAACTTCAATATGCTGTCCGAGAAGTACCAGAACGAGCAAAAGGAGCTTGAAACAAAAATAAGACAGCTTCACGAAACGATGGAAGCCGCCGTACAGACCGCAGCGGATGCTGAAAAGTGGATTGCCCTGATGAAACAGTATGTCAACCCTGTGGAGCTGACCGCCGAACTTCTGAACACTCTAATTGAAAAAATAACCGTCCACGAAGCTGTCAAGGGCGAGGACGGAAGCCGTGAGCAGGAAGTAGAAATCTACTACCGCTTCATCGGCAAAATCGACTGACCTTTCTTTTTTACCCAACAATATCTTTAATTAAGGGAGACGGGAGTTTGCCTGCCGGATGTATCTGTTTATAAAGAACTTTGTTCAATTCTTGGTATTAGCCTCAATGAGTTTTTGGCTGGAGAAGATATAGCTCAAGAGAATATGATTCAGAAGTCAGAAACAAATATTATTGAAGTGATCAGAGATAATATAGATAAACAGAAATGTCTAAAGGTTATGAAATGTATATTATTAGTTATATCTATCTGTGCGGTATCAGTAATCGGATTTACCATATACCGTCTGAAAAAACCACAGAATTATATTTCTCCTGTTGCAAAGGATAGCATAGAAATGCAGACAGCAGAACTGCTTGCTGGACCGGATGGAGCATTTGTCTATAAGTTTATCACAACGGATGAATATAAAAAACTCAGATTACATATTTATCGATACGAATCAGGAAAATTGAGTGATCAGGACAAAGTTGAAATGGGATTTGAAGATATTGGTTCGCCAAAAAGTGGTGAAATCGTAATGGTGTCTGATTTCGATAATTATGTAATTAAGTTAATTATTTCTGGAGGTGGTAGTAGGTTGTCAACAGAAATTCCTATTTTAGAAAATGTAGAAAATAGAGAATACTATGGCAGAACAGCAACTGAAATAAAAAATGTCGTAGACATTAGATACGATAAGCAGCAGCCACTTATTGCCTTTGTTTATGATAATGATGAAATGAGTGTTCCGACTTTAGACGATTTTATAAATAGCCAAACAGATTTTCTTTCAAAAAATGATTATGTGTATTATGTGGCATTTGAGTTTTGTAAGTAATAGATTTGATAATATGTTTCGGATAGAGCTGTTCCGTAATTCATTTCCGGTGACAAATGAAAAAGAAAGGAGATAGAGTGGAGAACAGACCTTAACGATACACAGCAAAAGATTATAAAGTTACTTTCAGAAGATCATCAATTATCAGCGGTTAAGTTAGCTGAAAAAATCGGGATTGTCAGTCGAAATATTGAGAATAATATTAAGAAGTTAAAAGAATATGGTATTCTCATAGGACATGGTTCTCCAAAGAATGGTTACTGGGAGATTATAGATAAAGATCTACAGGAGTGAGAAGTAAATTAGTCCAAGATAACTCAAGATTAGTCCAAGAGAATATATATATAAATAACAAAAATAGATTGACATTTTGTAGTAATCAGTAGTAAACTGTACTTGTGGAAGGGAAGTGATATGTTTGGCTAGAAAAACACCAAAAGATGGCAAAGAAGAAAACATACGAGTACGGGTGACTCCAGAACAAAAACAGAGACTTGTTGAGTATGCAGAAAGACACTATCAGAGCATGAGTGGTGTTGTATGTCAGGCATTGGATCTCCTGTACGCAAGAGAAGAACAACAAAATAATAAAGAGTAAAATGGAGTTATTTTGGAGTTTATTTCTTCATAAGCGGTGCGAAAAACGCAAAAACAGAACACATGTTCGAAATATAAACCTCTAATAACAGCCTTTGCGTGTCATGAAACGCAGTCCGCAAAGGAGTTTGAATAATCCACATATTTTTTAGCACTCCTCTTTGGCACTTTTTTGATAATCCCCTTTGTAAGAATCAGAAAATCCGATTCATACGGAGCACCAGAGAAAACATCAAAAAAAGACATAAAAACATAGAGAAAAAATTAGAAGCCTTGCATCAGAGACCATCCTGATGCAGGGCTTTTTCAGTCCTGAAAGAAGAGAAAAAAAGAAACCTTAAAGAAATCCACACCCGGAGAAAATGCAGTAAATAAGCTGTTTCCAGCCGCTCTGAGAGAAAAGTTACAAAAGAATCTTATAAAAAGTATGCCTGAAAAGAACCTGGTGTTGTATGCATCGCCGGGAGAAAAAGGCGGAAAGAAAAAAGTAAAAATAGTGCAGTATCCCGGAAGGGCCGGAAAGGGAAGTTTTTACAAGTGAGTTTGCTAAAAAAATGCAAAGTGGGTGTGCGAAGGGACA
>OGKX01001472.1_pt1 | contig 10085 bp, 10 predicted proteins | sample 1572541 | NCBI WGS metagenome assembly OGKX01 (sample SAMEA2581982, study PRJEB24529) | metagenome | biome: Human gut stool | place: China | collected 2011
ATATTCATATGTTTTCGTGTCTGTGTGATACAATGTTTTTTGCTGTAATGTTTCGCTGTCAATATTCAGATATGCCATCATGATATGCTCAAATTCCACTTTGGGAATTTGATAGACTGTGCCGACACCCAAATTATCACTTGGTTCATATGGTACTTCTTTTCCATAAATCTGATGGTAAAAAATGTCAAACAGATCATAAAAATCAAGTGTAGAAAAATCATCTTCACTCCAGTCCACTAGAAACATATTATTTTTCACATAGCCAATAGGCATCATATAAGCTTCATTCAAAGCGCGGCATTTCTCATCCAACGGAAGTACCCGAAGAGCAACTTTTTCTTGCATATCGCTCAATGCAAAAAGGTAATATGCTTCTGAATACCAACTGCCGGAAAACATGATATATCCTTCCGCTGTATATTTCCAATCTGAAGCTGTGTAAACAGCTGAATCTTCCAATTGCATATCACCATCTTCATATTGGTAGATATTTCTTGCCACTGTGACAGCTCCATCGGCACAGTGAAAATCATATATGATCCACTGAAATGTATCTGAAATCACTGTAAGCATAAAATCATCCTGCCCCTTTTCTTCTACCGCCTGACAAAAATCAATTGCCTGATCTGCACAAACCATATTGATCTGATTTTTACTGTCTATGGCAGCATATCCTTGTTCTTCCAGTCTTTGTATGACCCGTTCGATCTTCGCCAATTTCGTTTCAGAAGCATTTTCCGTCTGTGTTCCCATTGCCGCTAAAGAAATATCAATGATGTGAAGGGACTTTTCTTCATCAAAAGATGTCTGCTCACCAACATCCGTTTCTGTTGGCAGTTCTGTTTCTACCTTTGCGCAGGAACATCCCAATGTTGCAGCAAGCACACATAAAACAAGCAGCCTTTTTCTATACATTCTTTCCACCTCATTTTATTACAAATGTAATATTTAAAATCAAAAAAATATTTTTCTAAATATTACATCAGTAATATTTTATAGTCAAGACTTTTTTCTTACGCATTCCTTAAAGTTTTGGCAATATAAAAAACGGCTAAAACCAAAAGGCTTTAACCGTTTTCTGCTGTAATTGATTGTTATTTAGCGGCGCAGAGGCTCTGTTTCCCAGCTAATGATGGAACCACTGTACCCGTCAATGGTAAATTCATATTCTGTATCTGCGTCATAGATTTTACCTTCATATTCCAGACGTCCATCATCATAATCTGCTTCCCATTCTCGGATGTCATCCACTGTGGCACCAGAAACCTGCGCTACCGCAATTTCTTTGGCTTTTGCTTCTGTAATGGCACTGCTGTTTCCTGCAGATGATTTTTGAGGTGCATAATCTTCTGCGTCATAGTCATAAGAAAGGATTTCTCCTGTTTGAGGATCGATTTCGTAGTCATATTCTTTGAAATCAGAAGTATAGAATTCGATATCGTATTTTTCTCTGCCGTCGTCACGTTCCAGTTTGCCTTTGATAAAGGTTATTCCATCCGCAGTCAGTCCCGCATGGTTCAGTGCAATTTCCTTTGCTTCTTCCAGTGTAACCTGTCCGTCAGAAGCTACATTTGCTGTATTTGCCACAGCAGTTTCATCGACTGCCTTTGTCTGGTTCTCAATGATCTTACCACTGATGGCATCGATATCATAATCGTATTCCTGTCCGTCTACGGTAAAATCAATATTGTAATAAGAAATACCATTTTTCTCTTCCAATTCCGCTGTGGTAAATACTGCGTCACTTTCGGTAATATCTACCGCTGCCAATGCGATGGCTTTTGCTGCATCAACACCCAGATATTCCGCCTGTTTTGTCTGCTGTACACAGCCTGTCATCATCCACGCTGCTGCTGCCATTAATGTCAATCTACCTAAATATTTCATATAAACGCCTCCCTTTTGCTTCGGTTATGTTTTGTTTTCTTTGTTGTACTTATCATAACCTGCAAACACGAAAGAAACATGAAATTTGGAAAGAATTTTTAAATTTTTTTATTTCTGTGATTCTGGCAAATGAAGTGTAAATGTACTGCCTTTTCCTGGTGCGCTTTTGAGCTCCATATATCCATGATGCAGTTCCGCAATCTTCTGTACCATGGAAAGACCCAGACCCGCACCACGTTTGCCAGTACGGGAAGCATCCACTTGGTAAAAACGCTTCCAGATTTTTTCCTGCTCCTCTTTGGCGATGCCAATACCATCATCTTTCACATGGAACAAAACCTCATTGCCTTTTCGTTCCAGCTTTATCCAAATCTGACCATCAGCCTTACCATATTTAATGGCATTTTCTACCAGGTTCTGAATCAAACGTCCCATCAACGACATATCCAGCTGCAATACAATGGTATCATCCAATGCAAAATGGAATCTTGTGAGATCATATCCATTTTCTTCGCAAGTCTTATGAATCAAATCAGTAAAATTCACTGGAGCAAACTTCACAGATTCTGTCCCCTGATCCAATCTGGTAATACTGAGAAGCTCAGAAATCAAATCAGACATTTTCACTGCCTGCCGATAGATCATATCAATGGTTTCCGCACGTTCTTCAGGCGTTTCTTCATACTTTTTCGCATACTCACAGGCACTTTTGATAACAGAAGTAGGAGTTCTCAACTCATGGGAAGCATCGGCAGTAAACTGCTGTTCCGCTTCGAACGATTTTTCCAACCTTGCAAACATTTTATCAAAAGTCGTTGCCAGTCTGGTAAATTCATTATTGCCCTCAGGTATTTCCATTCTTGCAGACAAGTCCGATGCTTCACTAATGGTATCACCTGTCTGTATCATCTGCTCTAAAGGTCGGAAAGCACGCTTTGCAATCAAATAACCGCCAATGGTTGCCAGCAGAATAAAGATAGGCATGGCTGCGGCGGAACTCATAACCAGATTTCGAATCATCATCGTATCTTCTGACACTTCCATAACCCCTCTTACCCATACGCCATTATCCCATCCAAAGGGGCACCAAAGGTCAAAAACATAAAATCGATTCTCTCCATCAGAAACCATACGAGTCAGGCCATTCTCAAAGGGTTCTGAAACGGTAAAAGAAGCTGGAATCTGACCTGCCAGCAGAGATTCTTTCTGACTGTAAATCACAGAATATACGCCATTTTGATAAAACTGAAACTCATCACCCAACTGCAATTTTCCATCTGCCACATCCACTTCTTCTAAATTATTGCGTACTATCTGTGATACGTTATTCATAGCCGTCTGTGTCGTGACAGCATTGCTGACAAACCAGAGAAAACCAATCAGCAGCATCCCCATAACAGTCATAAGTATAAAATACCAGATGGTGATTTTCAGTTTAATGGAAATACGTTTCATGATTTTCCCCCTTGTTCCTCCTCACGCAGTACCCAACCAACGCCACGGATGGTATGGATGAGTTTCGTGTCATAACCATCATCAATTTTCTTACGGAGTTTACTCATATACACATCCACATTATTGGAATTACTGGAATACTCATAATTCCAAATGCGATCTTCAATCTGCTCTCTGGAAACAACATTCCCCTTATTTCGCAAAAGATATTCCAGAATGGAAAATTCCTTTGGCAGCAGGGTAATCTCTTTGCCGTCTCTTGTAACAACATGGCTTTTTACGTCCATCGTCAGGCTTCCAGCGGTAAAACAGTTATTTCTGTTTCCCGCATATTTTCTTGTCATAGCCCGAATTCTTGCCAAAAGCTCATCAAAATCAAAAGGTTTGATCAGATAATCATCTGCCCCTAAATCCAATCCTTTCACTCGATCTGCAATGCTGTCTTTTGCGGTTAAAAACAGTACAGGAATGTCTTTCCCCTTGTCCCGTAATTCCTGTATCAGCGTATAGCCATCTTTTTTCGGCATCATCACATCCAGGATCACCAGATCGTATCCGCCGCCGCTCAGCAGCGAAAGCGCCGCCGAGCCGTCGCCTGCCTCCTCGCAGACATAGCCCGCATATTGCAGATGCTCCCGGATCAGTTCCCGGATGCGGGGTTCATCATCAACGATCAGAATTTTTGCCATCTATGGCTCCCTCCTCACTCAAAAGTGTCTGGTATTCTGAGGTTATCATACCGCGAAGTTTGGAAATTTCTGTGAAGTTTGGGTGAATGCTTTGGAAAACCCGAACACATTCAGTATACCACGGCTGGCCGGTGCAATCCAACCGAATTTCCGTCCCTGCCGTGAAAACGCGCAGATCGTTCGTTTTTTCGTCCGGATTTCTTGACAAGGCGGGCCGCACCCTTTATAGTAAAAAACAGAATGAAAAATGTATGCCTTCCCGGAGGCGTTGGAGTTTCTATGAAATTCAAGAACCTTTCCCGCGTGGAACGGAACATGCTCACCGGCCTGTTCTGCCAGTTTGTGACCATCCTGCTGGGCTTTCTCATGCCCCGGCTCTATCTGACCTATTACGGTTCCGGCGTCAACGGCGAGCTGAACACCATCAAGCAGCTGTTCGCCTACCTCTACCTGCTCGAAGCCGGGGTCGGTCTGGCCACCATCCAGGCGCTCTACCGCCCGGTGGCGATGGAAGAACACCAGACTGTGAGCGAGATCCTGGCCGCCACCGACCACTATTACCGCCGCACCGGCACACTGTATGCCCTCATCGTGGTGGCCATCGGCATCGTGTACCCCATGGTGGTGCACTTCACCCTGCCGCGCGGCGTCGTTTTACTGTACACCATCCTGTACGGCCTGCCCTCCGTCACCAGCTTTTTTGTGCAGGCCAAGTACCGCCTGCTGATGGATGTGGACGGCCGCCGCTATGTGCTCAGCAACCTGGAAACTGCCACCAACCTGATCTCCGGCATCGGCAAGGTGCTGGTGCTGATGCTCACCCAGAACCTTCTGGCCATGCAGCTGCTGTACTGCCTGTGCTCCATGCTGCCCATCCCGGTCATCCTGTGGTACACCCACAAGAACTACCCCTGGATCGACCACCACGCCAAACCGGATTACTCCGCCGTCGCCCAGAAGAACTCGGTGCTGATGCACCAGCTGTCCGGCGTTATCTTCAACAACACGGACATGGTGCTGCTGTCCTACTTCTGCAATTTCCAGCTCGTCAGCGTCTACAGCATCTACAACATGTTCTTCGTCCAGATCATCTTCGTGATGAACCTGTTCCTCAACAGCATCTCGTTCCGGATGGGCCAGATCTTCCACACCGACCGGGAGCGGTTCCTTGGCCTGTTCGACCTGTGCGAGACGCTGTATCTGGCCTTTGTCGCGTTCTGCTACACCATGACGGCGGCTTTTCTGCTGCCGGTCATCCGCATCTACACCAGCGGCATTCAGGACACCAACTACATCGACGCCTTCCTGCTGCTGCTCTTCGCCCTCAAGGCCGTACTGGAGAGCGGCAAAAGCATCTACCACCAGGCCGTTCAGTTTGAAGGCGCGTTCCAGCAGACCCGCTGGCATGCGCTGGTCGAAATGGCCATCAATCTGACCATCACCCTCTTTGGCATCCAGTTCTTCGGCATCTACGGCTGCCTGTTCGGCACTCTGGCCGCGCTGCTCTGCCGCACGGTGCTCATCTTCCGCTACACCTACCGGAACATCCTGCACCAGCGCATGGCCCGCCCCGCCCTGAAATGGGTCTGTGATCTGGGCCTGATGGCCCTCATCCTGCGCATCGTGGGCATCCAGAGCCGCCCGGAACTCAGCCTGCCGGGCGTCATCGGCGTGGCCCTGCTGCATATGATCTGGATCGGCGCTGCTTTCGCGGGCGCTGCCTTCCTGTTTGACCACGACCTGCTGCGCAAGCTCCGCGCTCTGCGCAGCAGCATCCGATCCTGAGCCGGAGGTTTTGTTTATGAGCATCCCGAAAGTTCTCCACTACTGCTGGTTTGGCGGCGCGCCCAAACCCAAAAACATCCAGAACTGCATCCGCAGCTGGAAAAAATACTGCCCGGACTATGAGATCATCGAGTGGAACGAGCAGAACTTCGACGTTTCCCAGTCACTTTACACCCGGCAGGCCTACGATGCCCGCCGCTGGGCCTTTGTGGCCGACTATGCCCGCCTGAAGATCCTGTACGAACAGGGCGGCATCTACATGGACACCGACGTCGAGCTGCTCCGCCCGCTGGACGACCTGCTGGCGTATCCGGCCTTCTTCGGCTTCCAGCACAACAACGAGGTCGCCACCGGCCTTGGCTTCGGGGCAGAGGCCCGCAGCCCGGTGGTAAAAGCCCTGCTGGATGATTACGACAGCCTGCCCTTCCTGCTGCCGGACGGCAGCTGCGACCTGACCCCCTGCCCGAAACGAAATCTTCCCATCTTTGCCCGGTTCGGCATCCGGGCCGACGGCACCCGCCAGTCCACCCCAGAGATGGAAGTCTTTCCGGTGGAGTATTTCTGCCCGGTGGCCTATGCCGGTTCCACCTGCGACATCACCCCCAATACCTACTCCATCCACCATTACCATTCCAGCTGGAAGGAGAAGAGTCGGGCCATGCGGTTCGACGAAGAGGTGATGGAGCCGCTCCTCGGCGCAAAGTTCTATTACCGGTACTACCGTCCGCTCCGCCGCGCTCTGGGTGCGCGGCGGAAAAAATGGCGCACCTGAACCCTCCCGCAAGCGGCTCTGTTCCAGGCCGCTTGCTTTTTGTTTGCCCCGCCGGGGCGCGCTTGCACTTTCCGGCACAGTTGTGCTATACTGAAACGATACGAATACCCATCTGTTTTTGACCAGAGGAAGGGAGTCCTCCATGCGGATCGGACTTGTTGAATTGCTGCTCATCCTGCTCATCGCATCGCTGACCGTCGGCCCCAGTGCAGCGCTCTGGGTGGACCGCTGGATGCGCCGCGCCCAGAAGACCAGCGCCGCAGCGGCCCGCCGCCGGGCAGCGCAGGAGGCCCAGCGCGCCGCCGAGCGGGAAGAGGTGCTGCAGCGGTTCCAGAAGCTGAGCATCGTCTTTGTGCTCTGCGCTGCGGTGGCCCTCATCTGGGGGCTGGTGCTGCGGCCCATCGAGGCCGCGCCCACGCCCTACACCGCCCCGGACGTCCGACAGGAGACGGGGGCGCAGCCCGCCGCCGAAGGCGGCGTTCTGGAACTGGCCCCCTACTCGGAGATCTCCGCCCTGCGGGAGAACAACGGCTGGCTCTACGCCGCCGCCAAATCCGGCAAGAATGGCTGCCTGCTGCGGATGCAGCCGGACGGCACCGGTCGGACCGAAGTGCTGACGACGGCAGGCGAGATCACCGATTTCGCCTTTGCACCGGACGGCACCATTTGGATGACGACGTTGGAATCGGAGGGCGGGCGGCTCTACCGGGTGAACAGCGACCAGTGGGGCGTGACGGTGGAACTCACCGTGAGCCAGATCGACGGCCGCGCCCTCTCCTGCCCCACGGCAGTGGCTGCCGCATCGGACGGCGCGGTCTACTTCACCGACCTTGCCGCCGCCCGCGCCCGGCACGGTGTGGAGAGCGCCCTGCGCACCGAACTGACCGCCCACACCGGCACCGGAAGCGTCTACGTCTACGACCCCGCCGCCCGCACGGTGGAGACTGTCCTGACCGGCATCGCCGGAGCCTCCGGCCTTGCGCTGGATGAGGCAGCGGAGACGCTCTATGTCTCCGACCTGGGGAACCGCTGCGTCTGGGCGGTGGACACCGCCGCCCGTGACCGGACGGCCGGGGGCAAAGGCTGCTCGACCCATCTGTACGGCCTGCCCGGCTACCCCGGTGCCCTGGCGCTGGATGCGGACGGCACACTCTACATCAGCTACCGCTGGGCCCGGTCCGGCTGGCTGGAAGACCACGCCGGGCGCACTCTGCTGCGGGGCATGGCCCTGCGGCTGAGCCAGACGATGCAGGAGGGGCTGTTCTCCCTCTCGGCCAGCAACATCCGCGCCGAGGCGGTCGCACCCGCCAGCGGCAGCTGGCAGCGGACGATCCCCGGCGGCAGCTCCGGCAGCACCACGGCGCTCTGCCCGGTGGGCAGCCGGGTCTATCTGGCTATTTCCGGGGAAACAAAACTGCACTGGGTCAGGGTGTAAACCCTCTCCGTCCCGCTTTGCGGGCCGGGCCGGTCTTTTACAAAACGCGCAGGCCCACCATGCCAAGAGGCGGCGGGCCCTGCGCGCAAGGGTAGATATGAGGTGAATCCATATGACGGAAGCATTCAAACAGCAGATTGAAACCGAGGCACGGCAGGCCGTGACCGAACTTCTGGCGCAGGCCGGGCTGCGCAAAGGCGATGTCTTTGTGGTGGGCTGCTCGTCCAGCGAGATCGTCGGCGGCCACATCGGTAAGGACAGCAGCCTGGAGGCCGCACAGGCCGTCTATGCCGGCATCGCGCCGGTGCTGGCCGAAAACGGCATCTGGCTGGCCGCGCAGTGCTGCGAGCACCTGAACCGCGCCCTCATCATCGAGCGGGAAGCCGCCGAAAAATACGGCTGGGAGGAAGTCTGCGTCGTGCCCCGCCCCCACGCAGGCGGCAGCTGGGCCACCACCTGCTGGAAGCAGTTCCAGGACCCCATCGCAGTGGAGGAGATCCGCGCCCATGCGGGCATCGACATCGGCGGCACCCTCATCGGGATGCACCTGCGCCGGGTGGCCGTGCCGGTGCGGCTGAACCTTTCCCGGATCGGCGAAGCGAACATTCTTTGCGCCCGCACCCGCCCGAAGCTCATCGGCGGCGAGCGCGCCAGATATACGGAGGAGGACTGAGTTGTATGGCTGAAAAAACGCTGGAAGAGATGCGGGAGGCCGTTGCCGCCATCCGGGAGACCATGGCCGCTGCGGCCCGCGAGGCCGGGCGCGACCCCGCCGAGGTGCAGCTCTGCGCTGCCTGCAAGACCCGCACAGCGGAAACCGTGGCGGCCAGTGCCGCCCTGCCCATTGACGTGTTTGGCGAAAACCATGTGCAGGAGCTTTGCGCAAACTTTGACGCCGGGGCCTACTGCGGCAAGCCGAGCCACTTCATCGGCCATTTGCAGACCAATAAGATCAAAAAAGTGCTGGGCCGCGCCAGCCTCATCCAGAGCGTGGACAGTGAGCATCTGCTTGCCGCCATCGAGAAGGAAGCCGCCAGGGCTGGCCTTGTCCAGAACGTGCTGCTGGAAGTGAACATCGGCGGTGAGGCGTCAAAGTCCGGCGTTTCGCCGGAGCAGCTCTGGCCCCTGCTGGAAGCTGCCGCCGCACAGGAGCACATCCGAGTCTGCGGCCTGATGGCCATCCCGCCCGTCAACGATGACGACGCCCGGAACCGCGCTTATTTAGCAGCGGTGCACAAGCTGTTCGTGCAGGCCGGAGAGCGCGGCTATGCCAACGTGAAGATGGAGACCCTCTCCATGGGCATGAGCGGCGACTACGAGAACGCCATCCGCGAGGGTGCCACCCTTGTCCGCATCGGCACCGCCATTTACGGCGAGCGGGATTATCGTAAAAAGTAACATTACGACCCTCTCCGTCAGCGTTGGCGCGCTGCCTGAGAGGGTCAAAAATAGGAGAAACCATGCCAAAAACACGAGGGGGTAGCTGGATTCGAACATAGAGGCCCCGCGCGGCCTGTCCGGACCTCCGGAACACGCCGGATAAAAAGCGATTGTGAGAGAATACCCTTTCTGCTCTAACAGGAGAACCCAAGGCTGTACAGAGGGCAAATGCCCTCTGAAAACGGCATGGGACCCCGTGCGAAAACGTTTTCGCTCTTATGTTGAAACGTTGCGGATTATCTTAAAAAGAGTACGCCACCGATGCTGCTGAAGGCGGCACCTTCCCTCGCGGAACCCCCCGTTTTCCACAACGAAAAAGACGAGGGGAAAGCCTCGTCTTTTTCGTGTTGCCCAAGCTCATCCTCCGCCGTCCGCAAAACCGAACGGAAGCGGAACAGAGGATCATTCGTGCTTGTTGAAAAGGAATTCGGAATGCGGGTTACAGTCCTCATCGTCCTCATCGCCCTCGTAAGGGCAGATGCCCTTGGGGAGGATCTGATGGACGATCATGGCGGTGACGCCGCCGGAAACAATGGCGGAATCAAAGAATATCTTGAGGAAACGCGGCAGGCGTTCAAAAACTTCCGGGGTAGTCATGGACATGAGGCCCACCCCGATG
>OGKX01001473.1_pt1 | contig 10085 bp, 6 predicted proteins | sample 1572541 | NCBI WGS metagenome assembly OGKX01 (sample SAMEA2581982, study PRJEB24529) | metagenome | biome: Human gut stool | place: China | collected 2011
AAGATCACGATTCACCTCATAAACTGTTCCGGTTACAACATCATCCTTTTTATAAGGAGAGTCTGTCTGCAGAAGATGATAGATCTTCATTGTCGCACAAAGTCTCCCGCTCTTATCTACATAAAGACTTACCAGACAGCGGTCGCCCTTCTCTACCTTCTCTGTCTGTTCCTTAAATGGAAGGAACAGGTCCTTCTCAAGTCCCCAGTCAAGAAAAGCACCCATTCTGCCCACATCTGCTACTGTCAGGACAGCCAGCTGTCCAAGAGTGATCTTTGGCTCATTCGTTGTTGCGATCATACGATCGGAAGAATCTTTATAGAGGAATACCTCGATCGGATCTCCCAGTTCGATTCCGTCCGGAACCTGTTTCTTTGGAAGAAGAACACGCTCCTCGTCACTTCCAAGATATACTCCAAAATCTACCAGCTTTACTACCGTAAGTACCTGTTTTACTCCTAATCTCATCTTTTCTCCATTCTGCCGCTGGCTTACGCGGCCCATTTTTTAATATGTTTTCTATACCTTAAGGTATTTTCTATGCTGTTGTCAATCGAATCTCATCAATTTCTTTGATTCTTTGTTTGATATTTTTTTAACATATTCTTTCTATGAATTGATTTACCTTTCTGAATTATGTATAATTACTTCAATGTGAGAGCAATCTTTCTGCCTACAGCCTGTCTGAGGCAGTATTTTTAAGAGAGGATATTAGTATGAGTGCACAAAATCTTACTTTATTGACAGACCTGTATGAGCTTACTATGATGCAGGGATATTTTGAAACACAGGAAAATCAGACTGTTGTATTCGATGTTTTCTTCCGTGATAATCCGAACAAAGGCGGATATTCCGTCATGGCAGGACTGGATCAGGTCATTGACTATATTAAAAATCTGAATTTTTCTTACGAGGATGTTGATTATTTGAGAGGACTCGGACTGTTCAGTGAAGATTTCCTTCATTATCTGAGTGGTTTTCATTTCAGCGGAGACATTTATGCGATTCCGGAAGGAAGCGTCATCTTCCCAAGAGAACCACTTCTGAAAGTCGTAGCTCCGATCATGGAGGCTCAGCTTGTTGAGACAGCAATCCTTACAATTCTGAATCATCAGTGTCTGATCGCTACGAAAGCTTCCCGTGTTGTTTATGCAGCACAAGGAGACGGTATCATGGAGTTCGGACTTCGCCGCGCCCAGGGACCGGATGCGGGGCTGTACGGAGCAAGAGCTGCTGTGATCGGTGGATGCGTCGGAACTTCCAATGTACTCGCCGGCGAAATGTTTGATGTACCGATTATGGGAACGCATGCACACAGTTGGATCATGACTTTCAAAGATGAATATACTGCATTTAAAGAATATGCAAGATTGTATCCTGATGCATGTACACTGCTTGTCGATACTTATGACACATTGAAATCCGGTGTTCCGAATGCGATCCGTGTTTTTACCGAGATGCGCGATGCAGGCATCAAACCGAAGAGCTACGGTATCCGCCTTGACTCCGGTGATCTCGCTTATCTTTCTAAAAAGGCGCGTAAGATGCTGGATGACGCCGGATTCCAGGATGCTGTCATTGCCGCTTCCAACGACCTGGATGAATTTCTGATCCACGATCTCAAGATGCAGGGCGCTGCAATTTCTTCCTGGGGCGTCGGAACGAACCTTATTACATCAAAAGACTGCCCGTCCTTTGGCGGTGTTTATAAACTGGCTGCTATTCAAAACGCAGATGGAGAATTCCAGCCGAAGATCAAGATTTCTGAGAATATTGAGAAGATCACCAATCCGGGAAATAAAACCATTTATCGTATTTACGATAAAGAAACCGGTATGCTGCGCGCTGATCTCATCTGCTTTGCTGATGAGACATTTAATACAGAGGAAGAGCTTCTTCTCTTTGACCCAAATGCTACATGGAAGAAAACACTTCTTCCGGGTGGAACCTACACAATGCGTGAACTGCTTGTCCCAATCTTCCAGCATGGAGAATGTAAGTATGAGTCCCCATCTGTAAAGGAGATTGCAGAATTCTGCCGTCAGGAAAAAGAGACGCTTTGGGATGAGACAAAACGTCTCTTCAATCCACATAAGGTATATGTGGATCTTTCCCAAAAACTGTACGATACAAAAACCAAGCTGCTGAATGAAGCACATCATTAATTACTGTCACCATATGATGAAATGGAGTTTTAATTATTATGAAATACCAAGTGATTGTACTTGATCTAGACGGTACACTGACCAATTCAAAAAAAGAAATAACGCCCCCTACAAGGGACGCTCTGATTGAAATTCAACAGAATGGAAAAAAAGTAGTCCTCGCCAGCGGTCGCCCGATCAACGGTGTCGCACCTCTGGCAGAGGAATTATATCTAAAAGAATACGGCGGATTCATGCTCTCCTTTAACGGTGCGAGAATCACCCGCTGTTCTGACAATGCAATTATTTATAATAAGGTTATCCCACAGGAAGTCATCCGTCCGATTTACGAGGCGGTAAAAGAATATCCTGGATTGGATCTTATCTCTTATACGGATAAAGTAATCCTCTCCGGTATTAAAAGTAATGAATACACTGAGAAAGAAGCCGCCATCAACAGCATGGATATCTGTCCGGTTGAGGACTTCCCTGCCGCACTTGATTTCCCGGTCAATAAAATGCTTATCCCAGGTGAACCTTCCATCCTGGAAGACCTGATGCCGAAGCTGCAGAAACAATACCACGGGCTGCTCAACATCTACCGTTCTGAGCCATTCTTCTTAGAGATCATGCCTCAGAATATCGATAAAGCACACTCTCTGCAGAAGCTTCTGAACAGTATCGGTCTCACTGCCGATTCCATGATCTGCTGCGGCGACGGCTTCAATGATCTGTCCATGATCGAATATGCCGGTCTTGGTGTAGCAATGGAGAATGCCCAGCCGGTCGTCAAAGAATCTGCTGACTTTATCACAAAGTCGAATGATGAGGACGGGATTCTTCACGTTGTAAATCTCTACATGAGAGATTAGGCTTTCTCTCCGGAAGCTGCGCAAGAATCACAGCCGCAAATACAAGGGCACATCCAAAAAGTTCCCTTGGAGACAAAGTTTCTCCAAGAATCACCCAGCCTGCAAGTACTGAAAATACAGACTCAAGACTTAACAGCAGAGATGCAACTGTCGGGTCTGTATTTTTTTGTGCAACAATCTGCAAAGTATATCCTACTCCACAAGACATGATTCCTGCATAAGCAATTGGCTTCCATGCCTGCAATATAGAATAAAGTTCCGGGTGCTCAAATAAAATTGTCGGTATCATACATAAGATTCCACAAACAAAAAACTGAATACAGGACATCTTCACTCCGTCTGCTTTTGGTGAAAAATGATCGATCACAAGAATATGGAATGAAAAAGCAACAGAACCCAGTAAAATATAAAAATCTCCTTTTGCAATGGATAGTCCTGATGTCATACACAGAAAATACATTCCGATCACTGCAAGTACCACACCAATCCATACTTTAATTCCGGCCTTTTTGCCAACGGCCAGCCCCAGGATTGGAACAATCAGAATATATAATGCCGTGATAAATCCTGCTTTTCCCGCCGTTGTATATTGTATTCCAATCTGTTGCAGGGAACTTCCCAGCATAAGAAAAAATCCACAACAAACACCACCAATGATAAGTGTTTTCTTATTTTGTACAACTTCTTTTCCTTGTGATACCTCCTTCTTTTTCTTCTTATCCAATACATAAATCACCGGAATCAATACGATTCCACCAAGTATACTTCTGGCACAGTTAAATGTGAACGGACCAATATAGTCCATCCCAGCACTTTGTGCAACAAATGCAGCTCCCCAAATGAGCGCGATTATCAGAAGTATTAAATTGTTTGCATACCTCTTTTTCAATTTTTTTACCTCTTTTACAATTTTTAGCCACTCTCTAGTATACAAAAAAATCTGCCGATTGGCAGATTTTTTGATTTTTTCTTATTATTTTTCTTAATAGTGCATAATTACCGGATCTCCAACCTGGATCAACTCATACAATTTCCCGGCATCCGAATAGCTCATATTGATACATCCATGAGAACCTCTGTAGGTATATACATTTCCTCCAAAACTGCTCTGCCATGTTGCATCATGAAAACCAACACCGGAATACGTTACACGCATCCAATATTTTACAGGAGTTTCATACTCTCTTGTTCCATCCGGTCTTAAATTACCGCGCAGTACTTTATTCTGCATTCGTTCCAAAATCGTATAAACTCCTGCCGGAGTACTTCTTCCGCCTTTCGGAAGTCCGGTCACTACATCTGCTGACATCAAAACTTCTCCGTCTTTGACATACCACATTTTCTGATTCGTCAGATCGACTTCTGCATAAGTGGAGCCCCAATCCTGCGCACCATGCGATGCCGCAGTCTTTCCTTTCACATAAACCGGCTCTCGACTTATTGTTTCTCCGCTTTCAACATTCGCAAGAAGTGTCTCATACTCTGCCTTTTCATTAATCTCCCAACCGTAAGTTCCACCGGAAACTTCGGCTGCTCTTCCATCCGGTGTAGTGAATTGTCTGGTCTTTCCTGCAGTATCATACTGCTGCGCAAACTGTGTCACCCATTCCTGTATAAGTTCCGGGTGAAATGTCACCACATAATTCTCATCTGCTGTCACCCACTGTGAAATAACGGTTTTATCAACCACAACCGGTGTATCAAGTCCCATCTCATAAGTTACACTCGCATTCAGGTATGCATTCATCGCATCGCACGCCTGCTGAACTTCCGGTGATTCTTTTGTATATAGCGGCTGTACATAACATCCTGCTTCATCAAGATCCAACTGCTCTTGCAGTCCCTCTATCGCTTGGACTACCGCTTTCTTCAATGCATCTGCATCGATTGCTGTCCCTTCCGTAATGTCTCCCGGAACAAACTTTTCTCCGTCAAACACCGGCATAGAAGATATCGGCTGCACCTGTTCTGTTGTCACAGCTGTCAGACTTGCAATCTTCGCATCTAATGCATTCCCATCATAATCCGCACTTGCCGTGATGGACAATCCTTTTCCCTCTCCCGACCATGCTGCCGGCCACAGAAAAACGGACTGCTCCTTTAATAATTTATCTATCGCTCCATTTTCTTTATATTCAACAGAGATCTCTTTTCCTGTAATGCTATCAGAAAGTCCCGCATGTTCTGTAATCTTCAATTCATACTTCTTAACTTCTGATTTTAGATAATCTGCCACATCTTCTTCCTTAGCATATGAAAAATCTTTCCCGTTAACCTTTGTATTCGGAAGAAAATGACTCATAAAATACAAAGCGGTTCCTATGTACCCTAAAACCAAGAGTCCTGCAACTATTCCAAGGCTGATCCATAACCATTTTTTCTTGTTGTCCCCCATCAAATGACTTCTCCTTTGTAATTACTTTATCGCCTGTCCTTCTGTAGTATTTCACTACTGACAAACCGCTTTTATAGCTTACACATTTTCTATTATGACAGAAACGCAAAGATATTTCCTTAATTTTTTCTTATTTTAGTAATATTTTATTCCTTTGGATATAAATTAAGAGGGACACTACAATAAAATAGTATCCCCCTTCACTCACTATAACAAAGTACAATCTATAATTTATTCACATTTTGTAAAGTACATAGAAATTCCCTGTCCACCACCAATACACATACTGATCATTGCATCTTTCTTATCTGTTCTCATCAACTCATACATTACTTTTACAGTAAGCATAGCTCCTGTTGCTCCAATCGGATGTCCAATGGAAATTCCACCACCATATATATTTACTTTTTCTGGATCTAATCCAAGATCACGACTTACAGCATATGCCTGGCTTGCAAACGCTTCATTAATTTCAAACATATCAATAGACTTCAAATCAACACCTAGTTTGTTTGCAAGTTTCTCACTAGAGAACTTTGGTGAATATCCCATCAATTCTGCATCAAACCCTGCAATTGCATATCCTTCAATTTTCATCTTTGGTGTTACACCAAGCTCTTCTGCTTTCTCTTTAGACATTACAACAACTGCTGCTGCGCCATCGTTTAAGCTGGATGAATTTGCTGCTGTAACTGTACCGCCTTTCACAAAACATGGACGAAGTTTTGCAAGTTTTTCCATACTCTGTCCTTCTCTTGGACCTTCATCGGTATCAAATATTGTTATATTTCCCTTACGATCTTTCAATTCAACTGGAAGAATCTCATCTTTGAATTTACCTTCTTTGATTGCCTTGCATGCTCTCTGATGGCTGCGTACTGCGAACGCATCCTGTTCTTCTCTTGTTACATGGTATTTCTCTGCTACATTTTCTGCTGTCACACCATTGTGGTTTCCATCCAGAGGCCATGTCAGGATATCAATCACTCCATCCTCGAATACCTTATGTCCCATTCTTGCTCCCCAACGTGCATCATTTACATAATATGGAAGTCTGGAAATGTTCTCTGTACCACCTGCAACAACAACATCTGCCTGTCCTGTCTGAATCTCCATAACAGCCTCTGCAATAGACTGAAGTCCTGATCCACACTGACGGTTTACAGAATATGCTGTTGTCTCTTTTGGCATTCCAGCTTTTAAACTGACTGCTCTTGCAATGAAACCATTCTCTGCAACTTCTCCAACCTGTCCAATTACAACTTCATCAACATCTGATGGCTGGATTCCTGCTCTTTTCACTGCTTCTTTAACTACCATAGCTCCCATATCGATTGCTGTGATATCCTTTAAGCTTCCACCATAGCTTCCTACTGGAAGTCTTACTCCACTTACAACAACTACTTCTTTCATTTTTATATCCTCCTGTTGTTCTGTTTTTTGCGGTTCTCTCTCGTAAGCAAGAACCGCCTTTGATACTATATTTATTGAATCTGCAATTTTATTTTTAGAAGTTAGATCCGATCTTATTTCCTTTTTCATCGTATTTGTAGAATCCCTGTCCTTTCCAAGCATTCCTGATTTGACCATTGTCTCAAGAAGTGGGCATGGACGATATTTGCTGTCATGGAATCCGTTGTAAAGTCCTGTCATTGTTGCAAGCATTGTGTCGATTCCAACAAAGTCTGTCAGCTCGATTGGTCCCATCGGGTGGTTACATCCGAGCTTCATTGCGTTGTCAACATCTTCCGGTTTGCTTCCTTCCATTACCATGAAGGCTGCCTCGTTCTGCATTGGAACAAGGATACGATTTACCATGAATCCAGGAAACTCTGGAGCATCTACTGTTGTCTTTCCAATCTTTCCTGCAAATTCTTTCACTACATCATATGTCTCATCGGATGTTACAAGTCCACGAACCAGCTCAAGAAGCTTCATAACCGGTGCCGGATAGAAGAAGTGTGCTCCCATTACTTTGTCCGGACGGTTTGTAACAGATGCTATCTCAGAGATACTCAATCCTGATGTGTTAGATACAATGATTGTCTCTGCATCTGCAAGCTCATCTACTTTCTTAAATGTATCTTTTTTAATCTCAATCTTCTCAGGTACTGCTTCAACTACAAGAAACGCACCCTTTACATCTTCGAAGTTCTGGCTGTATGTCAGGCGTCCAAGGATTTCTGCTTTCTTCTCTTCTGTCATAGATCCTTTTGCTACTTTACGGCTAAACAATTTTTCTACTGTTGCTTTTGATTTTTCGATTGCAGCTTCGAATGTATCAATATTTACTACATCGTAACCTGCTGTCGCACAAGCCTGTGCGATTCCATTTCCCATCAATCCTGCTCCGATAACTGCTACTTTGTTTTTCTCCATGTTTTTGTACCTCTTTTATGTTAATTTTAATTGTTACCCGTTTGATTATTTCTCTTTAAGCTGTAATCCGAATGGTCCGTTCTGAATGAACAGGGACGCATCCATTTCCCTTAGTTCCTCGCTGATGATCGGCTTAAAATCCATCATATCTAGAATCTGTGTATGAAGGTCGATACCTGGTGCAATCTCAATCAGCTTCACACCTTCTTTGCAGAGCTCGAAGACTGCACGTTCTGTCACGATCATAACCTCCTGACCTTTCTTTCTTGCCATCGGTCCGTTAAAGGAAAGCTGTGCTACATTTCTCACCATCTTGCGGATCTTGCCTTCCTGAAGAATGTTCAACTTACCATCTTTGAATTCATATTTTGCACCGCTTGCAGTAAATGTTCCAAGGAATACGATCTTCTTCGCATTCTGTGTAATATCAATAAATCCACCGGCTCCAGTACATCTTGTTCCCATCTTTGTGGAGTTGACGCTTCCGTCTTCTCCCAGTTCTCCAAGCCCCATATATGTAATGTCTACACCAGCTCCGTTATAATAATCCATCTGCTCGTGATGGCCAATCATTGCCATCAAATTTTGGCCAATTCCGAAGTCAATTCCGCCGGCCTGAACACCACCATAAATACCAGACTCTACCGTAATAACAACATCATCGGATACCTTTTCCTCATTACAGACCTTTCCGATCATGTCATTTGGAATTCCTGTTCCAAGGTTGATGACTGCTCCTCTATACAGTTCCTGTGCTCCTCGTCTTGCAATAAACTTTCTCTCGTTGAACGGTGCCGGTGGAATATCTCCTGCCGGTACTCTTGCAAGTCCGCAGTAGGATGGGTCATAGTACCAAGATGAAGTCTGTCTGTGATCTTCCATTGGATTCTCACATACAACAATATCATCAATAAATACTCCAGGAACCGTTACATCCTTTGGATTGATCGTTCCTGACTGTACCACCTGTTTTACTTGTGCAATAACGCGTCCGCCATATCTTTTAGCTGCCAGAACTGCTGGAAGTACTTCCAGTTTCATTGCCTCTTCTGTTGTCGTAAGATTTCCCATCTCATCACATACCGTTCCTCGAATCAGAACAGTATCAAGCGGGATCTCTTTATAAAACATGTACTCTTCTCCGCCATATTCGAGAATATCCACAATATCTGGAAGTGGCTTTGTACGGTCATTCATCTTTCCTCCTTCTACTCTCGGATCAATGATCTTACCTGGAAGTCCACATGCCATACTTCGATAAAGCTGTGCAATCTGTCCTTGCGGCAGACAATATGCTTCTACCTGACTGTTGGCAATCATCTCCATCCATCTCGGTTGCAGACCCCAATGGGATCCAACAATTCTCTTGACAAGCCCTTCGTGCGCCAAATGCTGAATTCCATCTTTTCTATCACTCTGTCCACAGGAATGAACCAAAGTAATATCGGCAGGATGACCAACCGTTTCAAATCTCTTTTCAATTGCTTTCAAAATTGATTCACTTGCACTGACCAGTGTCATTCCTATCGTGCATAATGTAGACCCATCCTGGATCTTTTCTGCTGCCTCCTGTGCAGTAATAAAATTTGCTTTTAACATAATGCCTCCTCTTCTATTGAAAAAGTGTTCTGATATACTTCTTATCTGTCTTAAGTCCCGGTGTCTTCGGAATTGCATCTAGAAAAAGAATCCGCTCCGGCACCTTGAATCTTGCCATCTCTTTTAACATTTCTTCTTTGATCTGTTCCTCTGTAAGTTGTGCATCCTTTTCAAGAACTACAACGGCTGCTGCAACCTCTCCGTACTTCTCATTAGGAATTCCGACAACCGCTGCATCTTTAACCCCCTTAAATGCGATAAGTTCATCCTCTACATCAGTACACCAAATCTTCTCTCCACCACGGTTAACCATATCTTTCTTACGGTCTACGAAAAACACAAATGCATCCTCGTTCTGATATCCCATATCTCCCGTATCGAGCCAGCCATCTTCTGTAAATAACGGTGATTCCATCTTATAATAGTATTCCACTACATTAGCTCCACGGATATAAACTGTTCCGACAGTTCCCGTCTCAACCTCGTGTCCATCATCATCAAGAATTTTAAGTTCCAGTCCTGGAACAGGTCTTCCGGAAGAAGATGGATAAATACTTAAAGCCGTATCCGTCGGAAACAGAGTTCCCGGGCTTGCTGTCTCTGTCATGCCAAATACAGTACGAATCTCTGTGGTCGGCAGCCATTTATGTAACTGCTTTAACTTCTCCACCGGCATATAACTGCTTCCGCACAACA
>OGKX01001481.1_pt1 | contig 10060 bp, 9 predicted proteins | sample 1572541 | NCBI WGS metagenome assembly OGKX01 (sample SAMEA2581982, study PRJEB24529) | metagenome | biome: Human gut stool | place: China | collected 2011
GGACACGGCAGCGGCTCCCGCCGGCACCGGCAACGTGACGATCCGTACGATCGGCAGCTCCTGGGTGAAGCTGATCGACGCGGATGGCAAGACCATTTTCCAGGGGAACATCAAGGCAGGGGACGAGAAGTCCTTTACCGGCAAGCTCCCGATCCGCGCGACGGTCGGCAATTCGACTCAGTGCGCAGTGTCTCTCAACGGCACGCCCTTTGATCTCTCCGGCTACACGAAGGGATCGGTCGCCCGCTTCATCCTTCAGTGAGAAACGGAAAGATGGCACAGATTGCGACGATTTCGCTCCCCGGCCGGCGTGTGACGCCGACCGTCCATGTGAAGTGGGGGAACACGGATATCGCTATGGGCTCGGGCCACCCGATCGTGGTTCAGTCGATGGCGAATACGCCGACCGCGGATGTCGAGCAGACGGTGGCCCAGGTGCTGGAACTCGCCCGCGCGGGATCCGAGCTGGTGCGTCTGACGGTGAATACGCCGGAAGCGGCGAAGGCGGTCGCGGTGATCCGCGACCGGCTCGATCAGGCGGGCTGCAGCGTGCCTCTTATCGGCGACTTCCACTACAACGGGCATAAACTCCTGCGCGATGTGCCGGAATGCGCCCGCGCGCTCTCGAAATACCGGATCAATCCGGGAAACGTTGGCAAGGGGGACGCGAAGGACGAGCATTTCTGCCAGATGGTGGAAGTGGCGATCCGAGAGGATAAGCCTGTCCGGATCGGCGTGAACTGGGGGTCGCTCGATCAGGAGCTCTTCGCCCGCATGATGGATGAGAACGCGAAGCGGCCCGTGCCGCTGCCGCCCTCTGACGTGCTGCGTGAGGCTCTGGTGGAAAGCGCGGTGGCGAGCGCGAAGCGCGCGATGGATGTGGGGCTTCCCGCTGAAAAGATCGTGCTTTCCGCGAAGGTTTCCGGCGTCCCTGATCTCGTGCATGTTTATGAAGAACTCGCGCGCCGCAGCCGCTGCTGTCTGCATCTCGGCCTCACCGAGGCTGGCATGGGGATGAAAGGCATGGTGTCGAGCGCCGCGGCGCTCTCCATTCTGCTGAACGAGGGGATCGGTGACACGATCCGCGTGTCGCTCACGCCGAAGCCCGGCGAATCGCGTGCTGAGGAAGTGCGTGTCGCGCAGCAGATTCTCCAGTCGCTTGAACTCCGCAGCTTTACGCCTGAAGTGACGGCGTGCCCGGGCTGCGGCCGGACCTCAAGCGATCTCTTCCAGCGTCTCGCGAAGAGCATCGAGGAATTTATCTGTGAGCAGATGCCCGTCTGGAAGAGCGAATTCCCGGGAGTTGAACGGATGAAGGTCGCCGTGATGGGCTGCGTGGTGAATGGCCCCGGCGAATCCGCTCACGCCGATATCGGCATTTCGCTCCCCGGAAGCGGCGAAAACCCCGTGGCGCCTGTCTACATGGACGGAAAGCGCTGGGGCACCCTTAAAGGGCAGGATATTGATACGGAGTTCAAAAAGCTCCTAACCGACTATGTCCGCCGGACTTACGGCCCGAAGGGCGAGTAGCGGACCATTTACTGAAGCAAGAAAGGATTACTTGGGATGGCTTCAAAAGCAAAAATCAGGGCTGTAACCGGCATGAATGACATGCTGCCGATGGACAGCGCCATTTGGGAATTCTTTGAGGATACGGCCCGCGACATCGCGACCGAGTACGGCTACCGCCCGATGCGGACCCCGGTGCTTGAGTCGACGGACCTCTTCACGCACGGTATCGGTGAAGCGACTGACGTCGTGGAGAAGGAAATGTATTCCTTCGAAGACTCCCTGAACGGTGAGCGGCTGTCGCTGCGTCCTGAGAACACCGCGGGCATTGTCCGCGCGGCGATCGAGCACAACATGCTTTACGACGCCCCGCGCCGTGTCTGGTACTTCGGTCCGATGTTCCGCCACGAGCGTCCGCAGCGCGGCCGCTATCGTCAGTTCTATCAGTTCGGCTGCGAGGCTCTCGGCTTCGCGGGTCCTGATGTCGACGCGGAAATGATCCTCATGACCTCCCGCCTCTGGAAGGCGCTGGGCATTCAGGAAGTGAAGCTTGAAATCAATTCTCTCGGTGAGCCTGCGGAACGCGCCGCGCACCGCGAGGCGCTCCTCAAGTACTTTGAGGCGCATCAGGATCAGCTGAACGAAACGGCGAAGCACCGCCTTTACCTCAATCCGCTCCGTATTCTCGATACGAAGGATCCGGACATGCAGGAGCTCGCGAATAACGCTCCCCGTCTGATCGATTACCTTGGCGAAAAGTCCCGTGCGTTTCTCGCCGGGATCGAGCATCAGCTGGAACGCGCCGGGATCGAGTACACGGTGAACCCGCGTCTCGTCCGAGGCCTCGACTACTACAGTCACACGGTGTTTGAGTGGACGACGGACCGTCTCGGCTCCCAGGCGACGATCTGCGGCGGCGGCCGCTACGATGGCCTGATGGAGATCCTCGGCGGAAAGCCCGCGCCCTGCGTCGGTTTCGCGATGGGAGCGGAACGCGTTCTCGAGCTCATGAAGGAATTCGGCGTGAAGCCGGAAACCCCTGACTGCTCGGTTTACGTGATCCACGCGGGCGAAGGCACGCTTGACCCCGCGGTCACCGTGGCTGAGTCGCTCCGCGACTTCGACGTGAGCACGATTGTTCACGGCGGCGAGGCGAGCATGAAGAGCCAGATGAAGAAGGCGGATGCCTCCGGAGCTGAATTTGCCGTGATTATCGGCGATACTGAAGCCGCGAACGGCACGGTGTCCGTGAAGCGTCTCCGCGACCGCGGCGAGGATGCCCGGTTTGCGCATCAGGAAACGCTCCCGGCCGACGACGCCTGCGATACGATTTTTAGCGAACTTTTAGCACTCGAAACGAAGGACCTTTGACATGGCATACAACCTCGAGGAACAGGAGTCGATCGACAACCTGAAGGGCTGGTGGGAAAAGTGGGGCACGCCCGTTCTGGTCGTCATCACGCTCGCCTGCGTCGGCGTCGCCGGCTATAACGGCTGGAAGTGGTGGAACCACCGCCAGACCGCCAAGGCTTCTGTTGCCTATGTGGCGCTTGAAACGGCTGTGAACAATCAGGACGGCAAGAACATCAAGTCGATTTCCGACGGCCTGATCGATCAGTACGGCTCCACGGTCTACGGTCCGATGGCGGCTTTTGTCGCCGCCCGCTATGCGGCCGATAACGGCGATATCGCCACCGCGAAGCAGAAGCTTCAGTGGGTGGTGGATCACGGTGACCGCAAGGAGTTTGAGGCGATCGCGCGTGTCCGTCTCGCCGGTCTCCTGATGGACGAGAAGTCGTACGACAAGGCGGTTTCCCTTCTCACGGGCTTCACTCCCGCGACCGACACGGAGCGTCTCGTGATCGATGACCGCCTGGGTGACGTGTATCAGGCGATGGGCAAGAACGCCGAGGCCCGCAAGGCCTGGCAGGATGGCATCTCCGCGGCCCGCGACGGTGATCCGCTGCAGAATCTGATCCGTCTGAAGCTGGATTCGCTTCCTGAAGACGGCACGGCTGCCCCGGCTCCCGCCGCGGCTTCTGCTGCCGCCTCTTCTGCCGCTGCCTCCGCTCCGGCTTCTCCCCCGGCTGCCAAGTCTTCCGCTGCCGGCTGATCAATCAACATTTTTGGAGTGTGAGAGCACATGAGTCAGAAATTACTTCGCACCGCAATTGCCGCAGGCCTTGCGCTCGCGCTGGGCGGCTGTTCCCTCTTCTCATCCGATAGCCCCCGGGCCCCGGTGAAACTCACCGAGATTCAGCAGTCCGCGACCGTGAATACGGTCTGGTCGACGAAGCTCGGCAGTTCTGAGCACTCCTTCCTTACGCCGGCTCTCGCCGGCAACGGACTCTATGCGGCGGGCTCGAACGAAGTCTTCCGTATTGATCCGTCGAACGGTGCCAAGGTCTGGACCGCCTCTCTGAAGGAGAAGGTGGTGGCAGGCGTCGGCTCCGACGGCTACTTTGTCGCGGTCGGCACGGATCAGGGGAACGTCGTGGCGCTCTCCGCCGAAGGCAAGGAACTCTGGCGCCGCAAGATGCCGTCAGAAGTCGATATGCCGCCGCTTGTCGGCCACGATCTCGTGATCGTGCACACGTCGGATACCCGCGTGACGGCGTTCAATGCCCGCACGGGTGAACAGGCCTGGTACTACCAGGGGCAGGTGCCGATCCTCTCGGTGCGCGCGCCGCGCCAGATGATTTTCTTCGCTGACGGCATTCTTGTCGGCCAGGCGAACGGCAAGCTGATCGGCATTTCGCTCACCGGCAAGGTGGCGTTCGAAGCGTCGATCTCGATGCCTTCCGGCATCACCGAGGTTGAGCGTCTGAATGACGTCGTGGGAGCGCCTCTCGTCACGTCCGGCGTTCTCTGCGCGGCCTCCTATCAGGGCCGTGTCACCTGCATGAGCGCCCAGAACGGCTCTGTCCGCTGGACCGAAAAGGTTGACGCCGCCACCGGTCCGACGGCTGACCTGAAGACCGTCTACGTGGTGGACGAGAAGAGCACGATTCACGCCTATTCGCTTGCGACGGGCGGCGAGCTCTGGAAGAACGACACCATGAAGTACCGTCAGAACTCCGCCCCGGTTGCCGTCGGCTCCTATGTGGCGAGCGGCGACTATGACGGTTACGTGCATCTCCTTGACCCGATCACCGGGCGTGAGATGGGCCGCGGCCGCCTCTCGGGCGCTATTTACACCACTCCGATTGCCTATGGCGACGGAGCCATTTTTCAAACGGTTGACGGAGAACTGGCGTTCATCCGGTCAACCAGCCGCTAAAGACAGCACAGCGGATTTTATTTTTTAGGAAATTTCTCTCATGCTTCCGGTTATTGCGCTTGTCGGTCGTCCGAATGTCGGGAAATCCACACTCTACAACCGGCTCACCAAGACTCGGGATGCCATTGTCGCGGACTTTGCCGGCCTGACGCGTGATCGCCACTACGGCGACGGCAAGGTGGGCCCGCGCCCCTACATCGTGGTCGACACGGGCGGTTTTGAGCCCCAGAGACCCGAGGGCGTGGTGAGCCACATGGCGTCTCAGGCCGAGCTGGCGATTGAAGAAGCGGATGCCGTTATCTTTATTGTCGACGCGAGAACGGGCGTTACGCCCCAGGATCACCGTATCGCGCAGACGCTGCGCGAATCGGGCCGCAAGATCTATCTTGCCGTCAATAAGGCTGAAGGCCTCAGCGCGATCGCGGGCTCTGAATTCTATGAACTCGGTCTCGGTGTCGAGCCGTTTATGGTGTCAGCCGCTCACGGTCAGGGTATCGCGAGCCTGATGGAAACCGTGCTTTCCCCCTTCCCTGAGGATGAGGAGGAAGAGAAGCCCGCCGAGGAGGAAGAGGGCGAACACCGGATCCGTGTCGCGATTGCCGGACGCCCGAATGTCGGCAAGTCGACGCTCGTGAACGCGCTGCTCGGTGAAGAGCGCGTCATCGCGTTCGATATGCCCGGCACGACCCGCGACGCGATCAATATCGACTTCGAGTACGACGGTCATCCGTTCACGCTCGTGGATACGGCCGGTCTCCGCAAGAAGGGCCGTGTTTTCGAGGCGATCGAGAAGTTTTCGATCGTGAAGACCCTCCAGGCGATCGCCGATTCGAACGTTGTGGTGCTCGTGATTGACGCCCGGAGCGGTGTCGCTGAGCACGATGCCCACATCGCCGAATACGCGCTCGACTCGGGCCGCGCGCTCGTCGTCGCCGTGAACAAGTGGGATGGCATGAGCGCCTACGACCGCTCGCAGCTTGATCAGCAGCTCGATATGAAGCTCCGGTTCCTGCACTGGGCGAAGTTCGTGCATATCTCCGCCCTGAAGCATAACGGCCTCAACCACCTCATGAAGGCGGTTCAGGAAGCCTATCAGGCCGCTATCGCGAAGCTGCCGACTCCGAAGCTCACGCGCGCCCTGATTGAGGCTGTTGAGCGTCAGCAGCCGCCGCGTGCCGGCAAGGTCCGCCCGAAGATGCGTTACGCCCACCAGGGCGGCACGAATCCGCCGGTGATCGTGATCCACGGCAATTCGCTCCAGCAGATCGGCGACAGCTACCGCCGCTATCTCGAAAGCTGGTTCCGTGATAAGTTCAATCTCGCGGGTACGCCTCTCAAGATTGAATTCCGTACCGGCCGCAACCCGTACGCGGATCCGAAGCCCGCAAACGGCAAGAAAAAGTAAAAAGAAGGCAGCACTATGAAAAGAACCAAGCTGTCAGCCTGGCTGCTGACTGTGGTCGTCTTCCTCATTTCGCTCGGGGTGATCTACTGGGTCGGCGTGCCGCTCGGTAACCCCGACGCGAATGTGCTGCTCGCGGTTGAGGTGGTGCTTGCCGCGGCGTTCGCGATGTTTGTGAACGCTATCGCTTATCCGCAGAGCCGGATCGGGGATCAAACGGGGCTCGGCGCTCCCTCCGTTTCCTTCACGGTGGCTGTGGTGACGCTTGCGATCGCGGGCCTGGCCGCGGCGTTCGTGGGACTCCGTCATCCGATGGTTGCGGCGTGGCTTGCCGGACGCTGCTCACGCGGTTCCTCACGCGTCTCTACTGGGGCGCGCCGATCAAGAACCGCCCGAGTGTCTGCACGATCTGGAAGGTGGGGCTCGCCGAGGTTGCCGGGAAAGAGATGAATGAACCCTTTCAGGAGCGTCTCTCTGAAGTCCAGGCGCTCTGCGCGAGTCAGCCCAAGGTGACCGCCGAGACCTCGCAGAAGACCGCGGAGCTGGATGAGGAAATCACCCGTGCGGTCCGCGAGCTGCAGGGGTTTGTCTCTGAGGGGGAACTCGGGAAGGCGACGGCGTCGCTTGACACGATCCGTGACGGTCTCCGCCGCCGGATTGAAATTCTCGGGTCCGGCAAGGCTCCTCATAAAGACGTATGATAATTGGGTGCAGACAGGTCTTTATTTGTCAGCACACACACTTCGTCACCCGCTTTTTTATTGGCGGGTGTAGCAAACAAAGAACAAGCGCAGAAGCGCTGGGAAAAACATTATGGCCAACAATAACAAGGGACAGCTTCTTCAGGATCCTTTCCTTAACGCACTTCGCAAAGAACATATCCCGGTCAATATCTATCTGATCAACGGCATCAAGCTGCAGGGTCAGGTGGAATCTTTCGACCAGTACGTCGTGCTGCTTCGCAACACCGTGACGCAGATGGTCTACAAGCACGCGATCAGCACGGTCGTGCCGACCCGCTCCGTCACTATCACGAACACTCCGGAGTCTTGATCTGACAGTATTTCAGGTAGACCGGGAGCGGGATGACCGCCTCGGAAAGGCTTGGCTTGTCTGCGTAAGCCTCGGCCGGGATTTCCGGCCGGATGCAAGCGAGGAGCTTTCGCTTCTCGTCACCTCGGATGCCTTGATCCCGGTGGGCCTCACGGAGGCTCACCGCGACAAGCCCGATCCTGCTACATATCTCGGCAGCGGAAAGATTGAAGAAATCGCGACCGCGGCCCGGGAGGCTGGAGCAGACGTGCTGATATTCGACACGCCGCTCTCGGCAGCCCAGGAGCGCAATATCGAGAAGGCGGCTCATATCGCCGTTCTCGACCGCACCGAGCTTATTCTCGAAATTTTCCAGAAGCGCGCAAAGAGCCGTGAAGGCCGTCTGCAGGTGGAGCTCGCGAAGCTCGAGCACCTGTCGACCCGTCTTGTCCGCGGATGGACCCACCTTGAGCGTCAGCGCGGCGGTCTTTCGAAGACCGGCGGCCCGGGCGAAAAGCAGATCGAGCTCGACCGCCGAATGCTTTCTGAGCGCGTGAAGCAGCTGAAGGTCCAGCTGAAGAAGCTGGAGCGGCAGCGTGACACGCAGCGTCGCTCGAGAACACGCGGCGATCAGATGACGGTGTCGCTTGTCGGCTATACAAACGCGGGGAAGAGCACGCTCTTCAACCGCCTGACACGGTCTGACGCCTATGTCGCGAATCAGCTTTTCGCGACACTCGACACGACAGCGAGACGCTGCTGGGTGGGCGGAAGCGAGATGGTGGTGCTTTCTGACACCGTCGGCTTTATCCGTGACCTTCCGACGCAGCTCGTCGAGGCCTTCAAGTCAACGCTTGAGGAAACCGTGCACGCGGATCTGCTCCTTCACGTGGTCGACGCTTCAAGCGAAGTCCGCGAGGATCAGATTGACTCCGTGAATCAGGTGCTTTCCCAGATTGATGCCGATACGATTCCGACGATCCTTGTCTATAACAAGATCGACCGGGCTCCGGCCGCGGCCGGTGTTGTTCGGGATGAGAAGGGACGTGTCCGTTCCGTGGGCGTGAGCGCCGTGACGGGCGAGGGGCTTGATGAGCTCCGGGCCGCCATTCTGGAGTTTGCCGAGCACTGGCATAAGGATCACCCGGTGAAGGCCCGTGAGCTTGAGCCCTGGGAACAGGCGAAGCTCGAAGCCGAAGCCCGCCGCGCGGGAAAACCGACGGCTTGATTCATGCGCCTTTTCCCGTCCCGGCGGGATCCCCAAAGGGGGTGCCCGGGGCGGATCAGGTGTTAGACTGAAAGACTTGCAGGCTGTACCCTTCGGGGCACGGCAGGGGTGCGCTTGCGCGCAGGAATTTCGGGGACATCCCCCTCAGGATTTTTTCTTTATGTCTATTGATGATTACCGCTGGGGAAGACACCCGGAACCGGAAAAGAAAGATCCGGAGAAGGAATCTTCTTCAGGTAAGAATGAGCCGGAAACGCCGAAAGTGAGCGGAACCGGTTCGGAACCTACCGGAACGCCGGAGCCTCCTCAGAAGCCTGAGGAGCCCCGTCGCGCGCAGCCGCAGCCCGAGAAGCCCGAAATCCGCAATCCGGGAACCCCGAACAGTCACTCTCACTCCGGCCGCCCCGAAGACACTGAGGAATCCTCCGCGAAGAAGAGCGGAAAGGACCTTGACGCTGAGTGGAAGGCGTTTAATGACCTCCTGCAGTCCATCTGGGCAAACGGTGGAAAGAACGGCCCCCAGGCATCCGGTGCCCAGCAGACTGGAAAGAAGCCCGGAACCCCGGATTCCCCGCGCCCGGATGATATCCCCCAGATTGATCGCAGCAGGCGTTCGAGCCGCATCGCGGCGCTGGTCGCGATCGTTGCCATTTTCTCGGTCGGCGCGTACCTCGGCGCCGGCTTCTACTCCGTGCCGTCCGGCGAAACCGCCGCGCTTTACGCGACAGGTCAGTTCAAGGAACTGGTCGGCCGTGGCACGCACTGGCACTTTCCGTGGCCCTTTGAGAAAGTCCGCATGGTGGATACGCGTCTCGTGCACAGCCAGGACGTGAGTTTCTCGGGGAAAGCGGGCGAAGGTTATCTCCTTACCGCTGACGGCAGCTTTGTTTCCGCCACCGCCACCGTAAAGTGGCAGGTCGCGTCTGACGGTGTCCGGAATTATCTCGAACATATGGTGAATCCCTCGGAAGTGATCGACGCGGCGCTTCGCCGCGCGCTCCGTCAGGAGTTCACCGATATGACGGTGCATGACGTGCTGAGCGGCCGGGCGGCGCTCCTGAAGGACGATCTCGCGAAGCGGGTCCAGAAGGAAGCGGACAGCCTCGGTCTCGGTGTCCATATCGAATCCGTGTCGGTCACGAACGCCGGTATCCCGACTGAAGTCCGTGAGGCCTCACGCGTGGCGCTTGAGGCGCAGAACGCGGGTGAAAACGCGTTCGGGAATGCTCAGAGGTGGGCTGAACTCGCGGGTGCGATGTCTGTCAACACGTCGCGCGCCATCTTAGAAAATGCTGAATCCTATCGGGAGCGCGTTGTGCGGGTTTCCGAAATGGACAGCCGCTATATCAGCTACCTCTATGGCGAAAAGGCTTCTGACGCCGCGAAGCGCGACGCGATTGAGCAGGCCTGGAATGCCGGGCTCGCGGCAGCCCTTCCGAACAAGGGATCGATCGCGAACGCGAAGCTTGATGACCTGATGGCCGTGATCCGTGCCGCGAAACCGAAGGCTCCTGAAGGGAAACCGGGTGAGGAATCCGCGGTTCCGGTGGTGACGGAAGCCCAGATCATTGCCCAGAAGAAGCTTGACGCGGAGAAGAAGGCAGCTCCT
>OGKX01001484.1_pt1 | contig 10049 bp, 10 predicted proteins | sample 1572541 | NCBI WGS metagenome assembly OGKX01 (sample SAMEA2581982, study PRJEB24529) | metagenome | biome: Human gut stool | place: China | collected 2011
ATCGCCTCAAACGGATCGATATCCTCTTTGCTTGTCGGTTTCATGCCTAATACGACATCTCCGTACATTTGAACGAAACGACGATAAGAGTCCCAAGCGAAACGAGCGTTGCCCGTCTTACGAGACAATCCTTCCACTACCTCGTCGTTCAAGCCAAGGTTCAATATCGTATCCATCATACCTGGCATGGACGCACGGGCACCGGAGCGAACTGAAACTAACAGAGGATTGGCAACATCACCGAACTTAGAGTTCATTAACGTTTCGATATTAGCGATCGCCTTCTCAACATCCGCTTTCAGCAACTCTACGACTTTATCTTTGCCTAACTCGTAATACTCTATACAAACTTCTGTTGTAATCGTGAATCCCGGAGGAACCGGTACACCAATCAGATTCATCTCGGCAAGGTTAGCGCCTTTACCACCCAGCAGATTTCTCATATCTGCCTTACCTTCGGCTTTTCCATTTCCGAACGTGTAAACTCTTTTTCTTTCCATATTCGACAGTATTGAATTTAGATTCTAGTTTTGTTGATTTCAACTGTTATATTGCTATCTCAACTTTGCAATGCTGCAAATATATGCTATTTCTACTTTGCAAGCACGAATAGCGTTAAAGATTTTTACATGTTTTACAACTATTCTTTACCATTTATATCCAGCAAATGCTTACATTTGCGTGCGGAAGTTTGTTGACGCTTCCATTTCCCATCGGATTTCCCGCCTATCTCTTTGCCCCTTACATATAATTATATGATCTTTTTCTTTTATTTGTGTCTATTTATTTCCAATAGGAAGACTCAGGAGTTTTTTGCTGAAGAAACTTTAGTTTCTACAGCATGAAACTAAAGTTTCTCCCTAGTGGAACTAAAGTTTTTCTATAGCAAAACAAAAGTTTTCCTTATAAGAAATTTTAAGAAACTGCAATATATTGATTTATAAACACATACTATACATCTCTTTCTGTCCATAATCATATCTTCATCAATCTTGATAGAATAACGAGAACTGTTTGCCGGACTCATTTAAGTATATAGAACGAAGCTCTTTGTTCTTAGCGGAATTGTAAGTATTTTCGCGAAGCGAATTTAAAACTTAACGACATTGGCAAGAAAGAAGAAACAGTTGCCTATATTAGAAAAGGTAACCATTACGGACGTAGCCGCCGAGGGCAAGGCTATCGCGAGAGTGAACGATATGGTGGTATTTGTACCCTTCGTCGCTCCGGGAGACGTGGTTGATATTCAACTGACCCGTAAGAAGAATAGTTATGCGGAGGGGAAACCTGTATATTTCCATGAGTACTCGGCCAAACGTGCGGAGCCGTTTTGTGAGCACTTCGGTGTCTGTGGAGGTTGCAAGTGGCAACATCTTCCCTATGAGGAACAACTTTACTATAAGCAAAAACAGGTCTACGATAATCTTACCCGCATCGGGAAAGTCGAAATGGAAGAGAAACTTCCGATCTTAGGTTCCGAGCGCACGACTTTCTACCGGAACAAGCTTGAGTTTACTTTCTCAAACAAGAAATGGCTTACGGAGGAAGAGATCCAGTCCGGTGCTTCTTTCGATTGCATGAATGGTGTCGGGTTTCATATACCGGGGATGTTCGATAAGGTATTGGACATCCATAAATGTTGGTTGCAAGATGATATATCGAACAAGATCCGTCTTTGCGTCAAGGAATATTGCCTATCTCATGAGGGATATCCTTTCTTCGATTTACGGAACCAAGAGGGATTCGTTCGTACGTTGATGATCCGTACGGCATCCACTGGGGATTTGATGGTCGTATTGGTTTTCTTCCATGAGGATGTAGAGCGCAGGGAAGCGTTATTATCTCATCTGGCGGAACGATTCCCGGAAATCACGTCCTTGATGTACGTCATCAACGGCAAATGTAATGACACGATCACCGACCAAGAAGTTCTCGTATTCAAGGGAAAAGATCATATCATCGAGGAGATGGAGGGGCTTCAATTCAAGGTAGGTCCTAAGTCTTTCTATCAGACAAACAGTGAACAGGCTTATAATCTTTATAAAGTGGCTAGAGAATTTGCGGGTCTTACCGGAAATGAGATGGTGTACGATTTATATACCGGGACAGGTACGATCGCAAATTTCGTCTCTCGCCAAGCAAAGAAGGTTATCGGCATCGAATACGTACCGGAGGCTATCGAGGACGCAAAAGTGAATTCCGCCTTGAACCATATAGAGAACACGCTTTTTTATGCCGGTGATATGAAAGATATCCTTACGCAGGATTTCATAAACCAACACGGACGTCCGGATGTTATTATTACCGATCCACCACGTGCCGGTATGCATGATGATGTGATCAACACTATTCTCTTCGCCGAGCCGGAACGTATCGTTTACGTTAGCTGCAATCCTGCTACGCAAGCCCGCGATTTGAGTTTGTTGAGCGTGAAATACTCCGTCAAGAAAGTCCGTCCGGTCGATATGTTTCCTCATACACATCATGTGGAGAACGTGGTTTTGCTTGAGAAAAAATAAACATATAATATAATGTATAGGAAATACGTCCCCTTTCTGCTCTTTTTGTTCTTCTTGTATGGTTGCAACGGTAACAAACAAGAGGAGAAAGAGGACGTTTCCGTTTTCGTGGATTTACCGCAACTGAAAGCGGAAGGCGAGATCACGGCGGTGACTTTATACAGTTCTACCTCCTACTTCCAATATAAGATGCAACCCATGGGTTACGAATACGATCTGATAAACGATTTTGCCAAGAGCCAAGGTTTGAAATTAAACATCAAGGTCGCCGAGAATCCTGCCCGTCTGATCGAGATGCTAGAAGCCGGCGAGGTCGATGTTGTAGCCTACCCTATCCCAATCAATAACAAGCTGAAACAAGAGGTCATTTATTGCGGCCGGGATATCTCCAGTCAAGTATTGATACAACGGGCCAATAAAGGCGATAAGCTTCTTACCGATGTCACTCAATTAATCGATAAGAATGTTTACGTAAAGCCTAACACCAAATACTCCGAACGACTGAAGAACTTGGATGAGGAACTCGGCGGAGGAATCCATATCCAAAAAGTGGAAAATGACTCCATTGCTACCGAAGATCTTATCGAGATGGTCTCCTTGGGCGAAATTCCCTATACGATCAGCGATGATAACACCGCCCGCCTAAACAAGACTTATTATTGGAATATCAATGTCGACCTAAAGGTTAGTTTTCCCCAACGCTCTTCATGGGGGGTAAGGAAAAGTAGTCCGGACTTGGCGAAGGCCATCGATGAATGGGCTTCTGATAAAACGGGTAAACATTCTTTCAAGGCAGTTACTAAGCGGTACTTTGAATTAAGCAAGCAACCTTTTACCGCAGATATTCCGGAGGTAAAGAATGGACATATTTCCCCGTATGACCCTTTATTCAAGAAACATGCGAAAAACATCGGATGGGATTGGCAGCTGTTGGCGTCTATTTCCTATCAAGAGTCTCATTTCAATCCTACGGTTGTATCGTGGGCCGGTGCCGAGGGGCTTATGGGAATCATGCCAAATACAGCGAAGGCATTAGGTGTCACCCCGCATGAATTGAAAGATCCGGATACGGGAATCCGTACGGGAGTAGATTGTTTACGGCGCTTCCGTCAAGGTTTTTCTGAGATTACGGATCCTGAAGAAAAAGTCAAGTTTACCCTAGCGGCTTACAACGCTGGGATCGGACATATTTACGATGCGCAGCGATTGGCCCGAAAATATGGAAAAGATCCCAATAAATGGGATAATAATGTAGCGGAATATATTCGTTTGAAAAATGATCCCGAGTATTATAACGATCCTGTTTGCAAGCATGGATACTTGCGTGGCTCAGAAACATATAATTACGTGCGGGAAGTGTTGGAGCGTTATCATTACTACAAGAAAAAGTCATAGTTATAAAAAAATTCATAGCTATGAGTGAAAGTAGTCATAACTATGAATTTTCTGCAAGTAAATGCCACTTAAAAATTATAGGCGACACCTATGCCTAATATTTCCTTGAACTGGACCTTCGCCCCCCGTTTCTCTCCATTATCCTCAAAAGTTTTCACGTCGTTATCATATTTAAGCGTCGTATTGAGTGTAGCGGACAGGAATTTATTAATCTTCATGCTTATCAATACATCCCAATTGACATCGATATTTCCGAATTGATCGCTATAAGGAGTGAAAAAGTCCGCAGTCGTAATCAAGTTCACGTTTTCCATCACGGTTAATTCCGCACGAGCTTTCAGGTAAGCTCCCCATTCCATTCTGAAGCGATCTCCCGGATCGACCCCGAAAGCTCCTAACTCAGAAAGGTAATCATCCTCCACGAAAGTCATCTTCGTGGAAGCCGGAGAAAGATAAACCGAGTAATTGCTTTTGGGACGATATTCCATACCTACGGAGATATTCGAATACGCCGGCGCAAAGAAGTTCGATATATAATGTGTCTTATCCGGATAATTATATCCTTTGGCAAACTGGGTGTTTAAATCTCCCATCAACGTATAATACCATACATTATTGGTGGAATATCCTAATTGGGTAGACAGGGTTATATTATCGGTACTTTTCCTCATTCCCTGCGATTTAGTCTTTGATAATCCGTAATCGAGAGCGAGATTGGTTACCCATAACCAGTCACCGGTTTTATGTGTTAATGCCCCATTCAGATACGCATTTCCGGCAACAGAGTTCTCACCGCCAGCCGACCAATTCGACATCGCCGTTTGCGACAAGTTCAAACCTGTCACACCTTTCAGTACCCATTTGCCTTCCTCATATCCTTTATCATCCGTTTGACCATATGTGATTGTCGTTAATGCGACAAACAATGTCATGAAGAATATACGTTTCATATTGTGATATATTTTAGTTATTAAAAAATAAGACGTCCTATCATTTAAACAGGTTTGATTAATTTTTGTTTAGAAAAGCCTAAAGTTGAAAGGATGTCACATTTGTTACACCTTTATATGGATAAACCCCTTATTTTTGTATCCGATAATTAAGTAATTTGATTTATGGAACAGTTACATGCACACGAAGTCCTTCATATGATGGAGGGTAATAGTTATTCAGAAGCTTCTTTAAAAGAAGCGATCGTTAAGACTTTTGGTGAGGATCAGCGTTTCTATACTTGTTCGGCGGAAAATATGGATGCGGATGAGTTAATCGTATTTCTGAAACAAAAGGGGAAATTCATGCCTATCGAAAATGGTTTCACGGTAGATATTACAAAGGTTTGTAATCATTAAAGATTCTACGACACTATCAATGACTTTAGGCTAAATTCTTTTGATTTAGCCTAAAGTTAAAAAAGACTTTCGATTCTACTCAATGGACAATACTATTCCTATAAATAATCGCAAATAATTTTTGCATCAATTCATAATCTTTATCAGAGACATAACTTAGCCTACGGTTACCCGCATGATTTATCATCCAGACAAAAGACTCTATATACTTTAGTATCTTACTTGAATTATCACTTTTTATACGTGACAAATAATCCATTTTTCCTAAAAGATAATTACTCACTTTAAGAACACTCATCTTATTACAAGTTTTGTATTATCAGGTTGTTTTTTATCCATGATTGATCCTATACGGGTAAAAGTGTGAGTCCGAAAACCTACCATACCTGCGGGCCTTCCAACAAACATTCTATAGGCCTTTTATGTTATGGTTATAAAATGGTCTATTTATGCTTACTGGTTTTTTAAATACCTTAGCGACAATAATAAGTGTGACAAGCCTTCTGATTGTCACCTATGGTGCATTAATCGGAGTCATCTCATTTTTCAGAAATGAGCTTAAGCGACTTACTGGTAATTATTCCATTACTAACATAAGAAAACTAAGAGCTGTATTCGGTACATACTTACTTCTCGGACTAGAATTTTTGATAGCGTCAGATATCTTAAAAACAGTATTGGAGCCAACACTTAATGAATTGGCCATTTTAGGTGGAATAGTCGTGCTGAGAACAGTTCTGTCTGTCTTTCTGAATAAAGAGATCAAGGAACTAGAAACTGAAAATAAAGATACCGAGTAGATCCCATAAAGTTTTCAAGGGAAAGTACAGAAAAATGGCGCTTAAGTCTTGCATGAACAGGATTTAAACGCCATGAAGTAAAGTTAGAAAACCAAACCGCTCGGCCTTCACAGGTGAAGCGGAAGTGGATATATTGCCTTAAACTAATACCTTATATTATTACAACCAGATTAAAGGTCATAATGTTTATGCTTTTGATGCATTTCAATAGCCAAAATAAAACAGAAAATAAAAATCCGCATCCAGCGTCACTGCTACATGCGGATCCAAAATAACAAACTCTTACAAGAGTTAGGCACTACATAAAGTTGTATTATACTAATAAGCAGACTGAACCGCATCAAAGTGTTGATTCCTTATGTTGTTTTTTTCTCATCATTTACATATTCCAAAATGTCGCTTGGCTGACAGTCTAATGCTCTACAAATTGCCTCTAGGGTACTAAAACGAATTGCTTTCGCCTTTCCCGTTTTTAAGATAGAAAGGTTAGATAATGTCAAACCAACTCTTTCAGAAAGTTCGTTCAAAGAAATCTTCCGCTTTGCCATCATTACATCTAAGTTTACAATAATAGGCATAATTAAACTGTTAAGTCATTCTCTGATTTCATATCTATCGCATTTTGCAATAATTTTTCAAATACAGCCACGGCTGTCGCAACTACGATAGCGACAAAAGTAGTTACGATACAAATGGCAAGAAAACCTGCGGGGTCATCTTCTGTATTATGGGTCAACCTTATAAATAGTCCTGCCACCACGATTAAAATACTTAGTAAGATCGCACAATGCTTTATGTTCTTTAAATTCTTTACAGAGTTTGTTGAAAATACTTTATTTTGCCCAATATAACCGAGCAACCTAAAAGCATTGTACAACGCAACAAAAAAAGCCATTGACGCTCCATATCCATATAAGATAAATGGATCAGCGTAAGTACTAAATAAATCTAGGTGTGTGGCTCGTCCCTCAGTTAAGGGAAACCAAATCAAAATAATAAGTGCCACAATACCGATAAGAACAATAACTGTTTGAAGAAATGCTGTTGAAATTCTTTTCATGACGTATGATGTTAATTTTAAACGACGTTGCAAATGTAACAAATATTTATTGATAATCAATAAATAAATACCGAAATTCAAAAAACAGTCTCTTTCTCAAGCTAATTAAAAAATCTGGACTTGAATCGCCAGTGTAGTGTCGAAGTACAATGATCTCCCATTTGGAAGGGAGAATGGGAATAGAAGAAAAAAAGAACGCCTACCTAAAAAGTGGTAGACGCTCATTGCATACGGTTATTGGGACAAATATAGAGTTTATTTCTATCTTGGATTATCCTATTCATTAATAACTACTTCATCTCTTCTCCCTTTTCATTAAAGATAGCGATAGCCTCCTTGCCCTCGATTACCAAAATCACCTTAAAGAGTTTCCCTTCAGTCTTTTCCGCAACATATACCTCTTGGATCACTGAATCCGGATAAGATTTCTCTATGGATTGCGTAACTACTCCCGGAAGATCCTTTACCTCGACCTTAACAAAGTCATCTTGATTAACCTCACAAGCGATTACCACTGAATCAACACTTGTCTCTGCGGCAAATGCGCTGAAACTACCAATACCCATCATCAATACTACTGCAACTAATACCTTTTTCATGACTCTTGATTTTTAATTAAACAATCTATTCATATTAACGTAATCAATAGATATAGAACAACGGATATGCCAAATTTCGCCTATCTACAGATAGTCATGACACACAACATCTTATATTTTAGCATTAACATATGAATTGGGATATTACGGGATTTTATGGGACATTTTTGGGTAATTATGCCCCAAAAGTCCCAATTCATTGCCATAACCCTTGTAAAACATTTGTGAAACAAATTATCTGTTTTTGAGCAAACAGAGTTAGACAAAAACGATATATTTAGCCATCTAAATTCTATTGAAAGCCAGATTCCATGCGGAAACAAATAAAAATCCGCATCCAGCTTCACAGCTACATGCGGACCAAACAAATAACAAACTCTACTTATATGAAAAAACAAATACTACTAACAAATTATTATACGATGACTACTATCAAGGTGACTTCTGAGTCATTTTATAGTATAACAGAAGATTGTTTGAAAAGGTTCACCAGTAATTTCTTTTAGTCTGAGAGCTTTTCTTTTTATCGACTGTTTGAATATAAAACATTTCAAGCTGCAAATTGTTTTACAAACAAAGATAAAAATGATGATTGATCGGTTTGAGGCATGATTAAGAAGTTATTTTCTATATTATTGTTTATGATAATGCTTTTTGCCTTCCGGATGAATGCGGAAGCGGATGAGGAACACTTTTCTAACGGTTCCTATCGTTAGCGCACTAGAATTAACATTAAATGAAAGCGCTTCCGACGCTATGGTTGGTGGAGCGGTTACTCAAAACGACAAATTTCAAGTAAAACACGGCGATTACTCCTAAATCTTTAGGGATAATCGCTTTTTCATGAATAGATTTCAAGTAAAATTAGGACATTTATCCAATTATATCCGTAATTTTAGCCCAATTAAATCAATAGCAATTATGGAAAGAATCGTTAATCATCCTATTTTAACAATTCCACAAGAGGGAGAACACACTTTTTTATTCAATGGCAAACCCGTAACGGGAATGAAGGGTTTTACCATCGCCGCCGCCTTACATCAGGCCGGCTATCCAGTACACAGTCATAGCGTAAATGGCCGCAATCGTTCGCTGAATTGCGGTATCGGTAAATGTGGCGCCTGCGAAATGCTGGTAGACGGAGAAGTAAAGCGTATCTGTATTACGAAAGTAGACAATGTAAAGGAAGTATCGGAAATAACAGTACAGAATTATACGACAGATTCCCAAATAGAACCCAGAGAAGAACCGGTAGAGATCTATCGAACAGATGTGGCCATCATTGGTGCCGGCCCCGCTGGATTAGCTTGTAGGGAAACCTTAAAAGAACTAGGCTTGAACAGCATCGTAATCGATAGCAATGATAAGATCGGCGGTCAATTTTTGATGCAAACCCATGCATTTTTCTTTTTCGAGAAAGAGCGGCGCTTTGGGGGTATGCGTGGTTTCGATATCGCGAAAACTTTAGCCGGAGACGACCACTCTGGTATTTTCTTACATTCTACGGTCTGGGATATCCTACAAAATAAGCGTATCGCCGTAAAAGACATGCTTAACCATAAAAATTTCTATGTAGAAGCTCAAGCCTTGATAGTCGCTACCGGTGCGGTTCCTTTTATGCCGACCTTCGAGAATGATGATGTGCCCGGAGTTTATACAGCGGCAGTCGTACAGAAAATGATGAACGCTGAATTCACGTTACTCGGCAAAAACATATTGACAGTAGGCGCCGGTAATATAGGTTACCTAACGTCCTACCAATTGATGCAAGCCGGAGCGAAAGTCAAGGCTATTTTAGAGGCGATGCCCCATGAAGGTGGATTTCCGGTACAAGCGAATCGAATTCGCCGCCTTGGCATACCTATTTATACCTCTCATATGCTTTTGAAAGCCATTCCAAACCTGGATCGGACAGGTATCACCGGCGCGGTTGTCTGCGAATGCGAGAACTTCAAGCCAATCCCGGGAACAGAGAAACTGATCGATGGTACTGATCTCATTAATATATGTACAGGATTGATTCCCGACAACCAATTGCTAACCAAAGGCCAATATACATTTGGAAAACGTTGTGCCGGCGTAGGTGATGCCGTACGGATCGGAGAAGGTACTACCGCCGTACTAAGAGGAAAGCAAGCCGCTTATGAGATCGCCCAAGAGCTAGGCGTACGTTTCAACTACAACGATTACTTACAAATATCTAAGGAATACATCGACTCCCAGCAACATCCGATCCGCATCAAGGAAGAGTCCCCAAGGCCCACTCCCGAGCGTCAAGCCCAACGCCCTTTCGTTCGCTTGGATTGCTTATACGGTTTCGCTTGTAA
>OGKX01001486.1_pt1 | contig 10035 bp, 9 predicted proteins | sample 1572541 | NCBI WGS metagenome assembly OGKX01 (sample SAMEA2581982, study PRJEB24529) | metagenome | biome: Human gut stool | place: China | collected 2011
GGTAGAACGGAAGCATACGGAATATGGGAATGTATATTTGGTGGTAAGACGATGAATTTCACTTGCATTATATTATCTTATATAATGTGCCTATATCATCAAATTTTACGGATTACCCATCGACCTTCTTTGCGTCCTCCTTCACGAGAAAGTATACCTTTCTCTGTAAGAGATTCTATATCACGTTTAATAGTCCGTTCTGTCACGTTTGTCTTTTGGGACATTTCAGAGATAGTTATAGTTCCATCAGCTTGCATGAATTCAAGTATAATCTGCTGACGTTCTGTTAGTTCTTTCGTGACATCTTTCGTGACATACACTCGATTCTCAATATGAAGGATTAGTTTCACCTGCATCAGTTCCGGCTGCTCAACCAATTCCGGCTTCAGCCAATGCTTCTCATTCCACGCACTAAGGATGAGCGGGAAACCTGAGCCTAGGTTTTCTCCGTAACCTATCATACGGAGCATATGCTGCATTCGTTGGTTACGAGCTTTGGATTCGCCACCAGCATAGATTTGTTCAACAGGCAATTTCAATAAGCCTGGATTGGAAAGCACAAAGCGGTCATCATACTTCTCGACACGAAGAAGGCCATTCAGCATTAAGTCGGCATGGATAATCATATTGGTAAAAGCCTCACGCACTGCCTTATGCTGTGGTGTATCATCCTTACGGATAATGCCATCCATTTGGAATGGCCTTGGAATATCTCGCGTCAAACGGGGAACTACCATACGAATGAAGTTGAACAGATTATTCTCCCCATGTACCGTCATAGGTCAGTCGGTCACTATAACGTTGGTCACCTATAAGGTTTGACTTGTCAATATAGTCCATGCGCAGATAATCAAAACGCTCACGTACCGGCAACCCTTTACCAAACATCAGAAGACCTGCTATAGTCAGACCTTCAGTACCATCTTTTCGGTTTACAACATAGCCACCAAGTTGCATCAAGAACTCCTTATGATCAAGACTATTCCAAATATGTTCTGGATTATTAGTCTTGAACATAACACGATAACCCTCTAATGTCGGGATGTCAATATCATCCATTGTGTAATACTCCAAGAACATACGATCATTGCCATCCTCGTAAGCATCGCGCACCATCATCTTTATCATTTGCTCTGTGCAGTGATAATCACCTTCATGGTTGCGTCTATAAGTACCACGCATCAAGTTGTTATTAATGTAAACAGGACGCAAATTATAATCGGCACGTGGTACATTTATCGCTATTACCTCCTTACCATTAACGCTAATCGTCTGAACATCCTCATCATGTAGCAGATTCACATTTACTTTCTCACGACTGTTAATAGTATTCCATAAATCCTTGCGTATTTTGTCTGCATCCTCAACACCAGTGATTGTGAATCTCATCAAAGAGTCTTTCTCTGCTACGTTTTCATATACCCCCAACAAAAGAATTCCACCATTCGTATTAGCAAATGCAGAATATGTTTCCCACAAAGAATTTGGCACACCATTTTGTGCCTTTTTGCATTCAAGCGTAACACGCTCACCATCTGCAAGCAGTTTATATATATCTTGTTCTGTCATATCTTCATTTTATTATAATATATTTCAAAAGAACAAAGATAAGCAATCGATTTTAGGAAAGAGTAAATTTCAGCATATTCTTATTGCATTCGGAAAAAAGAGAGTGTATCAACGCCAAACAACGCAGCTATTGCCAAGTGCCCCCTTTTACCGTACTTGCCCTGCCGAAGAGGTATTTCTCAGTTGTTTCCGCACCTCAGCCTCAGCGGAAGAGAAATATCTGCGACTTTCTGCTGCCGATATTTATAAAGAACTGAAGAAACGGAATGCTGCTGCTCTACGAGGTTTCAATCCGAACCATTTTGCGCAAGTATTGATAAAAATGGGGGTAGAACGGAAGCATACGGAATATGGGAATGTATATTTGGTGGTAAGACGATGATTGAATTTGGTAACACGGCTGAAAGCACTGAAAGCGATATTTCCAGTTTTTAGGATAGTACTTTCAGCCGGAATATCGATGAACAAGGAGGTTCATGATAAAGCTGAACAATCTGAACCCTAATCGGTACTGTAATTCTCAATGTGATGCAAAGCAGTAGTAAATCATTCAAAACGGAATGAACGAAACACAATTTCACTAACTCCCCATACATTAGCTGCAAATTCTATTCGCTATATCTAAAATAGTTGAAGAAAATAATAAAACAACAACAGCGGTAAATAGAAAACATAGGCGGCAAAACATTCATTTAACCAAAAAATCATTCAAAAAACGATCAATTCACCCATTTCAAAAGACCATTTAAAAGATTGAAAAATTCACCTTCAAAATTGAAAAAAACACCAATTAACGATTTCGCATTTCTCCCATACCTTTGCAATGTCGATAAGGAACAAAAGTTTCTTGCGAAACAAACAAAAGAACAAAACAATAAAATTAGTATATAAACAATTAAAGAAACATTGCCTATTAGAAACAAACAAAATCATTCCTCTCGGAAGTTACTTCTTTTTCCTTATATAATATAAGGGCTTCCTATTAAAAAGAAAATGATGTTTTAACAAAACAAACGACCCTCATCCTTTAGATGACTCTCCTAAAAAAAAGAAAAAACAATTAGCGTATTATACATACATAGTATAATATGCAAACCCTAAAAAAAAGAATTATAGCATCACACATTAAAATCAAAACTAAAATGAAAGTAAAGAATTTATTATTAGCAGGTTTGGCAGTAGCAGCCATGACAGCTTGTAGCAATGACGAAATCATTGACAATGATGGAATCCAAACAAATGGTGAAAATGCAGCAATGCAAATCAATTTCCAGTTTCCCACAACTAGAGTTGTATCAGATGGTGGCACAAATGCAGGTATAGATATTGAGTATGCAGCTACTGAAATTACAGCAGTTTTAGAGTACACTGAAACAAACAAAAGAATTGTTGTAAAAGGATTAACCTTTGGTCAACAAACTGAAAGTGGTGCTAGAATATACAGCACAGAGAAATTCCAAGTTGAAGCAGGAAACAATGTAAAGGTTTACGCATTTATTAATCCTATTATGGAGATACCAACAACTGGTTTGGAGAATTTAAAGGTTGGAAAACAAAAATTACCAAGTGAAGGTTTGGATTATATAGCTGAAACAATAGCTAAATCTGGTAATTTTATGATGAGCAATGTTAATGGAGAACCTACTGTAATAAAAGCAATTGTAGGTGGAACAGATACCAATACAGCAAACATTAGCGTTGAACGAATCAGTGCAAAATTAACAGAAGAGACAAAGCGCTCTATAGACAACAAATATGAATTAACAACTCCCACTTTCGTAGGACCAAAGGTGTATGTACAAATTTTGAGCCATACATACACTAATCTAGCTGACGATTCTTATGTACTTGGTGGTAGAAATGCAGCATGGTCGTCATTCTTACACCCATATAAAACAGGTGAAGTAAGTGAGACTGATTACAGATGGTTGAATGCAACAGGAACAACATACGTACTCGAAAATTTAGGTAGTGAATGGAATACAGCAACTAGCACCAGCGTTCTTTATCAAGGACAAGTTTTCTTCGAAAATGACGGAAATCAAGAAATAGCAGGAACATTCTACAGCAGACCTAAATTACAAAGTGATGGTGAAACATGGAAAGTTCAAATTTACAAGAATTGGGAAGAATTATGTGCAGATGTTGATCTTACTGGTATTGGAGAAAATGACGACGTAGCTTTGGCTAACAGAAGTATCATGAGATATGCAGGAGGAAAATGCTATTATCAAGCACCTATCGAGCATTTTGGTGTTGGAGCTAATATCGCTCGCAATAACTGGTACCAACTAAAAGTTACTTCTATTGCTGATTTAGGTTATCCGAAACCTGTACCTCCAACTCCTGAAAATGAAACGAAATTAATGATGAGTGTTACTATAGCTCCTTGGACTATCCATATCAATAATGTTGGTCTTTAATCAACTATAATAAATTAATTTAGGGAGAAGTCTCTTCTCCCTAAATTATACTCCGAAAGAAGAGAGTATCACATTCAAACAAAACATCCGCTCTTTAAAAGCATAAAAAGTAAAAACAATGAAACGAATCCTAACTACCATACAAGAAAAAGCAAATAACATATTGTTATTCACAATATTGGCTGGTGCAATTACATCTTGTGATTCCATTTTGGATTACAATGAGAATTGTGACATCGAATATTGTGTCAAGTTCAAGTATGACTACAATATGGAAGAAAAGGATGTATTCGCCGAACAAGTAAGAACTGTTACTCTTTACGCTTTTGACGATAATAACAATCTTGTTTTCCAGAACACCGATGAAGGTGAGCCATTAGGAGAAGAAACCTACGCGATGAACGTAGATATAGATCTCTCGCAATACCACCTGGTGGTATGGGCAGGATTAAATGATGAATCATTTGCAGTCCCTTTGCTATATCCCAATCAAGCTAAAATTGACGAATTAAGAGTAAAAACATTACGCAAAGAAGCTACTCGCAGCACCACCGAGGATGAAAAGGGACAATACATAGTAGACAACAGCCTACATTCACTCTGGCATGGAGAGGTTAAAAAAGGAACTACCACTCGTAGCGGCAGACAGCAAATCACCGAAGTCTCATTAGTAAAAAATACCAATACAATCCGTGTCGTTGTAGCACAAGTAAACCAATCAGGAGGACCTGTAACCCGCTTGACACAAAAAACTTTCGAATGCGCCATATACGACAATAATGGTTACATGAACTATGACAACACGCTATTAGAAGATAACTTATTGACTTACAAGCCATACAATGTCACATCGGATGTAGTCAGTACCCGAGCTTTTAGTTCTGCAGATGAACCTGCCAAACAATACAACGGTATCGTTAGCGAAATGAGCGTGGCAAGACTTGTGGAAAGCCAAAAGCCGGAGTTGACAATCAAAAATACTGCTACTCAGGAAGTATTATTCCAAAGTTCCGACTTGGTGAAATACTTCGAAGAAGTAGATGCCGAAAAATATAAAGATCGTAATTATTCTCTTCAAGAATACTTAGACCGAGAAGATAAATATGAACTAGTGATTTTTGTAGATGAGAAATTGGCACTCATCAAAACTGTAATCCAAGTAAACGACTGGATCATCCAACTCAATGATATCGAACTTTAAAATAAAGCAAAAAATGAAATACTCTCATTTGACATATTATCTGCTAGCTATCTTATGCATGATGGCAACATCGTGTGTCTCAGACGGAGTCATGGGTGATTGTCCGATCGATAACAACGACCAAGCAGTACTAATAGAAGGTGGCAAAGTCAATTTCGCATTAACTTTCCCGACTTCTTCCACACGAGGCATAAATGGCTCATCAGAAGGTTTAGCAAGCGAACGAACAATTAACGATGTTCAAGTATACACTTTCGTAGGAGGAAAATTCGTTGAGAAAGTAAAGTATATTCTGATAAGCGGCACCAACGGAGATGCAACCCGCTTTGTAGAAGGAAAACTGACAGAGACATATATGACAGGAACCGCTATGGATTTTGTGGTAATGGTGAATACGGAAAGTAAGGGTGTGCAATCTCCTACCATGACAAAAGGAAACAGTAAAGCTGATTTATATAAACAATTGGTTTATAGTTATGAAGGCAAAAACTGGTCAACAAATATTCCGATGTGGGGAGAGGGAACTATTGCATCCATTCAATCGGGAGAATATAATATAGGAGAACTTACATTGCAACGTGCTATTGCCAAAGTGAATGTAACGGTGAATGACGGTAAAGGATTGGAAAACTTTGAAATCACCAATGTAAGTTTACACAATTACAATAATGGCGGATATTGTGCTCCGACCAATGCGAATGGTCAACCTTCTATCCCAACCAATGTTGTTAAAGCAACAACACCTCTGTCTGCAGGCTCTCTGAGCGGAACGCAAGGCAATAATATTGAGAATAAATTCTATATTCCAGAACATAAGAACATAGGTGTAGATAAAGCTGAACAGCTCTATTTGAAGATAGAAGCAAAAGTGAAAGGACAAATAAAATACTATGATATTATGTTCAGTGAAAATGGAAGTGATTATGACGTTCTTCGTAACTATATGTATGTATTCAATATTACTAATGTAAAGGTGGAAGTAGATGTCAATCCTATTTTAGAATATGAAGTAAAAATATGGGAAGAAAAAACTGTGAATATTCCGTCATTTAATTAATGCAAGGAGGATAATCAGATGAAAAAGCAAAACAATATATTGAAATTAATAAAAAATATAACATACTTGACATTAGCTTGTATAGCTTTTAATGCTTGTACAGATGAAGAAATATATAAATCATCAGAGATTGTAGAGGGAGTTCCCGTAGAGGTCGGATTTAAATTCACTATACCTTCCATGCAGAAAGTCAGTACTCGCGGATTAAGCGATGAAGGAGAATTCCAAGTAAACGACCTGTATGTCCTCATCTTCAATGCCAACAACGACCAGGCTAGAAAAACTGGAGGAGGGTACTATAACAGTGATCTGATTAAGAATGTTATTACAGGTAACCAAGCAAACGGGAAAGTTTCTTCCGGCACACTAACATTAAAAACAACTAGTGGAGAAAGCCTTATCTACGCAGTAGCCAATGTAAAAGGTAACGATCTAGGTGGTGATATCACTGCAGCATTAGAGAACGTTAATTCATTAGCCGATTTTAAAAAGTTGTCTGTAGCATTGACAATCAAAGCGAATGTGGAGCGTTCGTCGCCCGCACTTGTGATGAGTGGTGCTTATATAGATGGAAGCACACAACCACAAACTGGATATTGTAACATTCCGGCACAGTCAACCACTCTTAGCGGAAAGATTAGCCTCACCCGTCTGGACTCACATATTATCTTCAAGATTACTCCAAACATGCAAGCTAATGGAGGAAAGATCAAAACATTTACTCCAAAAAGTTGGAGAGTATACAATGTGCCCAATAAATCTTATATAGTAGCTCAAGACGCTGATGCAGTCGGTAATACAGCAGAAGATTACGAGAATACAGAATCTTCTATTAGGTTTGGAGAACAAACTGATAACATTTATGATTTCGACTTTTATATGTTAGAAAACCGAAAGAATGCCAAAACTTATGAAGGTAGATCAATCGAGAATTACAAACAACGTGAAGAAGAGGTCAAAACTAATGAACATAAAAATACAGGAGAATATAAATATGTAGAACCTTATGCGACCTTTGTAGAGATTAAGGCGCACATGGAAATTGAAAATGCAGACAATGACAATGGTATACGAGTAGCCGACGTTACTTACGTCATTCATTTGGGATATGTTGATAATGTTGCGGCTGACTTCAAAAATGAAAGAAATAAAAAATATACATATAATGTAACTATCAATAATGTAGAAGATATTGTTACGGAAGTAACAGAGGAGGGAAATCCGGAAAATACTCCAGGAGCAGAAGGTGATATCGTAGACTCACAGACTACTGTATATAATCTAGACGCTCATTATGGATATTTGATTTTAAAATTCAAGTACTCAGAAGTGAAAGATGGATTGCAATTCTATGTAAAAACTCCTTTTGGAGAAACAAATAATGACGACAAATCAGTAGTAGGTCATGATTGCAAATGGCTGCGATTTGCACGTTGCAATAACGAATCTACATTGGCAAATTATCCAAAAGATGGAAAGGGATTGATTAACTTGTTTGAATTAAAAGCAGATATCGAAGATCAATACCAGAAAGATACCAATAAAGATAATACATATTATTATACAGTATTTGTAGACGAATATTTTTACGAAAATAATCCGCTAGAAACTTCCTCTAATAATAATTGGGGGAACGAAAATTGGGAAGAATTTGTTAATAAAGACGACCGCTATGCACTACTAATCTTTAGTCCACAAAAAAGTCCGGATGGAGAAAGTAGCTATGCAAGTGCGAAATATATGATCACACAAAAATCTATCCAAACCTATTACAGCACAGAAAAATTTAATAGTGACAAAACTGCGCTAGGTATGGAACATATAGATGAAACAGGTGTACCTAATGGATGGGAAAGCGGAAGTTACGGCAGTTCTCAAGAAAATGGATATAAGAATACCTATCCTGTAGTTAACAACACCAATATAAGTAGCTACGGAACAGAAACTCTATCAAATGGTAAGAATACATTTACAATAAATGATGCAGCAAATGCTATTCAAGCATGCATGGCACGTAACAGAGATGAAAACAATGATGGAAAAATCAGCGGCTCAGAAGTAAAATGGTTCTTGCCTGCCATCAACCAGTTAGTTGGAATGTTCTTAGGTGCAGAAAGCTTACCAACTCCACTATTTGGTGATGGTGATAAGCAACCTGGAACATATACATATAATAAAAAAGAAATAGGAACTTATGGTACTTACCACTATATTAGTAGTGATAAGCAAAGACTGTGGTCAGAAGAAGGAGCCACTTTTGGTCCCGCTGCAGGTATACTTTATGCAAAAGCCCCCGAAAAGCTTAGATGTGTACGTACTTTAGGAATCAGTTCCCAATATAATAGTACAAGTAAAAAGGAAGGAAAGATATATAATATGAATAATAGTTATACATTCCAGATGGCTTATCTAGATAAGCAAAGTATACGTACCTCATTTATAGAGAATGGTGAATTAGATTTACATCACAATTTTAGTTCTTACAATAGACCTTATACTGCATTCCAAGTTGCCAATAAACGAATGACAATTGATGGGATAGAGACCAGCAACGGATGGGGAGGATCGAATAATAGACCAAGACCCACAAACTGGGAATCACTTGTAAAAAACAGTGGACTATCTCGTAGTGTATGTACAAATTACTTTGAGAATGCTAATAAGTCTGATAAAGGTTCATGGAGAGCACCTAATCAAAGAGAACTTATGATTATCTATCTTCAAGATCCGAGTTTGGTAGAATACCAAGTCACAGATGCTTATGATTATCGATATGGTTCTTTTACAAGAACATGTTGGAAATTCAACGAAAATGATCATTTTACTGTAGATAAGGACTTAATAACAAAAGGCACTGTTGGTTCATTTGTTCGTTGTGTTCGTGACGTTAAATAAATAAAACTTAAAAGTAAATATTATGACACCAAAAGACATCCTGCAACTAGAATCATCAGATATGCGCCAAGCCTATCTGTTTGAAGAGAACGGGCGCTGGTATGCTTATGAGCATTCAGCCAACCGAATCGAAAAATTTGTGAAAGGCTTTGTAGACTTCAAACACAAAGTGCAAGATGTCTGCGGTCGGATAAAAGTAGAAATCGACCTCAGTATTTTGGAAAAGTGTTCCATCACGCTGTGTGAAGATTCGCTGCTTGTACTTGATTGCCCTGCAGCATAAAAAACTGTAGAAGAGTATAAGCTTCATAACTCGTAGTAAGAAATTACACAATATATTGTTTGTTTTGTTTGTGTTCCTCAATCCACTCAGAGGCAGCTTGTGAAAGTAGCGCTGAGTGGGTGGGGATTTTTTGTGCAAAAAGAAAATGAAAGGAGAACAAATGATGATGACAAATAAAAAAATAAAGATTAATGGATGTACTCCTATAGAAGACTTGATCACCGAAGATTTTGGTGCTATAGGAACCCCCGAAAGAGATGAATTCGAGCGAGGATGCGAAGCCTTTATCATATGGGACGAAAAATAAGTTTCACGATTTGGTGATTTTGACAGGAAAACATGGAAACATAAGTTATAATTCGCGAAATGTCTTCAGATTGCATTGCCCATAAGAAAGGCTTCCAACCCGTAGAAGCCTTTTTAACTTGTCAAAGTGATAGCTTCATGTCAATGAAGCAAAAATGATAGCTATATTTACAAAGCTTGTTTTGTTTGTGAACAACAATTCACCGGAAGCATAAGTTATGATTCGCAGGAGTTCACATGATTTGCATATCTGATTATTTATTGCGTTCTTTGTATTACATAAAATGTATAACGTAAAAGA